>ENA-OREB01001524-OREB01001524.1-marine-metagenome-genome-assembly--contig:-NODE-1524-length-11323-cov-12.650276_pt1 | contig 11323 bp, 10 predicted proteins | sample MGYA00248625_ERZ508552 | MGnify/ENA primary metagenome ERZ508552 (study PRJEB26219, sample SAMN06267888) | marine metagenome | isolation source: Monterey Bay, California, USA | place: USA:Monterey Bay...
TTGCTTGGAATTGGAGGATATTCAGTGCCATTATTTTCAAGATATAGAGCAACTTCTCGCTTGTATTCCTTCAGAAGACTAATGGCGTCATACTCAGGATGACCCTGAAAAAAAACAATCCTAAAAAGGTCAGGACTTACCGCCAAGTGAACTCCAATAGGGCTTTTAGCCAAAACTTCCACCTCTGCTTTGGCAAATTGAAATTCAGAAATTTCATTAAACCGAGAATGTGGTATGTCAAAACGAGTATTGACACCTTTAACAAGAGGGTGGCCTCTATTAATAACGTTATGCGGAAAAACCCCCCAGTGCTTTGCTCCAACTGGCTGGCGTTTTTGCCCATATTTAAATTCTAAAACTGCATGCGTTGCTAAGCAAGAGCATAATGTTGAGGTTACATTCTCATAAGACCACTCCACAACTTCTTTAAGTTGTTCATAAAATGGGGCGCGCTGAAGATCAGGATGAGAGACATTGGCGCCACTAATAATTAGCGCATCAAGGCCCTGAGATTTAATTTCTTCAAAAGTTTTATAGTGCTTTTTTAAGTGCTCTGACGCTTTCGGGCTTCTTTCAATACTAGAAAGAGAAAAAGGGTGCATATAAAACTGAGCAATTTGGTTTGAATGGCCAACTAAACGAAAAAACTGTCGTTCAGTGGCCTCCAGAGCCGCATCTGGCATCATGTTTAAAAGACCAATATGAAGCTCTCTAATGACCTGGTGTTCAGCCCTGTCCTTGGAAAGGATTGTTTCACCTTGATTTTTTAGGCGTTCAAATGAAGGCAGATTTGAGTGGGCTATTAATGGCATGTTATTTCAACGCGTTAGAGATTAGGTTAATAACATCTTTTGAAGAGCTACAATCATGAAGCTCGTCGCTTTTTATAGTACAGCCGTATTTACTTGCGAGTGATTCATACTTTTTAAGTCTGTCTGCAACCAATTTAGGAAAAACCCAGCCTACAAAGGCATCTGGGCTAATTTGAGCGGCGTAACTTAGATTATTTTCTTTTAAGTAGGACTGAAGAGCCTTTTCAAAAAAGTTGGGATTGTAGTACATTGGCTTAGGCCGTCTTTTAGCCCGATCAATAAGTTTACGCTCAGTTTCCTTGCTCGTTTTAATATAGACAATTAGAGTTTTTTCTGACAGAAGCTTAAAAAGTTTTTCATCGTTCAGCTCGCAAAGACTTCCCCCTGCATCATTTATAAAGTGGGCATAACCTTCTTCTTGAGACTGGTTTATAAACCGAGGAACCTCATACATGGCCTTTATTTCTGCTTCTAGAAAGAGGCTTTGGCGGCGAATGAATTCATTGATCGGAAGGCCGCCTTCTTCAGGGTTTCCAATCTTGCCAAGAAACGTAGAGATTGGCTCTAGGTTTTTAAAAGTAACCTGGCTATTCACACTTATAGAGTTGTTTTCAAGTAACGGCCGAAGCCAAGGGTCTTCCTTCATTTTTAGAGCTATATTGTCAATAATCGCATCTTTTAAGTGAGTTGCGCCAATTCTATAGTCACCTGAAAAATGGAACCAACCGCCTTCTTCTCCAATAAGTTTTGCAAGACGCGTCTTGCCTACCCCCGACATTCCAAGCAAGGTTAGACGCTTATTTTTTTCATTTTTAAATTGGTCAGCAGAGTTAATCATATAACACCATCTTCCTTAAACATCGCGCGAATGCCTCGAATAGTTTGCAAAATTCTCATTCATTCTTTTTAGCTTAGTTATTAAGTGTATTCAAGTAGAGAGTGTTAGATGATAGGAGCTAAACTTTCTTATATTAAGTACACCACTGTCTAGTAATAAATATTGGCCTTTAATGCCCTCCAAAACACCTGCAATTGAGGGCGTTTTGTCAAAGTTTAAAGAGACAACCTTGGTGGGGTATTTTAGCACAGGGTAGTTGATATTTACGACATCGTCGTGAAGCCTTATGGCGCCAGTCTCGTCAATCTCGTCTGAAATTTCACTTAGTAATGATGCCGTCAAAGAAGGAAGATCTGATAATTCAACTTCATTTTTCAACATGTTTCGCCAGTTTGTTCTGTCCGCAATGAATCTCTTTAAGGCGACCTCGATTGTGCCAGAGTCTCTGCGTGATTTTACTTCAAGTATCGGTAGGGCAGAAACCGCACCCTGCTCAATCCAGCGATTATGAGTTCTTTCTTTATTAGTGATTCCGACCTTTACTTTAGCAGTGTTTGCAAGATAAACAACAGTGGGTTGAAAACAGTACCCGAGGCCCCATTCTGGCTCTCTGCAGGTTCCTAAGTGAAAGTGGCATTCCTCAGGTTTCATGATGCACATATCACACCTTGCTAGCGAAATGAAACAGGGGTAACAGTAGCCTCCTTGCCAGCTCTTTTTCGTTTCTCTTCCACAATTAGAACAATTTATTGCATCATTATATTTCAGCTCAATACGTTGCCCTAAAAGAGCATTCATATCTATTTTTTCTTCACCAATTGGGAGTTGATAGTAGGCATCTCCATCTACCAGAGAAGTATTCATTGCTTGTACGTTCCCACTTAATTGCATAGCATTGTTTGAACATTGCGATATTTGTCAGCAGTTTGAATCATAATTTCATTAGGAATAATTGGCGCTGGCGGAGTCTTGTTCCAATCGAGCGTTTCAAGGTAATCTCTAATAATTTGTTTATCAAAGCTATTAGGGCTGATACCAGGAGTATAGTCTGCCAGAGGCCAGAATCTTGAAGAGTCAGGTGTCAAAACCTCATCCATCAGCGTTAGTCGGTTTTCTGAGTCTAGTCCAAATTCAAACTTTGTGTCAGCAATAATAATGCCACAATTAAGCGCATGTTCGGCGGCAAAATTATATAAGCTAAGACTTATTTTTTTTATTTGAGTTGCAATTTTACTGCCAACTATATTCTCAGTTTCGTTGAACGAAATGTTAGCATCATGCTCCCCAACTGCCGCTTTTGATGAGGGCGTATAAAGAGGGCTTTCGAGTTTTTCGGCAAGACGCATTTGAGGAGGAAGTGAAATCCCACAAACAGATCCTGTTGAGTTGTATTCTTTCCAACCAGAGCCAATTAAATAACCTCTAACTACAGCCTCAATTGCTATAGGTTTAAGCTTCTTAACGACAATCGCACGACCATGAAGCGCCTCAGCCTCTTCTTTCGATAAAACATCTTCAAGCCCTATATTGGATAGATGGTTTTGAATAATGTGATCTGTCTTATTAAACCAGTAGTTCGCTATGGAAGTAAGAATTTTCCCTTTGTCTGGGATAGGCTGATCAAAAACAACGTCAAAAGCAGAAAGACGGTCGGTTGTTACAATCAACATGTAGTTTTTGTCGATATCGAAAATGTCCCTGACCTTGCCTCGATGAAGAAGCGGCAAGCTTAAATTGGCCTTTACAAGAGACTGCATCTACACCCTAAATAGTATAAAGTTTTTATTTTAATCGAATGTGTTGGTGATGTGACCTTGTTAAAAGGCATAGCCTTAAAAAGTCTTGCTATACCCCTAAGTCTATGAGCACTTGTTTTGCTCGAGCTTGAAATTCTGACATTTTGTTGCTTGGTACAAAAGACTGTTTGGGTAGTCTGACTTTTTCTGCGTCTTGGTGAACGCCGTTAATTCGAATTTCGTAATGTAAATGTGGTCCAGTAGATTGGCCCGTGCTCCCCACATACCCAATCAATTGTCCTTTCGAGACCTTGTCTCCAGGCTTTAGGCCCTTTGCAAACTTTGATAGGTGTGCATAAACAGTTAAATATTCTGAGCCATGTTTTAAGTAAACCACATTCCCATAGCCTGTTAATGTAGCTGTATATTTAACAATGCCTTTTGCTGTAGCGTGAACTGGTGTGCCTGAAGGAGCGGCAAAGTCGGTTCCTCTATGAGAGCGATAAACTCTGAGGGTTGGGTGGTAGCGGCTTTTTTGAAATCCTGAGCTAATTCGATTATATTTGTTAGGAGCAAAGGCAAACGTATCGTTAAGAGTTGCTCCTTTTGAGGTGAAGTATTTTTTTTCACCAAGAGAGTTTTTGTAAGCAAAAAGCGCAATGGTTCTTTTCCCGCCAATATAAATCATCGCACAAGGCGTTTTCTCTCCGTCCCATGAAAGAATAAACTTGTCACCCTTTCTTAGGTCTCTTTTAAAGTCTATTTCCCATGAAAAATTATCCACCATCATCTTGGTCACTTCGGCTTCAATGCCAGCTTTTTTGGCATCATAGTTAAGAGACTTATTGATTGTTATTGTTGTGTGTGTTAAGTCTCCAGTAAGCTGAGAATTAACTCTATCGAAGCGAAATTTTTTATTTTCATACGATATAAGTAAAGGGGTTGAATTTATAGGACTAAATATAATTTGTTCTAGATTGTGCCTGTTGTCGAGAGTTATTCTAAATTTGTCGCCAGGAAAAATATTATTCAGTCTCTGGGCTCTTTCGTCAGAAGTCATTAGCTTTGTTAAGAGCGCCCCAGAAAGGCCTGTACTAAAGAAAAACTTATAAAAAGCATCGCCCCTTGACACTTCAAAACTAAAGTCATGCCTTCCATCTGCCATAGATGGAGAGGTTAAAGCTGAGAACAGCAAGAAAAAGGCAAGCAAAAAAGGCCTACACAAAAATAGTAGTTTATTATTAAGCACTTGATTCAATTACAGATCTTGCTATTTGACGAGAAAGTTGGTCATTTTCCACAACTCTCTCAAGTGTGTCAACATTTGATACAGGAACATCTAAAAGCGTTTTTTCTATGGTTTTGCTAATATCAAGAAAGCCAATTTTATTCCCAAGAAAAGCTTCAACGGCAATCTCATTGGATGCATTGAGGGTGCCAGGAGCATTTTTACCTTGTTTTAAGGCTTCATAGGCAAGACCTAGGCAGGGAAAGGCGGACATATTAGGCGATATAAACTCGAGCGGCTTTTGCTTGGTTAGGTCAAGATCTTCTACTCCGGAATTGTGCCGTTCAGGGTAAGAAAGCGCATATGATATTGCGCTTCTCATGTCTGGTAAGCCTAGCTGAGATAAAACACTTCCATCATTAAAATAAACGAAGGAATGAATAATGCTTTGGGGGTGAATAACCACCTCAATTTGATTTGAGCTTAATCCAAACAGAAAGGTTGCCTCAATAACCTCCAGCCCTTTATTCATCATTGTTGCAGAGTCAACAGAAATTTTTTTCCCCATTGTCCAGTTAGGGTGTTGGCATGCCCGTTCTGGGGTGACATGCTTAAGTTCATGAATAGGCGTTTTAAGAAATGGACCGCCTGAGGCAGTTAGCTGTATTTTTTTGAGTCCATCAATTCCTCCTTGGAGGCATTGGAAGATTGCACTATGCTCAGAGTCCACTGGAATTAACTCGGCACCAGATTTTTTAGCAGCATTTATTAGCAAGTCACCTGCTAGGACTAATGACTCTTTGTTAGCCAACATAACTCTTTTGCCAGTATCTACTGCAGCTAAAGTGGACGCCATTCCTGCGCTACCAACAACCGCAGCCATGACGTAATCAACTTCTTTATGAGAGGCTATCTCTATGAGAGCATTCTCACCAGACAAAACGGTCACCCCTTCGGGTGCTGTTTTTCGTAAACTTTCAGCAGCATCAGGATCAACTAGTACAGCATAAGTCGGCATATGTGTTTTACAAAGTAGCAGCATTTTTTGCCAACTTTTGTTTGCACTTAAGGCAAAGACTTTATATTTATCTGTATGACGTGAAATGACCTCAAGCGTATTGAGGCCGATCGAGCCAGTTGCGCCTAATATAGAAACTTCCTTCATATTAAAAAACTAAACAAAAGAAAAAAGATTGGTGCTGCACAGGTTAGGCTGTCTATTCTGTCAAGAAGCCCCCCATGTCCAGGAAGAATTTTTCCGCTATCCTTTACGTCTGCTATACGCTTAAGTACGCTTTCGAATAAATCACCAAGAATCGAGACCAAAGAAACAATTAGTGATAAAACTGCGAAGTTAAAGTAGTTTTCAAGAGTGGGGTTGTCGATTGTTATCAAAACATATAAAGCACCAACAACAAGAGATAAAATAATTCCACCTAATGCGCCTTCAACGGTTTTTCCAGGACTAACATTAGGACAAAGCTTATTTTTACCAAAAGCATTGCCAGCGAAATAAGCCCCAATATCTGCCGCCCATATCAGAGCAAGGAGCAGCAAAACCAGTGAGGCAGTGTTTTTATGAAGCGCGATTAGTGCTAAAGCCATTGGAACTAAAAAAAACAGCCCGTTAACAAGTTTTATAGATAAGGCCTTATCTAAATACTGGCCATGCCTTGGAAAAGTAAGGGTCCAATATAATGCAATAATCCACCAAAGTGACGAGGCAATTAAAACTGGCCTCAGGAGCGACGGCTCCTCTTTTAAAGAATAAGTTATAGCAATAGCTAGAATGATGAACGCAACTTTTCCAGCTATAGATTTTATTTTTATAAGGCTACAGAATTCCCACGACGCAATTATAAGGATCACTATAAGGGCTCCTACAAATTGGTTTTGATTTGAAACTAAGACTCCCATAATAACTAGAGGGCCTAGAAGTGCAGCAGTTATTAGCCTCTTAATTAGCACTATGTGTCGCCATTTCTTGTGCCAAAGCGTCGATCGCGCGAATGGAAGCTTTCAATGGCAAGATTAAGAGAGACTTCATCAAAGTCAGGCCACAACGTATCGCAGAAGTAGAGCTCGCTATATGCAATATCCCAGAGTAAAAAATTACTTATTCTTACCTCGCCACTCGTACGAATCAATAAATCAGCTCGAGGGTATTTTGCCAAAGAGGTGTATTTCTGAAATAAAGTAGGGTCGATGTCTTGAGGATTAAGCCCGCCAGTCGAGGCTTGTTCAGCAATTTTTTTTGCAGCCTCAGTGATGTCCCATTGTCCGCCGTAGTTTGCAGCGATAACAAGGTTGAGTCCAGTATTGCTTTGAAGTTGCTCTTGAGCGTCTTCAGCCAAGGATTGAATTTCTGGTGTAAAAACAGAAAGGTCGCCAATAATTTTGAGTTTGATATTGTTGTCTTTGAGTTTTTTGGTTTCGTTTTTAAGTACAGTTAAGAAAAGCTTAAATAGTACGCCAACCTCTTCATCTGAGCGCTTCATATTTTCGCTGCTAAACGCAAAAAGAGTTAAGGTGTTAACGCCTATTTTTGCACAATGCTTGACAATTTTTCGAACACTTTGAACGCCTTTTTGGTGTCCACTAGAGCGAGGAAGGTGTTTTGATTTCGCCCACCGGCCATTGCCATCCATAATAATGGCTATATGTTTTGGTGGGAGCCTTTCGCTCATAAAGGGTATTGTTTTTTTGAAGCCATAGGGCGCAATTATACCTATAGGGCCTTCTAAAACCTAATGTAAAGTCTGGCTACTGTAATTAGCTTATAAGGGTAAACCAGCTTACTAAAAAACAGATATCTTTATGCGGTAAAATTGTTTCATATGAGCTTAGCAAAGAGAATTATTCCATGTCTTGATGTCCGAGATGGGCGTGTTGTAAAAGGCGTTCAATTTGTTGATATTAAAGACGCAGGCGACCCTGTTGAAGTTGCAAAGCGTTATGATATTGAGGGGGCTGATGAGATTACCTTTCTTGACATTACAGCGTCGCACGAGGGTCGAGATACTACTATACACATGGTTGAGAAAATTGCTGAACAGGTCTTTATTCCGCTGACTGTGGGGGGAGGTATTCGTAAAGCTGAGGATGTTCGAGCAATGCTGAAGGCTGGTGCTGATAAGGTGGCTGTTAATTCTGCTGCAATCTTTAATCCTGGACTAATCAACGAGCTTTCTAGAGTTTTTGGATCTCAATGCATTGTTATTGCAATTGACGCTAAACGAGTTTCTAATGACCCAGCAAAATGGGAAATATTTACTCACGGGGGGCGCAAACCAACTGGAATTGATGCTATTGAATGGGCTATAAAAATGACTCAGGGAGACGAAGGCGCAGGCGAGATTTTATTAACTTCAATGGATAGAGATGGAACAAAGGACGGGTTTGATATTGCCCTTACTAGAGCAATATCGGATGCAGTTTCTGTCCCTGTAATTGCATCTGGGGGCGTTGGCAAGTTGTCGCATTTATCCGAAGGCGTGATAGATGGCGGTGCAGATGCAGTTCTAGCTGCAAGCATTTTTCATTTTGGTGAATATACTATAGGAGAGGCTAAAAAATCAATGCATGATAGAGGTATTGAAGTTAGGCTATAGAATATTGAGTTTTGAGGCTCAACAGCGTATCATTACGCAGTTTTGATTCTAGGACTGTAATGACTGTAAAAAAAGAATTTTGGGCGTTATTGGGATTATTTATATTGCCTATTGCTCTTGGCACTCTATTTTTTTATTTAAACCCAAGCTATTTTACTAAAAGCACGGTTAATTACGGGGAGTTGGTTCGCCCTGTAATCGCCACCGATGACTCAGATATTGAAATTGAAGGCGACGCTTCTTTAGATGGCATATGGACCATTGTTTATGTTGCGAGCAGCTGCGATAGTGTCTGTGATAAAGCAGTTGCTGATATAAAGACTATTCGCACCCTTATAAATATGGATATGCGACGAATTCAAAGAATGCTTATTACTAAAGATGGATCATCTCCAAAGATCATTGATGAGAGCTTAATCAAAGCAAAAATTACTAGTGAAAGGCTTACCGATAACCTCTCTAAGTTTCCTGAAAATGCTATTTATTTAATAGATCCTATAGGCAACTTTATGCTCTATTACAAGCCCCAAGGAATTAATATTAAATTTGTTTTAAAAGATCTTAAGCGGCTTTTAAAGTACTCCAGAATAGGATAAAAAATGACAAGCTCGCCTTCAATTAAAGATCTATTAGCCTTATGTAAATTAAAAGTTGTTTCGCTTATTTTGCTCACCGCTGTTGTTGGAATGCTTTTAGCTGTTCCTTATGTACCTAACCTATTGCTTATTGTCATTGCTTCAATTGGTATTTCTTTGTCTGCGATGTCTGCAGCAGTTTTCAACCATATTATTGATGAAAAAATTGATCTACAAATGTCAAGAACGGATCGTCGACCATTGCCCAAGGGAAAGGTAACTCGTAATCAGGCTCTTGTCTGGGGTTTGTTTTTAGGGCTTGTTGGTATTGCTTTGTTGTTTTTCTTCGTTAATGCGTTGACCGCAGTTTTAACATTCTTGTCGCTTATTGGTTATGCGGTTTTTTATACGATGTATTTAAAACATGCAACGCCACAAAATATCGTTATTGGTGGCGCTGCTGGTGCTGCACCGCCGGTTCTTGGGTGGACCTCGGTTGCCGGTTCTCAAGGCATCGAATATGCGCTTTTACTTTTTTTAATCGTATTTATTTGGACACCACCACATTTTTGGGCTTTGGCTATTCATAGGCGAGATGAATACAAAAAAGCGCAAGTGCCTATGTTGCCAGTCACCCACGGCCTTGAGTTTACCAGGGTACAAATTCTCTTATACACTGTGCTATTGTTTCTCGTTACGCTCCTTCCTTACCTAACTGGAATGAGTGGAGTTATTTACCTAATTTCCGCAGCCACTTTGGGCGCTCTTTTCTTAGGCTACTCCGTTAAGATTTTTCTAGAGCCGGACAACCCAAGGATTGCATTTAAAACCTTTAAGTACTCTGTAAATTACCTGATGGTCTTATTCGTGGCTCTTTTAGTTGACCACTACCTGCTGATGACCTTTGGAGTCTCTATCTAGCTATGAGGGCAATGTTGCAAGTCTTTCGGGCGGTAGTATCAGCCATGATTGGTGTTGGCAAAAAGCAAAACCTTGAAAAAGATTTTGAGTCTACTGAGAAAAACGGCCCCTGGGCATACATAATTGTTGGACTAATTATGACAATCCTTTTTATTGGAACTATACTTTTTGCAGTAAAGCTTGCCTTATCTTAGCGCCTCAATAATTTCATCAATAGCCTTCGCCATAGCAGTAGGCTCATGAGGACTTGTTAACAAAGCAGTTAACTTAAGGTCAGGACTAAAGAGTAGGTAGCTGCTAGTATGGTCAATGTCATAATGTGCAGTTTTGGCGCTTGTATGGCTGTCACTATTATCCATATCGTGATCCTCATGAGAATTCATATCTGAGTCCATATCATTATTCTTATGCTCGTGTTCACCATTTTCACCATTTTCACCATTTTCACCATTTTCACCATGGGAGCTATGATCTTCTTGCGCTAATTTTTGTGACTCAACAACCTCATGATAAACTCCAAGAGATTTACTAATAGACATCAGCTCATCTTGATACGCCGTTAAGCCGAGAAAGGACGGGTTAAAAGCACTTGCAAACTTATTAAGCTTTCCAATGTCTCGATTTGGGTCTACAGAAATAAAGACAACTTGTAGGCTATCTTTGTTGTCCATCATCTGATAAGTAAGATTAATTTTTGAGAGGTCAACTGGGCATATATCCGGACATGAGGCATAACCAAAATATAATAAAGCCCACTTACCTTGGGTCAGGTCAGATAAATGAACGGCATCGGATTTATCATTTATAAAGTGTAACTTATCGGAAGAAGATTTTGCTTGTGGGTATAGAGATGCAGCAGGAGCGACGGAATTTTTTAGCTCACCAATACTTGGCTTACCATTCAAATAAAAAAAAGCAGCAACTCCAATAAGAATGATTAAAAGTAGTGAAGAGAGTAGAGTTGATTTATTCATAATAGGTTGTTTTGAATTATTAATAAAGTCATTGAGCAGTCATTGGATTGTTAAACACCTTGTGAGCCAAGCTTGTGAGACTTAACAAGAGGCCTAACGCAACTGCGTTATGCATCACAGCGGCAAACATTGGTAATGACATAACAACATTGATGATCCCTAGAGCAACCTGCGCTGCTAAAAGAATAAGCATAAGAAAAAGGTTATTTTTAAGAATTGTGTAATTTTTAAAAGAAAAAGTCAAGGCAATTATAGCCGCCGTAACAACCAAAGCACCAATCCGGTGTACCATTTGAATAGCACTTCTGCTTTGATTTTCCAAAACACCAAACTCGTAATCTATGCCAAGTGGCCCCCAAAAATATGCATTTTTAAAATCCATATCATCAGGCCACATCTGGCCTAAACAGGTTGGAAAATATTCTCCACATGATAGGGCTGCATAGTTTGTACTTGTCCATCCACCCAGAAAAATTTGGAACACTAAAAGAGCGACAACAGAAACGAGCATTATTTTGTGACGCTTTAAAACATGTTGATTCAATTGCATCGGAGTGCGCTGATTTAATAGCAACCAAAAAACTAAAATTGTTGTTGAAAAGCCACCTAATAAGTGCATCGTAACAAT
>ENA-OREB01001526-OREB01001526.1-marine-metagenome-genome-assembly--contig:-NODE-1526-length-11302-cov-5.055412_pt1 | contig 11302 bp, 15 predicted proteins | sample MGYA00248625_ERZ508552 | MGnify/ENA primary metagenome ERZ508552 (study PRJEB26219, sample SAMN06267888) | marine metagenome | isolation source: Monterey Bay, California, USA | place: USA:Monterey Bay...
CCAATTAAGGCCCCATATAAGATTCGTATTAGAAACAGCATGAAAAATAGATACACCGGCTCAAGCAGTTTCCAAAGCCCGATTTGAATACCAAAGGCAAAGAGCGTGTAGGCTATGGCGTATGAAAATAGGCCGGTAACAAAGACTTTTTTTCGTCCTACAATCTGACTCCGTTTACCCCAGTAATATGATGAAAAAACAAGAGCAACATTTGAGACTGCAATAAGAATACCAAAATCAGTGGTTGAAAGTCCTATGGTTCTTGAGAGTGGAGCAAAAATAACATATAAAAGAGAGAATCCTGTCCCATAAATAACCATACCAATAATTAGAATAACTTTATCCAAAGCAATTTTTGATTGGTTAGCCATTGTTTTTTTCTCTATTTCCCATCATCTCTAGTTGTTCTTTAGTGGCAGGTTTTTGATAGTCTTCTTTCCATTGTTGATAGGGCATGCCATAAATAAATTCTCTTGCTTCATCAATATCAATAGTAATGTCTCTTGATTCAGCTTCTTCCGAGTACCACTTACTCAAACAGTTCCTGCAAAATCCTGCAAGATTCATTAAATCTATATTTTGAACATCTTTTCTCTCTCTTAAATGTTCAATCAATCTTTCGAAGGCAGCAGATTGTAATTCTTTTTTTGTATTATCATCCATAATTTTATATGTTAGACTTTTATTTCACTTATGAAACTATCTGGATCATATCAAATTAATTTAGAAAAACAAAAAGTTTGGGAAGCTTTAAATGATCCTGAAATACTAAAACAAACGATACCAGGATGTGAAGAGTTTATAAAAAATTCAGATACACAATTTACCGCAAAAGCTACAAATAAAATTGGACCTTTTAATGCAAGTTTTACAGGTGATATTGAATTAGTAGATCTTGATCCACCTAATAGTTATAAAATATCAGGTTCAGGAAATTCTCCAGTTGGATTCGCTTCTGGCGAAGCAACAGTAAAATTAGAGAATTATGAAAATGGAACGAAGCTGATCTATGAAGTAGAAGCAAATGTTGGTGGTAAAATTGCTCAAGTTGGCTCAAGATTAATTGATATGACTGCAAAAAAAATGGCAGATATATTTTTTGGCAATTTTTCAGAGTTAATTTCAAAAGATAAAAATCTATCTAAAGAAGATTTGGCTATAAGTGATAAACGTTCCACAGATCAAATTGTAGATAATAAAAAACCTAATCAAAAAATACTTATTTATTCAGCGGTAATTTTAGTTGCAGCAATTTTAATTTTTTCAATTTTTTAAAAGTCTTATTTTCTGATAATAAATTAGAATAAAATTCACGTGAAAGTAGAATTATAATTTAATTAATATTTGCTTCTCCATTTTAGTTATGATGTAATTATTTTTATTAATTAGGGGGACATAAAATGACTAAAGTTACATTGGAAGTAAATGGTAAAAAGGTCAGCAAAGAGGTTCCGGACCACACCCTTTTATCAGTTTTTTTAAGAGATAATTTAAATTTAACAGGAACGCACATTGGTTGTGATACTAGCCAGTGTGGAGCATGTGTAGTTCACGTTGATGGAAAATCTATAAAAAGTTGCTCAACATTAGTAGCAGATATAGATGGATCTAAAGTTATTACCATTGAAGGTTTAGCTAAAGATGGAAAACTTCATCCAATGCAAGAAGCTTTTAAAAAGACACATGGATTACAATGTGGTTTTTGCACACCAGGAATGGTTATGAGTGCAATTGATTTATTAAGAATAAAAAAAAATCCAAGTGATCAAGAAATTAGAGAATGGCTTGAGGGTAATATCTGCAGATGTACAGGTTACCAAAATATAGTTGCTGCAGTTAAAGAAGCAGCAACTAAAATGTAATTTGAAAGGAAAAAAACATGGCTAGCTTAGTAGGTTCGAGAGTAGAAAGAAAAGAAGATGCAAGATTTTTAACAGGAAAAGGAAGATATACAGCAGATATCAATATTGCTAATCAAACGTATGCAGTATTTGTTAGATCTCCTCATGCAAGAGCAAAAATTAAAAAAGTTGATACATCTAAAGCTTTAAAAGCCTCTGGTGTAGTTGGAATTCTTACAGGTGAAGAAATCGCTAATGATAAAATTGGCGGTTTAATTGCAGGTTGGGCAATTAGAAGTGAAGATGGAAGTGAAATGAAAGTTCCAGCAAATCCACCTTTAGCAAAAGATAATGCAAATTTTGTTGGAGAACCTATAGCAGTTGTTTTTGCTGAAAGCTTAGATGAAGCCAAAAGTGCAGCTGACATGGTAAAAATTGATTACAAAGTTTTAAAAGCAGTAACTAATCCAGCAGATGCTATGAAGAGTGATGCTATTCATGACGGTGTTGATAAAAACCTTTGTTACGATTGGTTGTTAGGCGATAGAAAAGCTGTAGATGAAGCTTTTGCTAAAGCTGATAAGATTATTAAAGTTGATTTAATTAATAATAGATTAATTCCAAACGCAATGGAACCAAGAGCATGTGTTGTAGATTATAATACTGCTTCAGAGGAAATTACTTTGTATACTACAAGTCAAAACCCACATCTATCTAGATTAGTTATGTCTGCATTTGGTGGTGTTGCTCCAGAAAATAAATTGAGAGTAGTTGCCCCAGACGTTGGTGGTGGATTTGGATCTAAGATTAATGTTTATAATGAAGAGATCGTTTGTAGTTGGGCATCAAAAAAAATTGAAAGACCAATTAAATGGGTAGCTGAAAGAACAGAGTCTTTTCTTACAGACACTCATGGAAGAGATCATGTTACACATGCAGAACTGGCAGTAACTAATGACGGTAAGTTTTTAGGTTTTAAAAATGAAACTATCGCAAATTTAGGAGCTTATGCAAGAGTTTTTGGAACAGTTACTCCAACATATTTATTTGGACCATGTGCTACAGGTGTTTATGTAATTCCTGCCGCATATTCAAATGTGAAAGCTATTTATACTAATACAGCTCCTGTTGATGCTTACAGAGGTGCGGGAAGACCAGAAGCAACTTATACAATTGAAAGATTAGTAGAAAAAGCAGCAATGGAATTAGGTATTGATAGAACAGAAATAAGAATGAAAAATTTTCCAAAAGAATTTCCATTCAAACAAACACTAGTTCACACGGTAGACTCAGGTGATTATGTTGCTGGATTAGAAAAAGCTAAACAAATGGCAGATTATGCTGGTTTTGAAGCTAGAAGAAAAAAATCTGAAGCTAATGGAAAACTTAGAGGAATAGGTGTTTCATCTTATTTTGAAGCTTGTGGTATTGCACCATCAGCGGCAGTTATGTCATTAGGATGTGGTGTTGGACTATGGGAGTCAGCAGAAGTAAGATTTAATCCAACAGGACAAATATCAGTTTTCACTGGTGCTCACAGTCATGGACAAAGTCACCAAACAACATTTGCTCAAATTGCTGCAGATGAATTAGGTGTACCAATGGAAAATATTGATGTTGTACATGGTGACACTGATAAAGGTACTTTTGGTATGGGAACTTATGGTTCTAGATCATTAACAGTTGGAGGTATTGCAATAGTTAATGCTTGTAAAAAAATTGTAGCTAAAGGTAAAAGGGTTGCAGCTAAAATGCTTGAAGTGAATGAAGATGAAATTGAATTCAAGGATGGAGAGTTTGTAGCTTTAAAATCTAATAAGAAAAAAACAATTGGAGAAGTTGCTTTTGCTTGTTATTTACCAGGACAAAGAGATGAAATGAAATCACCAATTCCAGAAGGTGATGAACCAGGTTTAATTGAGTCTTCATTCTTTGATCCAGTAAACTTTTCATTTCCAGCAGGTTCACATATTTGTGAAGTAGAAATTGATCCTGATACTGGGGATGTAAAAGTAGAGAAATACACAGCGGTTGATGATTTTGGAAGAATAGTAAATCCAAATATTGTTGAAGGACAAGTTCATGGAGGAATTGCCCAAGGTATAGGTCAAGCTTTACATGAAAATACTCAATATGATGAAACTGGTCAGTTAATGACTGCTTCTTATATGGATTATACAATGCCTAGAGCAGATAACTTTCCAGAGTTTAATTTAGGTTTTACTTGTACTCACGCAACATCAAACCCATTAGGAGTTAAAGGTTGTGGAGAAGCAGGTGCAATCGCTTCACCACCAACCGTAATGAATGCAGTAATTGATGCATTAGGGGGCCAAGAAATTTCAATGCCAGCAACAGCTGAAAAAGTTTGGAAAGCTTGTAAGGCAATGAAAAAATCAAACACTAAAGCAGCATAGAAAGTTAATTATGAAAACATTTAATTATCACACACCAAAAGATGTTAAAGAAGCTTCAAAGTTAGCATCAACTAGCTCTGCTTTTTTAGCAGGCGGCATGACAACTATCCCATCATTAAAATTGGGATTAGCAACATATAAAGATGTTATTGATATTAAAAGTATTAAAAAATTATCAGGCATCAAAGTAAAAGGAAAATCTGTAACAATTGGTGCAACCACCAAACATGCAGAAGTTGCAGCTTCAAAAGAAGTTAAAAAAGCAATTCCAGCTCTTGCAAAATTGGCAGGAAACATTGGGGATGCTCAAGTAAGAAATAGAGGAACTATTGGTGGATCGATTTCAAATAATGATCCTTCTGCTTGTTATCCTTCTGCTTGTATGGCACTTAATGCTGTAATTCACACTAGCAGTAGAAAAATTCCAGCTGCTAAGTTTTTTGCAGGCATGTTTGAAACTGCATTAAAACAAGGTGAACTTGTTGAGGCTGTTGAGTTCGAAGTTCCTGAAAAAGCTGATTACCAAAAACATCCAAACCCAGCATCTAGATATGCTATTATTGGAGTTTTTGTTGCAAAGTATAAAAAAGAAGTAAATGTTGCAGTTACTGGTGCAAAATCTTGTGTTTATATTGATAAGGATTTATCAAAAAAATTATCTTCAAGTTTTTCTTCATCAGCAATTGAAGGCATGAAGTTAGGTCACTCAGAAATGAATTCAGATATGCATGCATCATCTGAATATAGAGCTAATCTAGTTTCTTTATATACAAAAAAAGCTGTTGAAGCTTGCTAGTTAAGATTTATATTTCATCAAATGAAAAACTCATTTGATGAAAAAATTTTAGAAGAAGCACACGACTGGGTTAAAGCTAAACAAAAAGTTGTTTTAGCTACAGTTATTCAAACATGGGGCTCCTCCCCAAGACAAACAGGCAGTAGAATGATTGTAAATGATAAGGGCGATTTTTCTGGCTCAGTTTCAGGAGGATGTGTTGAATCAGCAGTTGTAAGAGAATGTATTGGGTTAATTAAAGACAATAAACCTTGTAAAAAAATAGAATTTAAAGTTTCTAATGAAAGTGCTTGGGAAGTTGGACTTGCATGTGGCGGTGAAATTGCTGTTTATTTAGAACAAATAAACTAATGAAAATCGAAACTTTAAAATCAATTATAAGTAAAAAAGAAAACAAATCTGAATTTGCTATTGTTACCAATCTTACAACAGGTGAAAGTGAAATTTTTGAAAAAAATAAATCTTTAAGTAAAGAATTAGAAAAATATTCAACTCAAATTAATGATTTTTATAAATCTAAAAAAAATGGAGTGATTGAGGGAACAGAAATATTTATTGAGACTTATATAAGACCAATTAAAGTGATTGTAGTAGGAGCAGTACATATAGCTCAATACCTTACAGATTTTGCTAAAAGTTTAAATTTTGAAATTTCTATCATTGATCCAAGAGGTTACTTTGCTTCAGAACAAAGATTTCCCGATATGAATATAATTAATAAGTGGCCACATGAAGCTTTTAAAGAAATAGAAACAAATGAAAACACTGCACTTATAGCTTTAACACATGATCCAAAAATAGATGATCCAGCATTGCAACATGCGTTAAATAAAAAATTTTATTACATAGGGGCACTTGGTAGTAAAAAAACTCACACAAATAGATGTGAAAGATTAAAAGAGTCTGGATTTAGTGATGAACAAATAAATTCAATTCATGGACCTATAGGAATTAAATTGGGTGGAAAGTCAGCACCTGAAATAGCTTTATCAATAATTGCTCAACTTGTTTCAGAAACTTTTAAAAAATGATTAAAGCTATTTTATTAGCTGCAGGACAATCAAAAAGACTTGGAGCAGAAAATAAACTATTAAAACTATATAAAAAGAAACCATTAATTAATTTTTCTTTAAATTCATTAAATAAAAGCAAGGTAAATAAAATTATAATTGTTTTGGGTTATCAAAATAAAGAGGTGAAAAAAGTTATAAGAAAAAAAAAGAAGTTTATTTTTGTTACAAATAAAAATTATAAAAAAGGTATGGCTTCTTCGATAAAAACTGGGCTTAAAAAGGTTTCAAAACAAGACAAAGGCTTCATCATTGTTCAATCAGATATGCCATTTATCAAAACTAAAGATATTAATAAGATTTGTAGCTCAATTAAAAAAAGAAAAGATTTGGTTCATGCTTTAAAATTTAGAAATAGAGTAGGGAACCCCATTGGATTTGATATTTCAGTTCTTAACAAATTTAAAAAAATTAAAGGGCATGTTGGGGCAAAATTTATGGTTAAAAGATTAAACAAGAATACCAATTTTATTAAAACAACTAATATAAAAGCTTTTAAAGATTTTGATAAAATTTTAGATTTTAGAACCTGATTTATTTAAATTTATCCTAAAAAGTAAAAGAATTATTAAGATTATTAAAAATATTAAAGGTTTAAAGAATATAGTTTTTGATAACCAAATTAAATGTAGTACTCCAAAAATTGATATTAAATAAATTAATCTGTGCAACTTTTTCCAATTTTTTTTCAAAATTTTTACCATTCTATCTGATGATGTTATTGCTAGAGGAATTAATAAGAGCCAAGCAGAAAAACCTATGAAAACAAATTTCTTCTTTAAAACATCATTGATTAATGGTTCAAAATTAAACCTATAATCAAGACCGACATAACTTAACATGTGGATTGAAGCATAAAAAAATGCAAATAGACCAAGCATTCTTCTAAACTTTATCCACTCTAAAGAATTAGTAATTTTTCTTAGAGGTGTCATTGAAAGAGTTAAAAGTATAAAAATTAAAGTCCATTCACCAAAATGATTTATAATTCTATCAACAGGTTCTGGCCCTAATTCATTATAAAATATTTGATAAGTGATAATGTAAATCGGCCATAAGGAAATAAAAAAAACTGCAATTTTTAAATAATTTTTCAATGTTTTTTAGTAATTCTTTTTTAAATCCATACCTGAATAAAGGTGAGCAACTTCATCTCCATAACCATTAAACATCAAAGTTTTTACTCTAGGTGCTAAAATACCTTCTCCAATTATTCTCTCGGTTGCTTGAGACCATCTTGGATGATCAACTTCTGGATTTACATTAGAATAAAAACCATACTCCCTTGGGGATGCATTCATCCAAGCTGAGTTAGGCATTTTTTTAACCAATCTAATTTTAACGATTGCTTTTGCGCTTTTAAATCCATACTTCCAAGGTATAAATATTCTTAAAGGTGCACCATTTTGATTTGGTAAAGATTTACCATACAAACCAGTGACAACAGTTGTTAGTGGATGCATCGCTTCATCTATTCTTAAACCTTCGATGTATGGCCAATTTAAAACTGGATATCTCTGACCAACCATCTCTTCTGGATTATAATCTGTTTCAAATTCAACATATTTAGCACTAGGTTTAATTTTAACTTTATTAAGTAATTCACTTAAAGAAAAACCCAACCATGGAATAACCATAGACCAACCCTCAACACATCTTAGTTTCAAAACTCTTTCTTCAGAGGGTATAGCTAAAATTTCTTCTATTGGTAACTCTAATGATTTTTCTACTTCACCCTCAATTTTAACACTCCAAGGTTTTGTAATAAAATCTTTAGATTTTCTATAAGGATCACTTTTACTTGTGCCAAATTCATAATAATTATTATAAGTGGTTATATCTTTATAAGATGTTGGTTCATATAAATTTGTATTAGCTTTTACATTATTAATTAAAGGTACAGAGCTCATAGTTAAAGCTCCAAGTCCACAACCCATAGATTTAATAAAAGATCTTCTTTTATTGTAAATTTTTTCTGGAGTAATTTCTGAAAGTCTAAACTTTTTCATTTATAAATGGATTTCCTTTTAACCAAGCACTTTCATCATTTTCATAATGTTCTTTCTTCCAAATAGGAGATTTTTTTTTAATTTCTTCTATAATAAATCTTGATAAAACATAAGCTTGATCACGATGTTTACAAGCAACTGCGATAATAATGCTTGTTTCACCTAATTTAAGATACCCTTTGGCATGTTCGATAAATACAGATTTATCTTTAATATTTAGTTTTTGATCAGCTTCATTATAAATTTCTTCAAAACTTTTAATAACCATTTCATCATGGCTATCATAAGTAATGCCTGTAACTTTCTTGTTATCATTGATGTTTCTAACACTTCCTAAAAAATAAATTGAAGCTCCAAATTTTGAATTACTAATAAACTTCTCAGCATTTAAAATGAGAATTTTTTCTTTTTTAGAATCTATTATTTTTGTGTGAAGCATTAACCTCCTCCAATAGGAGGTATAATAGCAATCTTTTGATCCTTTGTGATTTTATAATTGTCGCTAATTATTTGATTATTTTCAGAACAAAATGCTGATGATTTTACAATTTTGATAAAATTTTTGTTTCCTTTGAAGTTTTTATTAAGATATTGAATGATTATATCTCGTAAATTGTTAATTGAAGCTTTATCTTGAACTTCAAGTTCAAGATAATTTTTTTCACTAAAATCTCTACTTGCACCAAATAATTCTAATTTAATTTTCATTAAATTTAAAAAATATCTTTTAAAAACCTAGGCAAACCATCTGGATTAGTCCATAATCCACTCTTGCCACCTTCTTTAATTAGTAATTTAACGTTATCGATTTTAAGATGTGGGTTAACAATTTTACTTAAATCATAAATAGTTATTAATGCAGCGTTAACACCCATAATAGCTTCCATTTCAACTCCAGTTTTAGCAACTGCTGAAACTACACAAAAAACTTCTAATGAATTATCAACTTCGTTCATTATGATTTTGGTTGCTATATGATCAATTGGAAGTGGGTGACACAAAGGAATTAATTCACTAGTTTTTTTAACACCTAAAATTGCTGATATTTCTGCTAATGTAATAGGATCTCCTTTTGGCATCTTTTTATTCCTAATTAAATCAAAAACTTCTTTACCAACATAAATTTTTCCAGATGCGAGTGCTCTTCTAAAAGTTTCTTTTTTTGAAGAAACATCAACCATATTAAAAGAATTTTTTTTAAAAATTTCTTTTGCCCAATCTTTTAGTTCTTTTTGATTTATTATCTTTAATTTTGTCATTTAACCACCTGTTGTAGATAAATTTTTCATTAAACCCGTTTCCCCAAGCTCTAAGTGATGAGATTCTTTTTTAAAGTTTAATTGTTTTAGAATTAAATCTTTTAATTCTTCTAATTGTTCATCTTTTTGCATCAAATGTCTTATGTTTATTCCTGTATTTCCAAACAAACATAATCTTAAATCACCTTTTGCAGTTATTCTTAATCTGTTACAACTTTTACAAAAATCCTTGGAGTAGGGAGCGATAACTCCAAATTTTCCCTTAAATTCTAGATTTAAATAATTTTTTGACGGACCTGCATCCCTTCCTAAAGTTTGAAAGATCCAATTATTATTATTTAAATAATCAACAAACTTTGTAGCAGGCACATGATATTTTTTAAAATAATCCAAGTTATCTCCTGTCTGCATTAATTCTATATATCTAAAATCAATTTCATTTTGTTTAATAAAGTTTGCCCATTGATTAAAATCATTTTCACTATCATTAATACCTTTTAGTAAAACAGCGTTTATTTTTATATTTTTAAAATTAAGTTTTTGTAAATTTTCAATTCCTTTTAGTATTTCTGGTAGTCGGTCATGACTTGTTACATTTTTAAAAGTTTCTCTGTTTAAACTATCAATACTGATGTTTATTCCGTCTAAACCACTATCTTTAATTTGACCAGCAATTTTATCAAGGTGGTAGCCATTTGTAGTTATTACTGTTTTTTTAATCCCAGATTTATTTTTAAGAATTTTAATTATATCAAAGAAATCTTTTCTAACTGTTGGTTCACCACCTGTTAATCTAATTTTACAGACACCTAATTCAGATAAAGCTTTAGCCAATCTTCCAATTTCTTCTTTTTTTAAGAAAGTGCGATTATCACTTTTATCGATCTGATAGCCATTAGGTAAACAATAACCACATTTAAAATTACACACATCTGTAATTGATAATCTTATGTATGGGAATGTTCGTCCAAAATTGTCTCTAAGCATTTTCATATATATTTTTATAATATATTCTAATACAAAAATAGTATGAATAAAATTCTTTCAAAAGATGAAATTAATCTATTTAAAGAGCAAGGTGCTGTATTTCTTAAGAATAAATTTGATATTAGCTGGATAAACAAATTAAAAAAGGGAATTGAAAGAGATATTAAGAACCCAAGTCCTAGATTTAAATCACACACTATTCAAAAAGATGTCCCAGCCTATCTAGAAGATTATTGGACTTGGCATTTAGTTCCTGAATTTAAAGAATTTGTTTATAATTCACCATATGCACAAATAGCATCTGAATTGATGTCAGCAAAAAAAATTAACCTAGTAATGGATAATTGGTTTTTGAGAGAAGCAGGATCTAAATCATCAACTCCATTTCATCATGATATTAGTTATTTTGATATGGATGGAACAATGTGTGTTTTATGGTTACCACTGCAACCTACGAAAAAAGATGAAGGAGTTGTTTGGGTAAAAGGATCACATTTATGGAACAAGTTATTTTTAAGAGTTTTATTTAAAGATGGACATAAAATTGAAGGCAACGAGTGTGTAGTGGATGGAAAAAAATATGAACTTCCGCCTGATATACTTAGCAATAAAGATAAATATGAATTTTTACAGTGGGATTGTGAATTAGGTGATGCAGTTATTTTTGATATGAGAACTCTTCATGGAACGCTCAGTGAAACCGTTCCTCAAAAAACATTAAGTCGATACACATTAAGAGTAGCAAAAGAAGATGCAAAGATTAGCTATGTTGGCGATTGGACTAGTTATAATTATAGAAAAGCAATGCAAGATGCAGGATATAAAAATGGAGAATCTCTAGGAGGAACTATGTTTCCAACTTTATTTTCCACTCTATAAATATTAATTTCACTAACTGTGGCTCTTAGTATAATGATTTCTTA
>ENA-OREB01001532-OREB01001532.1-marine-metagenome-genome-assembly--contig:-NODE-1532-length-11285-cov-2.827266_pt1 | contig 11285 bp, 10 predicted proteins | sample MGYA00248625_ERZ508552 | MGnify/ENA primary metagenome ERZ508552 (study PRJEB26219, sample SAMN06267888) | marine metagenome | isolation source: Monterey Bay, California, USA | place: USA:Monterey Bay...
CCCGCCTCGACGATCTGGTACGTGGCCCGTCGCGCTTCCCGGGCCTGGACCGACCCGCCCAGATCACCGCGCTGTTCTGGCTCCTGCTGGCCTCCACGGTGGTCCTCCTGGTGATGGCGTGGCGCTGGCGGGGCTCGGCCCGGTCACGCCTGACCACCATGGCCGTGGTCGGCGCGGCGCTCGTCCCCATGGTGTTGCAGCGGCCCAGCCCCAACCACCTCAAGTTCGTCGGAGCGTGGACGGCGGCCGTCGGCGTGGTGGCCATCGCCGAACCACTGGGCGCCCTGCTGGGTCGCCTCCCCGGGCGCTTCTCGGGTATGCGCCTCGGCCGTTCGGTCCGCCACCTAGCCCCACCGATGGCTCTGGCCGCCATCCTGTGCGGACTGGCCCTGCTGGCCCCCCACCACATCGGCCGCTTCACCATCGACGCCTTTACCGACCGACCTCTGGATGGTTCCACGGCGACCGTGGTCCACGACGGCCGCACCCTGCCTGTGGGCCGGGGGCCGGGGGCCGGGGGCCGAGGTGGTGGCCGACGAGATCGACCGACTGGTGGGCCTCGTCGATGTGCTGACCCGTCCCGGCGATCGGGTGTTCGTCGGACCCGTGGACCTGACCCGGACCAACTACAGCGACACCTTCCTCTACTTCCTGCTCCCCGACCTGGTGCCGGCCAGCCGCCACATCGAGATGAACCCCGGTCTGGCCAACCGTCCGGGGAGTGGGCTGGCCGCCGACCTGGCCGCTGCCGACGTACTGGTCCTCACCGACCGCTTCGATGGCTGGTCCGAACCCAACGCCTCGGTGTTCCCCGGCGACCCGGTACCCGCCGCGGTGGTTGCCGACCGTTTCTGCGACGTCGGCGGCACCGCTACGTGGCGGGTCCTCACCCCTTGTGGGTTGCCGGGTGTCGACCCGGCCGACCGGTAGCGTCAGCGCCGCATGGCCGCCGACGGGGTACGCCCTCGCTTCTCCTACATCCCGGGCCTCGACGGCATCCGGGGCATCTGGGTCGTCATCGGCCCGCTGCTGTACCACGCCGCTACCGACACGGTCACCGGCGGCATCCTGGGCATCGACCTGTTCTTCACGCTGTCCAGTTACCTGATCGTCTCGATCGCCCTGAACGAGTTCGAGTCCACGGGTCGCATCGACCTGAAGGCCTACGCCGGTCGGCGGGCCCGCCGGTTGCTCCCCGCCCTGTTCGTGGCCCTCGGGCTGCTCACCATCTACCTGGTGCTCGTCGTCCCACCGGGCGAGTTCGCCCGATGGACCGGGGCGATCTTCTCGACGCTGACCTACAGCGCCAACTGGTACGAGATCTTCTCCGACGTCTCGTACTTCGAGGACTTCCAGCACTCCCCGCTTCGCCACGTGTGGTCGTTCTCCATCGAAGAGCAGTTCTACATCTTCGCCCCGCTGTACCTGACCGCCGTCCTGGTCCTGTTCAAGCGACGAGCCAACCTGGCCCTGCTGGTCACCATGATCGCCGGCACGGCGGCCTCCACCTGGTGGATGGGCCACCTCTATCCGGGGCACGGAGACCCGTCGCGGGTGTACTACGGCACCGACACCCGGGCCCACTCCCTGTTCGCCGGGATCATCCTCGCCGTAGCCGTCCGGATGTACGGACCGGTGCGAAGCCGGGCCGGACAGCTGGCCTGGGTGGCTAGCGCGTACGCGGCGACCATCTTCTTCACGTGGGCCATCTTCGAGATCTCCGAGCGGGACGCCTGGATGTTTGAGCACGGCGGCTTCCTGCTGGTAGCAGGCATCTCGTGTCTGATGATCTACGGGGTGGCCCAGCCCGGTGAAGCGCCGTGGCACCGCGGCCTTCCCTCCTTCCTGTCAGCCGACGACGCCCCGTGGGCCGGCCGCCTCGCGTGTGGCGCCCTCTACGCCGGCCTGTTCACCGTCGGGTGGGCGGTGGTCAGCGTGACCAGGGGCAACACGGCGTTCGACCAATGGCCGTACCTCCTGGGCGTGGGCGTCGGCTGGTTCTGGTACGGGGCGGCGCGAGCCCAGGTCGGCCCGCTGCACTGGTTCTTGGAGTCGACGCTCATCCGCTGGGTGGGAAAAATCAGCTACGGGCTCTATCTGTACCACTGGCCGATCTACCTGCTGGTCACACCGGCCCGAGCCGGACGCCTCATACCCGGGGTGGCCGTCGTGGAAGGCAACAACCTGGTCTGGATGCACCTGGCCATCACCTTCGGCACGGCGGCAGCCAGCTTCTACCTCGTCGAGCAACCGGTCATGAAGCGTCGTTTCCCCTTCGTGAACCGGAAGATGACCGCTGTCAGCGGCACCGCGGCCGGCGCTACCGCCGTGGTGCTCATCCTCATCGGCCTCCTGTGGGTCAACACCCGCCCGGCCGAGGGCGGCGCCTTCGCCCCGTCGGCCAGCCCGTGTGTCGAACAGGGCCTGCTCCCGCCGCCGGACGACGACCAGCTCCGGGTGCTGGTGGTGGGTGACTCGGTCGCCCTCCAGATCGGCGAGGCCCTCTGCGGCTGGGCCCTCGAGCACCCGGGCCGCATGGTGGTCCTCAACGAGTCCCATCTGGGTTGCGTGGTCGGTCGCCACGGCCTGAAGCGGATTCCCGAGGGGGACGAGGGCCCGGTGGGCGAGATCTGCTCGGCGTGGAACGAACCAGTTCCCACCCACGTGATGCTCGACTCCGAGGTGGTCTCGTGGCCGTCGGCCGTGGCCGCCTTCCAACCCGACGTGGTGCTGGGCCATGTCACGGCGTGGGACGTCACCGACCGATTAGTGCCGTCACTGGGCGACGAATGGGTATGGGTCGGCGTCCCTGCCTACGACGACTACATCTCCGCCGAGTACCGCTTGGGCAGCGAGGTGCTCGGAGCCGCGGGCGCCCACGTGTACTGGCTGGAGGGCGCCCACATCCGCCGCGAGATCCGACCCCAGAACCACCCGGACCGCATCGACGGGCTAAACGACCTGGTCCGTTCGGCCACCGCTGATCTCGACTTCGTGACCCTGGTGCCCTACCGGGAGTTCACTGGGCTGAACGGCACGGCGCGCGAACGCGAGATCCGCGACGACGGGGTGCACCTGTCGGAAACCGGCATGGCCCAAGTGGCCGAATGGCTCACCTCCGACGTGTTCGACGAGACCCGCGAGGTCGTCACCGACTGACGGGACGGCCGGTCCCCGGTCGCTCTCGACCGGGTTTCGTCAATCAGGAACGCTCGCTCCACCAGATGTCGAGGCGGGCCTCCATCTCTGACCGTTCCATCTCTCCCTCGGACCGCTTGAGGGCCAGCAGGAAGGCCAGCGCCTCACCGATCTCGCGACCTGGCCCGATACCCAGGTATGCCATCACCGCCGCGCCGTCCATGTCTGGCCGCTCAGCAGCCACCCGTGCCTGCTCGGCCAGCTCGGCGATCCGGAACTCCAGGTCGTCCATGAGGGCCTGGATGCCAGCCGCCCTGACCTTGTTACGGGTCGTGCAGTCACAGCGGATGAGGTGGTTGAGTCGCCCCAGCAATGGACCGGCGTCGCGGGCGTAGCGCCGGACCGCGGCATCCGACCAGCCTTCGGCGTAGCCCTTGAACCGGCCCGAGAGCCGAACCATCTCGGCCACCTCGTCGATCACCGGTTCGGAATATCCCATGGCGGCGAGACGGCGACGAGCCATACGGGCCCCCACCACCTCGTGGTGGCGGAAGGTCACCCCGCCATGTTCGAAGCTGCGAGTCCGCGGCTTTGCGATGTCGTGGAACAACGCGGCGAGGCGCACGGTGAGATCGGGCTCGGTCTTGGCCACCACGGCGATGGTGTGGCTGAGGACGTCCTTGTGCCGATGGATGGGATCCTGCTCCATTCGGAGGGCCCCCAACTCGGGCACCAGGTCGTCCATCTCGCCGGAGTCCACCGAGGCCCAGAGACCGGGAACACAATCGTCCTCCAGCAGGATGGCGCTGAGGCGCTCCCCGGTGGACGGGTCCACCGCGAACCCGTCGCCGGGCGCGTCCTGTCTGGCCGTTTCGGTCATGGAACGAGTCTACGAAGGACCCGGTTCGGCTGCCCTCAGACGCTGGGGCAGGGCTCGATGTCGAGACTGAGCATGCGGGCGGCGTTGCCCCGCACGATCTTCCACACCACGTCGGCCGGGAGGTGGCCCATCATGTCGGTGGCCACCTGCTTGGTGTGAGGCCAGGTGGTGTCGGTGTGCGGATAGTCGGTTTCGAAGGTGATGTTGTCCACCCCGACCTCATCGAGAGACCGAAGCCCGTGGTTGTCCCGGAAGAAACAACCGAACATCTGGCGGTAGTAATAGGTAGACGGCGGCTCGGGAATGATGTCGGCCACCCCGCCCCATGCACGGTGTTCCTTCCAGACATCGTCGGCCCGCTCGAGGATGTACGGGATCCAGCCGATCTGACCCTCGCTGTAGGCCAACTTCAGTTCGGGGAAGCGAACCAGCACGCCGGAGAACAGGAAGTCGCTCATCGAGGCGATGGCATTGTTGAAGCTCAGCGAGGCGGCCACGGCTGGCGGGGCGTCCGGCGAAGCGGCCGGCATCTTCGACGACGAGCCGATGTGCATGTTGACCGTGGTTTGGGTGTCCTGGCATGCCGCGAAGAACGGGTCCCAGTAGCCGGTGTGGATGGACGGCAGGCCCAGGTTGGGGGCGATCTCCGAGAAGCAGACGGCGTGACAGCCCCGCTCGGCGTTGCGGCGCACCTCAGCGGCCGCCAGACCGGCGTCCCACAGCGGGATGATGATGAGCGGGATCAGGGCGCCGTCCGAATCACCACACCACTCCTCCACCATGTAGTCGTTGTAGGCCTGCACGCAGGCCAGTCCGAGGTCATGGTCGGACGCCTCGTAGAAGGTCTGGCCGCAGAACCGGGGCAGGGTCGGGAAAGACAGTGAAGCCTCGACGTGGTTGGCCTTCATGTCCTCGACTCGGGCCTTTGGGTCGTAGCAACCGGGCCGCATCTCGTCGTACGTGATGGGCGCCATGGTCATCTCGTCTCGGTCGAAGCCGACAGCGGCCACGTGGCGCTTGTTGGGATGCACTAGGTCCTCGTAGAACCAGATGTCACACCACGGGGCGTCAGGGGCGTCCAGTTCGTACTCGTACATCTTCGCCCCGCCAACCCAAGTCATGTCACCGAGACGGCGGCGCTCCACCCGGGGCCCACGGTCGCGGTACTTCGCCGGCAGCCAGGCCTGCCAGAGGTGGGGTGGCTCGACAATATGGTCGTCGACGCTGATGATCGGCGGGATCTCGGTGATCCCGTTCTCTGAGGGCAGGTTCTCTGACAGCGGGTTCATCGGGGAGGTTGCGCTTCCGGTCGACTCGAGGGGCCGTCCGAAGTTTCTGACGGTCCGTCAGATTCTAGTCGCCGATGAACCCGGGCACCCCACGGAGCCCCGCGACTACTTTCAACCCATGGACGACGGAACCAGCGACGGGCCCTACGGCGAGGCAGCCACCTACCAACGCGACGGCCACGTGGCCACCATCACCTACCACCGACCCGAGGCGGCCAACACCGTCAACGGCGCTATGCGCCGTGACCTCAACGCCGCCTGGGACCGATTCATGGCCGACGAGGAGGCCTGGGTGGCTGTCCTGACCGGGGCTGGTGACCGCCACTTCTGCGGAGGAGCCGATCTTCGCGACCCCAACGGCTCCACAGGCGACTTCTCCGGGACCTTCTGGGAGACACCGACCATCAACTCCTTCGAGTCGGGCCTCGAGGTATTCAAGCCGACCATCGCAGCGGTAAACGGGGCGTGCGTGGGCTACGGCCTCACCGCCGTCGTGTCGTGCGACTTCGTGGTGGCCTCCGAACGGGCCACCTTCTCGTGGCCCGAGGTGAGCATCGGCATCCCGACCATCGTGGGCGCCATCCGACTGCCCCGCAAGGTGGCATGGGCCGACGCCATGGAGCTCCTGCTCACCGGCGAACCCATCGACGCCCAGCGGGCATTGGACATCGGTCTGGTCTGGCGGGTCGTCCCCCACGACGAGCTCATGGCCGAAGCCCGGACCCTGGCTGATCGCCTCTGCCGAGCCGCCCCGCTGGCTGCCCGGACCACCAAGGAGGTGGCCGTGCGAACCCGAGACATGGGCTGGACCGAGGCCGTGCGGTTCGGCGAGACCATGCGCCGGGTGGCCGGCGCCACCGCGGACGCCACCGAGGGCCGGGCCGCCTGGGCCGAGAAGCGCCCGCCCGAATGGGAGGTCCGCTGACCGGGCGGCCAGACTCCCAAGCGTTGAGGATCGGTAACGGGTCCGCCCCATCAGTGGCGGACCGTCGAGCAACGGGAGCACCCACATGAAGGTCGGTATCGCATTCGCAAACATTGGGCCGTTCGGCAGCGCCGAAGGGGCCGCGGCCGTCGGCCGGTCCGCCGAGGCGGCGGGCATCGACTCGCTGTGGACCGTCGAACACGTCGTCTATCCGGACGAATACGGGTCGACCTACCCCTACGACGATTCGGGTCGGATGGCCATGGCGCCCGATACCGACCTCACCGACCCACTGACCTGGCTGACCTGGGTGGGCGCCCACACCTCGACGCTCCGTCTAGCCACCGGGATCCTCATCCTCCCGGAACGCAACCCGGTCGTGCTGGCCAAGCAGCTGGGCACCATGGATGCCCTCACCGGCGGCCGGGTCGACCTGGGAATTGGCGTGGGCTGGCTACGCGAGGAGTTCGACGCCCTGGGCATCCCGTGGGAGCGACGCGGCGCCCGGACGGACGAGTACGTGGCGGCCATGCGTACCCTCTGGAGCGGCAACAGCGTCTCGTTCGACGGCGACTTTGTGTCGTTCTCCGGCGTGTCGTCCAACCCCAAGCCAGTGAACGGATCGGTTCCCATCGTGATCGGCGGCCACAGCGATGCGGCGGCCCGGCGAGCCGGCCGACTGGGTGACGGTTTTTGGCCTGGCAAGGGCGATCTCGACCACCTACTGGACGTCATGCGCCGCGAAGCCGAGGCCCACGATCGTGACCCGGACGCCATCGAGGTCACGTGGGCCGGCGATCTGACCGCCGGCGAGGATCCGGTGGCCGCGGCGGCCGCGCTGGCTGCCAAGGGCGTCAGCCGGGTCATTGTGCCGTCGTTCCTGTTCTGGCGGGACCCCGAGGGCTCACTCGCCGCCTTCGGCGAATCAGTGGTCGCCCCGCTGGCCGACCTGTAACCGACCTCTAGCCGACCGTTCCCTGCACGCCAGCGCTCTACCCTGACGGCGTGCGACGAGAGGACGAACACAACACCACGGGCTCGGGAGCCCACCGGTGACCGGCATGATGCGCGACCCGCGCTCGTCGCGTGGTCGCGACTTCGGGCCGGCCTTCGGCATCGGCGGCCGAGGTCGCTCCCCCAGAGGGTCATCCCCCAGGGGAGGGTCCCGACGCTCCCCCGGCGGCCTCCCCGGTAGCCCCGGCACGTGGCTCCTCGGATTGCTTGTCGTCGCCTTCTTCGCGGTGATTCTCCTGGGAAGCGACGAACCGGCCAGCGAGCGGGCCACCGAACAGGACCTGACTGCCACCGTGCAAGGGGCCATGGTCCAGGCCGGCCTGCCCACCGTGGAGGTCCGGGTCGTCGACTGGACCGTCATCCTCGAGGGCCGGGTGGCCACCTCGGACCTAAAGGAGGCCGCCGAACGGGTGGCCTTCGCCCAAGCAGATGTCATCAGCGTCCAGAACCGTCTGTTCGTGCCGCCCCCCATCGACGACCTTGTCCCGGTCAGCACCACGGTGCCCGACCTCCCGGCCTCACTGGCCGACCTTGTGCTGCAGGCCCGGCTGAGTGCGGTGGCCGCCCACCCCCCGATCCAGTTCGAGAGCGGCGGCGACCGCATCACACTCGAGTCGGTTCCCACACTCGACCGTCTGGGCGCCTTCCTGCTATTCGAACCGGCCATCCGTGTGCAGATCATCGGCCATACCGACAGCGATGAACGCAGCCCCGGCGACAACCTGCACCTGTCAGCCGTGCGGGCCGACGCTGTACGAACTCAGCTCCTGGCCCGGGGCGTGGAACCCGATCGGCTGGTCACCCTGGGGATGGGCCACGCCGACCCGATCGCCGACAACCTCACCAAGTCGGGCAAGGCGGCTAACCGGCGCATCGAGTTCCTGCTGCTACGGCCCGGCGAGGTCGGCCTGCCGCCACCTCCCGACCCGGGGATCCCCGATCCGGGTACCGCCGACGAGGGAAAATGATCGGGAGAGGTCAGCGAGGGTCGCCGTCGACGGGCGGTGACTGGGAACTCAATGAGGAGGGCTCGCATGAAGACCACCCAGAGACAGGACACCCACAACAGGGTGACGGGGTTGTGCACCAGATGCCACCGAACCGGTGCGGTCGAGGTGGTGGGGCTGGTCTGCGACCGGTTCGGCGCCTCGGCCCAGCCGACCGGCGTGTGTACCACGTGCAGCACCAGGCGAACCGTCCTGCGTTCCTGAACCTCACCTACTCCCCAGGAGTAGGCACCCGATGAGCATCTGGCGGGCACGGGTCACCGAAGCGGCGGTCGGGCTGTTCAGCCACGCCCCCGACCCGCTGGCCTCAACCTTCGATCATCCGGGCGACCCCGGCCTGTTCGGTCCCGGTTCGGTCACCTGGCGGGTCATGTGCGACTGCTCGACCTTCATCGGAGGTGTACGTGCGCTGATCGTCCAGGCCGCCCACCCCGAAGTGGCATCGGGGGTCGGCGACCATTCGTCGTATCGAGCCGACCCGTTAGGCCGACTCTCGCGAACTGCGTCCTACGTGACGGCGACCGCCTACGGCTCGCTGCCCGAAGTGGACCACGCGGTCGGCATCGTCAGCCGCCTGCATGGTCCCGTGTCAGGCACCTCCCACCGTGGCCTGGCCTATTCAGCGGCTGATCCCGAGATGAAGGCATGGGTCCACAATGCGCTGGTCGACTCGTTCCTGGTGGCTCACCGGACCTTCGGACCCGAGGCGATGACCGATGCCGACGCCGATGCCTATGTGGCCGAACAGGTCCGCCTCGGCGTCCGGATGGGCGCCAGCCCGCTCCCCGATACAGCCGACGCCCTGACCGGGTGGCTGGTCGAACATCCGTGTCTGGGTCCGTCTCCAGCGGGCGCCGACGCCGTGCGTTTCCTGGCTGAACCACCCCTGAACACGCCGGTCCGCCTCGCCTACCGGATCATCCACGATGCCGCGGCGGCCACCGTCCCCACACCAGTGCTCGACGTGCTGGGCATCCGACGTCGACCGGGCGCCGTGCTGAGGGGTCGCCTGCTCATCCGTGCTCTACGGGCCGCCCTCGGGGCTTCACCGGCGTGGGCCGCCGCGCTGGAACGCTGTGGTGAACCACGACCCGACGGCGTGCGCTTCCGCAACGCCCCCGGCACCAGTTGCTGAAACCGACCACTGAGGCCGGCGGAACGCCTACCCCTTTGCCGGACCGGATCAGCCGGCTGAGGACGCAGTCAGTACCGGCTGGCTGGGCGTGAACTCCACCGGCAGGTGTTTGATGCCGTTCACGAAGTTCATGCGGAGCCGATCGGCCGGGCCGGTGATGGTGATGTCGGGTAGCCGGGCAGCCAGGCCCTCGAAGATGAGCTTCAGTTCCAGCTTGGCCAGGTTGGCCCCTAGGCAGAAGTGCGCCCCTCCGGCCCCGAAGGCCAGGTGGTGGTTGTCGGTCCGGGTTAGGTCGAGGCGGTGGGGGTCGTCGTAGACCTTCTCGTCCCGGTTGCCTGACGGGTACCAGAGTGTGACCTTGTCGCCGGCCCGGATCTGTTGCCCGCCCAGCTCGGTGTCGGCGGTGGCCGTCCGACGGAAGTAGTTAACCGGGCTGGTGTACCGGAGGATCTCGTCAACCGCATCGTCGGTCATCTCGCCGGTCTCGACCACTGTGGCCCACTGGTCTGGATGGTCCATGAAGCCCATCAGGCCTAGTGAGATGGCGTTGCGGGTCGTCTCGTTGCCAGCCACCAGTAACAGGGTGAAGAAGAGGTCACGCTCGAGGTCGGTCAGCTCAGTGACCGTGCCGTCGTCGAGCGTGACCGTGGCAGTGGTGAGGACGGTCCACAGGTCATCCTCGGGCTGGGTCCGCTTCTGATCGGTCAACCCGTGGGCGTAGAAGGCCATCTCGATCATGGCCGACTCGTAGGTGGCGCTGTGATCGGAGTCCTCTTCGCCGGTCGGCTCGTCCTGGTACTCGGGGTCGCTCCCGCCGATGGTGCGGTTGGACCAGTCCAGGAGCTGCTCACGGTCCTCGTCGGGCACGCCGATGATGTCGGCGATTGCCATGAGCGGCAGCTCGGCGGCCACGTCGAGGACGAAGTCGGCGCTTCCCTGCTCGCAGATGCGATCCAGGATGATGTTGGTCCTCAGACGCATGACCTCTTCCATGCGCCGGACCATGCGGGGCGTGAAGCCGGTGTTGACCAGCTTGCGGTAGCGGGTGTGTTGCGGCGGGTCGGTCATCACCATCTGGAGGCCCGGCCCGCGCCCGTCGGCGATGTCGTTCAGGGCGATGCCACCCGCACCGTCGCGTCCCGGACCAGTCTGGTGGGAGAAGAGCGTGCCCGACCGGTGAGCCTCGGAGATGTGCTCGAACGACGACACCACCCAGAACGGCTCGGGGTGCTCGTCGGTCGGTGGGTGCTGCCATACCGGGGCCTCCCGCCGAAGCAAGTCGAACCAGTCGTGGGGCATCCGCTCGGCGAACACATCCGGATTGGTCAGGTCTATATCGCTGAGGGTCGGGGCGCTCAGGGTCGGGTCGGCGGGCGATGCCATGGTGGTCCTCCGGTAGTTTCCTTCCTCGGAAGATATCTTCCTCGGAAGACATCTGCACCCCCGCCGCTAGACTCCCGTCCATGGGTGGGCCTGCGGACCAGACGGAGCAGTTAGGCCTGGTGGAACAGGCGGTCGACCGCCTCGTGCCCGAGGGCGACCCGGCCCATTCCGCCCGCAGCGCCACCACCGCCGGAATTCTCGTCTGGGCCTACCTGGCCGGCCGCGAGTTGGAGGTCTGGATGGCCGATGCCCTCGGGTCCACCGGCCTGACCACCTCGGAGTTCGGCGCCCTCGCCGGGGTGGCTTTCGCCGGCGAACACACCCTCACCGCCGGCGATCTGGCCCGGTGGACCGTTCAGACCTCAGGTGGCACCACCAAGACCATCCAACGACTGGTCGACCGCGGGTTGGTCGTCCGGGTGGCCGACCCGGGCGACGGGCGACGCACCCTTATCGACGCCACCACCGAAGGTCGCGCCCTGGCCGCCACCGTGGTCGCCGATCTGGTTGTCCG
>ENA-OREB01001543-OREB01001543.1-marine-metagenome-genome-assembly--contig:-NODE-1543-length-11252-cov-6.721700_pt1 | contig 11252 bp, 8 predicted proteins | sample MGYA00248625_ERZ508552 | MGnify/ENA primary metagenome ERZ508552 (study PRJEB26219, sample SAMN06267888) | marine metagenome | isolation source: Monterey Bay, California, USA | place: USA:Monterey Bay...
CGGCCTGTTAGCTCTTTGTTCGCGGTATGTCTCGTAGATATCTGGTTGCGTGGTGTCGCTCATGTTTGTGCCGTTGGAGTCCGTGAATGCGAAAGCTAGCTGCGTTAATTAACGGGCCGCAGCGAACGTAATATTGGGTAGTGAGGGCATAAAATCAAGTCCTGAATCGGCTACCTCCTAGATAGCGGTCTTTACAGCCTGGCATTATACGCTTCTCGAGTGTTCTGTAAGCGCTTAAATGGAAACTGATAGGAACCGCTTCGAGTGCCGCCAGCAACATCATGAAAAGTGCCTCCCTTCACACGCAGGATCTGGTTAGCCGTGTGCAGAGGCTTGATTGATTAAAGCGAAAAAAGGCTTAGCGATTTGGATATTTGTGTTATCCGAGTAATTTTTGTTTCACGTAAACGGCGTTTCTCTCGTTGTAAGGGATTGACCCGGCCCTAGTTTAGCAACGTCTCAATGCTGTAACGATACCCATTCTTAATAGTCATAGTGACATTGTCTGCATCCGCGATTGTCGCCAGTGGGTCTCCTGAGACAACAACGATATCAGCTACTTTTCCAGCAGATATCGTACCGAGGTCCTCCCACACACCTGCGGCAATCGCTGATTTCGCCGTCGCAGCATGCAGGATCTGTTCAGGGGTCAGGCCGGCCAGCTCATAGAGACGTAATTCAGCATGTAATCCTGCACCGTAGGGCACAAATGGTGAATCGGTTCCTGTCACCATCAGCGCGTCGGTTTCAGCAAGATCGCGTAACAACTGTCCGTTTGCCTTTGCGACCCCCTTGGCTCTAGGCCCGAACATACGGCTTAAATTCGCAGCGGCTAGTCGGCCTGACTCGCCATAAAATTTATCAAATTGATCGGTTAGTAACAGGTCAGGCTGTAAATCGACTACTGTTGTGTATCCGGGCAACACAGCTGTTGGCGTGATGCCCATGCCAGATTGGGAGATCAGACGGGTGACATCATTGTAGCTCCGACCCATACCACTGACTTTGGGTGCAAAACCGCGACGGCTTGTGCCACCAATGTGTTCAACATGGTCCATGCCGTGCGCGGCAGCGGGAAACAGCTCGTGGGAACTGGTTGGTATTCCTATTCCATGGGCGAATTCGACAACTCTTTTCTGCCAGCGATCAGGCAAGCGAACATAGGTTTTGATCAGATCAAGTTGCAAACGCTCAGCGCGATCCAGTACCCGCTCAAGGTGGGCATCTGAGGTAACGCCTTCAGCGACCGAGTAATAAACGCGGTTGCCGTCGGTGAGAAAACCGGCTGTATGCGTGCGTGGACCGATACGAGCACCGCTATCCCAAATTTCTTGCCGTTCCTTAGCGATGTACGGGTGCGCACCCGGATCCCTCACGGTTGTTACACCAAAAGATAGCCAGGCTTTGCCCTGCGTGGCGCTAGTGGTTCCCATATGGGCGTGCATTTCAAACAACCCTGGGAATGCTGCTTTGTCCGATGCGTCAATATCAGCGTCTGCCTTGTTCGCGTCGCTTTCCACTGACTGAATGCGGTTGCCGGAAATTGTCACGAGAGCATTTTCAATATATCCGGGAGTAACACCATCGTACAACTTGCCAATTAAAATGCTGTAGGTCTCACTAGGTTTGTCAGGGGACCAATTGATAGTCGGGGTAATGTCTTCAGATTCGCCGGACTTTGTATCAAGCCGCATCATTTTTTCCGCTTCCATATAAACAATGTAGCGGCCACCGGGGCTCCAGGAAGGCGTATCAGTCAGGGTCTCAGTCAGCTGCGAGGGTTGACCGTTCACTTTGAAGCTTTCCGTCAGTTTTTGCCGCCACAGAACACCATCCTGAATATAGGTCATCGCCAGTCCATCAGGGGTCAATACTGCATCCGTCATGTTTTTGTGAACAACGGGTTCAATGACATAGTTTTCACTGTTGTCTTTTGACATAACAGACATTTGGTAAGTGCCTTCTCTAAAACGGGTAGAGTAGGGCGCTAGGTTCGTGACTGCGAGGTATTCACCGTCAAGACTCCAGGAAATGGGTTGTGACCGGGAGGGTTTGCCAATGTTTGTTATCTCACCGGTAGAAATGTCAAGCATGACTAACTGTCCACCCAGTGGGTTTCCAGGCAGGTTCATGTAAATGGCAATCTGTTTGCCGTCTGGCGACCATGCCGGAGTGCTTTGAATACTCAATTTATCTGAAACCATCGAATGGTTTTCGGTTTGGACGTTATATAGCCAGAGGCGTGGAACAGAAAAACCGTTTGAATCGAACGTATCAGAGATGTAGGCAATGGTGTCGCTATTCGGAGCCCATGCGGGCGATCTTGAGACGCTTGTACCTTTGGTTATTTTGTTAAGCTGTTGTGAGTCCGGGTGCCATATCCAAAGATCACCGAGCGCCGCAAAGCTGATGTGATTGCCCTCTGTAGAAATGGCTGGTTGGGATAATCCCAGCGCCCGTCTGGCGCTCGCGTCGTCATAATCTCGTGTGCGTCTAACGTATTCGGGGCGATTAAGTGTGAATTTAGCGGAAAAGCTCAGGGGCACTCTTGCTGCGTTGGGCGCCTGAACATACGCATTTCCATTGGCGGTATAATAGCCCGTGCCATTTTTGGTCCAGGCAGTCTTAAAAGGAAATACATCGTCACCTGTTTCGCTGATTGTGGCGACTGATGCACCGTCAATAGCAACAATTTTCAATTCAGTAGAATTTATCCCCGTGAGTTGATAGCTGAGTTCTCGGGCGGATTTCCAGCTGACACCGTTGATTGTGCCCAACGCTTCAAGGATCAATTTTGATTCGCCATCAGAAACAGAGATTGTCCTTAATTCGGATTTCTGACGACTTAAGGTTGTCGCAAATACTAGGCTGTCGCCGCTCTTGTTCCAGTCAGGCGAATATTCGTTTCGTGGAGAGCTTGTAACCTGAGTGAGTTTTCCGCTTTCTATGTGAAGAATCCAGATATCGTAGTTGCCATCGCGGTCTGAGGAAAATGCTATCTTTGACCCATCCGGTGAAAAACTTGGTTCTCTATCGTCGAAGAGGTCAGAGGTTAGTGCTTTTGGTTCTCCGCCTGCGACCGGCACCAGCCAAATGTCCCAGTTGCCGTTGGCATAACCATAGTAGACGATGTGCTTGTCGTCGGGTGACCAGTCCGGTTCTCTGACATCTTGGTAATAATCTGTGAGTGGCGTTGCAGGTCCGCCGCTGGCGGGCAGGGTAAACAGCACACCCTGGAGGCTCATTGCCAGTGTTTCTTCGGCGTGGTTCATTGAAATTGCAAGGTTTGTTCCCTCTGTGACGGTGACGACTTTAGTGGCGTTGGTGGCTGCTTCTGTGCTTTCAATCCCAATTGAAGCAGTGCCTGTCGGCGCGTTCTCGTTACGATCGCAAGCAGTGAGCACCGCCGCTAAAATCGCGATGGCAAATATGCCATGAGTGCTGGAAGTGAGTTGATTAATCATGATTAACGTCCGATGGATAGGAAAATATGAACCATATAGACAGGGTTAAGCTAACCTGCCAGACAATCGCTTGGGAGTAAAGCATTGGAGGGCAGAGTAGTCGGTCTGTATCCGTTTCTTAAAGAGAAGTGGTACCATCCGGCTCCGCAATAATCAAAGCTATCATAAGCCGTTCACGAAGGAGGCCAAATGCCAATTAGTAAAGAAATTCACCTAAAATCTCGCCCGAAAGGTTTGCCCACGGCAGACAATTTTGAGTTTGTCGACGTTGATATTCCTGACCCTGGTGAAAACGAAGTACTGGTTCAGAATATCTACATGTCCGTAGATCCCTATATGCGAGGTCGAATGCGTGAAGATTTTGCGCTAGGTCAGGTGCTGGCTGGGGGTGCTGTTGGTAAAGTCGTGGCCTCGAACAATCCGGGTTTTACGGTTGGTGACTACGTCAGTAACTTCTCTGGCTGGAGAGAATATTTGACTTCTGCCGGTTCAGATTTGAGCAAGGTGGATATTTCCCTTGCGCCACTCAGCAGTTACCTCGGCGTCATGGGTATGCCCGGTCTCACGGCTTATGGTGGGTTACTGGTCACCGGCGAACTGAAAGATGGCGAAACAGTATTTGTTTCAGCTGCTTCCGGTGCCGTGGGCAGTGTTGTTGGACAGATCGCGAAGGTGAAGGGGTGTACTGTTATCGGCAGTGCTGGTTCAGATGATAAGGTCGAACAGTTGACCGGCGAATTTGGGTTTGATCATGCTTTTAACTATAAAACCGCCAATCCTCTCGCGGAGCTTCGCAAAGCTGCGCCGGCAGGCATTGATGTCTACTTTGAGAATGTCGGTGGTATTCAGCTAGAGGCTGCGCTCACCCATATGAAAATCAATGGTCGTATTCCTATTTGCGGCATGATCTCAACCTACAACGATGACGGAACGCCGTCTCCTGGGCCTCGTAACTTGACGGAAACGATTTATAAATTCATTACGATGAAGGGTTTTGTTGTGTCGGCATTTGCCGCTCAGCAACCGCAGTTTGTTCAGGACATGTCGGGTTGGATAAAATCCGGAAAAATGAAATATCATGAAACGATATTTGAGGGTATTGAGAATGCACCTGCGGCGTTTATCGGTTTGTTCGATGGTACTAACAACGGTAAGATGTTGGTGAAACTTGCGCAGGAATAGAGGCCTTTGACACGAAAAAGAGTCGGCCTTGAGAGGTGTCCGGCTCTTTTTGTTTTTTTGCTCGTATTCAGCCTGTGTTGGGCTTACATAAACGCCCATTGGTTTCTATCTCCATTCTGCTTTCTCAGGCATCCCTGAAATTTCCCTAGCGACTGCAAACCGAAGTTGCAGACGTAAATAACGCGCATTGCCCTAGCAATGATCTGTGAGTGATGAATGTTCGGTTGCCAGCGACCTATAAACACCATACCCTGCGCCCATGTTTTTTAATCAAAAAGAATTTGTTACTGAAGCAAAGCAGTTGATGAAGCTGGGTGTGCCCATGGTCGCCACGCAGCTTTTTATCATGGGTATGGGATTCGTCGATACGGTAATGGCTGGACGCTACAGCTCTGAAGATCTCGCGGGTGTGACCATGGGTGGCAACGTGTTGTGGCCACTGTTTATGTTTTCCTCGGGGTTAACCATGGCGCTGGTGCCGATTGTTGCTCAGCTTCGTGGCGCAAACAAGGTCACCGATGTGGGCGAGAAAGCCCGACAGGGCTTGTGGGTAGCCTTCGTGATGAGCTTTGTTGTGGTCGGTATGATGTTGAATGCAGAGCCTTTTTTTATTTGGCTCGGAGTTGATGCTAATGTGATCCGGATCGCTGTTGATTATTTATACGCCTGTGCTTGGGGTGTGCCTCCTGTCATGATTTATGTCTCACTCCGTTTCGTCGCGGAAGGATTAGGGCACACGAAACCGCCCATGATGATAGCCGCAGGTGCCCTGGCGATAAACATACCGATTAACTACATATTCATTTATGGCAAGTTTGGCGCGCCGGAACTCGGTGGTGTTGGTTGCGGCGTTGCCACTGCGACCGTCTACTGGTTTGAGCTGATCGTCATGATGTTTGTTTTGCGCATGTCGTTTTTTAGACAAACCGGTCTACTGGAGAAATTTAGTTGGCCTCATCTAAAAGGAATCAGAGAAATTTTAAAAATAGGTTTGCCAATCGGCGCGCAATCATTTGTCGGCATGATGGTTTTTTCAATTGTCGGCTTCCTTGTCGCGGGCATCGGCGTGACAGAGTTGGCTGCTCACAGCGTCGCCGGGAATCTCAATTGGCTAACCTATGTCATTCCGATGGCACTCGGCTCAGCGGTGAGTATTCGTATTGGTTTTGCTGTTGGCGCACTCGATTCTGATGCGGTGAAGGGAATCATCAAAACAGTCTATCAGGTGACCCTTTGCTATGCCGTTGTTGTCAGTTGCCTGTTGATCTTTGCCAGATTTTCTCTCGTCTCGCTGTATACAAGAGATCAGGCAGTGATAGTGCTGGGCGCGACGCTGATGTTGTTTGTTGCGTTTTATCAGATTTTTGATGATCTGCAGGCCATAACCGGCGGTATTCTGCGAGGATTTAAAGACACGATGGTACCGATGCTGATTAGTCTGGTGAGTTACTGGTTTATCGCTATCCCTGTGGGTTATGTGCTTGCAGAGGGCATATTGTTTGTCGCGCCTATGGGTGTTTATGGTTACTGGAGTGGATTAACCTTTGGCTTGTTCCTCGCCGCGGGCGTCTCGGGAACCCGGCTCTACTTTACCGCCCGCGTGCAGTTGAATGAGATTCGAAGAGGTGGTTTTATAGTCGGGAGGAGCTAAATCGATATGACTACGATGTTGGAACGTGCCGTCGAATTGGGACCGTTGATAAGGCAGTATGCAGATCAAGCAGACAGGGAACGCCGCCTCGCGCCGGAGGTTGCCACGGCATTTGCGACGAGTGGTCTATACAGATTGCCCGCGCCAAAAAAATTCGGTGGTGCTGAATCTGATCCAATGACCCAGGTTCAGGTCATCGAGGCGGTCGCCCGCGCCGATGGTAGCGCCGGATGGAATCTGATGATCGGTATCGAACACTTTGCCATGATCAAACCGGATTTTCTCTGGTGTGACGAACTCATCGCAGACCCACATATTGTCATTTCAGGATCTACAGCGGCAACTGGACGTGCTGACCGCGTTGAAGGTGGATACCGAGTATCAGGAAAATGGCAATTTGCCAGTGGGGTCCACAACAGTCGATTATTTGCCGCGACTGTTGCTATTTATGACGATGGTAAAAAGCAGAGTTACCCTCCAAGAATCTATGCCCTCATAAAAGAAGGCAGCTTCGATATTATTGATGCGTGGCAAGTTGGGGGTATGCGTGGGTCAGGCTCCCACGATGTGGTTGTGAATGATGTTTTTGTGCCCGAGGGACACATTATAGACCATACAGCGCACACCACCAGTGACACACCCCATGCACGTTTTCCCCCTGCACCGCGATTGAGCTATAACAAAGCGGCAGTGGCTCTTGGCATTGCCCGACACGCGCTGGACGAGTTCTATGTTATCGCGCTTCAAAAGAAGCCGCGATTTTCCGCGAGCAAGTTACATACCAGGCCTTTTGTACAAGACGCTGTTGCCCGGGCAGAAATTCGCCTGCGAGCGAGCAGAGCGTTGGTGCTTGAGTTAACTGAAACACTGTGGCGATACGTCTGCGAAAAAAACGAAATACCATCTGATCAAAGAGCACTCTTTCATATCGCCTGCTGCGATAGTGCACAGGCCTGTGCTGAAGTCGTGGATCTTGTCTGCGAAGCGGTTGGTACAACAGCAAACGAACTTGATTCACCTTTGGAGCGTATCGCGCGAGATGCCCGTGTCGTCCGTCAACATATTACAGTCGCGCCCCAGCATATTATCGATGGTGGCAGGGTGTTACTCGGTCTTGAACCGAATGAAGTGATGCTACGTGACTGAGCACCATGACCTTTAGGAGAAAGGATGCCAATTAAAATTGACCCCACAACAGGTGTTAAATGTTTTAACACGCGCGCGGCCAAATCCACCGATAAGATTAAGGGGCAGGGATATTCCGTTGTTACTGATGAATCACTGATCACGCTACCAGAGCCGCCACCCGGTGCGACCTTTAATGCAGAGGAGCAGGCCAAATATCGCGAATTCAAGGAGGCGCGAGAGGGTGTTGCAGACTATATGGCCATGGAGGGTGAATTCGCCAAATACTTGGAGGACGTTTACTCCGAACCACCGATTCAACGGGAAGTACTGACGGATGAGTGTGAAGTCCTAGTTGTGGGTGCTGGATTTGCTGCGCTACTACTCTGGTACCGTCTCAAACAAGCCGGGTTTAAGGACGTACGTTTTTGTGAAAAAGGCGGTGATGTTGGTGGTACCTGGTACTGGAATCGCTACCCGGGTATCGCCTGCGATGTTGAATCCTACAGCTATCTGCCGTTGTTGGAGGAAATGGGCTATATCCCCACGATGAAATTCGCCTCTGGCTTTGAAATTCTTGAATATTGTCAGCGCATGGCCGAAAAGTTTGGATTCTACGATCGGTGTTTGTTTCACACAACGGTGGAAGAAACGCGTTGGGATGAAGACGCTGCACGCTGGACCGTAAAAACCGACCGTGGAGATGCGATGAAAGCGAAGTTTGTCGTGCTCGCCAATGGTATTTTGACAACACCAAAATTGGCCCGGATTGACGGCATGGAAAGCTTTAAAGGCGACGCTTTTCACTCCTCCCGCTGGAATTATCACGTTGATCTGAAGGACAAGAAAGTGGGTATCATTGGCACCGGTGCAACAGCCGTGCAGATTATTCCCGAAATAGCCAAACAAGTTGCAGAGCTTTATGTGTTTCAACGTACGCCATCAACGATTGATGTGCGAGATCAGCGAGTCACAACGGAAGAAGAGGCGCAACGTTGGTTGAATGAACCCGGTTGGGCTGTAGCCCGTCGTGAACGTCTGGCGACTATCTCCGCGGGTAGAACAGCCTTGAAGGCGAATGACGACTTTCTCTCGGGGAAAATTGATCACGTCAAAGCGCCCAAGGTGCATGCGACACAATTGCCACCAGAAGAGCTGATATCGCGTCAACTCAATACAAATTTTCGGATTATGGAACAAATTCGCGGTCGGGTTGATGCTGTGGTTGATGATCCTGAGGTTGCCGAATTGCTGAAGCCCTATTACTCCTACGGCTGTAAAAGGCCGACTTTTCACGACCAATATTTGCCTTCATTCAATCGACCTAATGTTCACTTGATTAATACAGCACCTGCCGGCGTGAGCAAAATCAACGAAACTGGCGTGGTCCACAATGGCATTGAATACCCGGTTGATGCGCTTATCTACGCAACCGGTTTTCAGTGGATGGAAACCTCTACCTTTAACATGGTGACTGGTCCCGGTGGCCGAACTTTGAATTCGAAATGGAAAGAAGAAGGTACGAAAACTTTCCTCGGTATGCACAGTTCGGGATTTCCCAACCTGTTGATCATGACCGGTCCTCAGGGTGGTGGTGGACAGTTTAATTTCACCCGTGTTTGTGAGATGCATGCAACTTATGTGACATGGATGTTAACCGAGATGCGAGACCGTGGTGTTGAAACTGTTGATGTGAAAAAAGAATTCGAAGACGAATATGCTGATCATTGCCGAGAAATGGATCTGTTGTCCCAGCCTCTGCGAGACTGTTACTCGTATTATAACGGTGATGGTTCTGCTGAGCCTGGCAGTCTGGCTTACTACGGCGGAGGTGATCGTTGGCACGAACGTCGCAAAGCGGCACAGGCGTCTCTTGAGCCCTATATTTTCAAATTGCAATAGTTCAGGTCGAATCACGATGAGCGAAACAACAACTAAGCAGAAGTTGCCAAGGCTCGCGGAGGCAATTATGCGGACTTTCCGCAGCGTATTGCCACACCGTTTTGTACGCAGCTGAGTAAAAACGTTATAAGATAAAGCGTATGTAGGTGTGTTGCATCGCCGAAAAAAGACAACAGGAGTCAGCAAGTGAGCGGAAGAGTATTGAATAAGATCGCGCTGATAACGGGTGGGGCATCAGGTATCGGGCTTGCGACCGCAAAGTTAATGGCAGCAGAAGGTGCCCGGGTGATTATTGCTGATATTAATGAGGTGGCTGGAAGTCACGTTGCAAAAGAAATTGGTGGCATGTTTTACGCGCTTGACGTCAGCGATGAAAGTGCATGGATGAACATAATGGAAAACATCGCCGCCGAGTATCCTTGTTTGGATATCCTGGTGAATAACGCTGGGATCTCTCCCCACGATACTATTGAAAATTTTAATCTCGATAATTGGCGTCATGTTCATTCAGTTGTTGCCGAGAGTGTTGCCCTCGGAAGTAAACATGGTTTATCTCTGCTTCGGCAAAGTGAGGCGGCGGCAATCGTTAACCTGTCATCGGTGGCTGGTATGGTCGGTGCTGCGAATTATGCATCATACGGCTCGGCGAAAGCTGCGGTACGTAACCTGACTAAATCGATCGCAATGCACTGCGCGCAAAAAGGTTACGCAATCAGGGCAAATTCAGTACACCCCGGATCCATTGACACTCCAATTCTTGATGCAGACAAGGCAAAATACGGTGAGCGAGCGATTACCGCGCGTGAGCAAAGTATCCCCTTGGGACGGCTTGGGCAGGCAGAAGAAGTCGCCAATGCAATTTTGTTTCTTGCTTCTGATGAAGCGAGCTTTATCACCGGCACAGAACTCATCGTCGATGGCGGATTCACTGCACGTTGACGGGGACAACACGATATTTAGCACAATACCAACAGCCACAAAAAAACAGGAGAATAGCAATGTCAGAAGCACTTGAAAAAGCACTGGAGATCATGACGTCGAGACTGGGCGAGCAGACCTCTCAGAGCGAATGGTTTGAAGTAACGCAAGAGCGAATTAACGATTACGCCGAGGTATCGATGGATCATCAATGGATACACATCGATGTGGAACGCGCGAAGGCCGGTCCTTTCGGCGCACCCATCGCACACGGTAATCTGACCATCGCCATTATGGGGCAGTTACCTATCGCTTCTGTCGCTGAGGGTCCCAAAATTGAGGGGCAGAAACTTGGTATTAATTACGGGTTTGATCGTATTCGGTTTCCCTCTCCGGTGCCTGCTGGTACAAGAATTCGTGCCACTAGCACGCTGCGAAGAGCCGAGGTAAAAGGCAATATGATTGAGACCATGAATGAGGTTGTTGTTGAGGCTGAGGGCAGTGACAAACCCGTCTGTGTTGCGGAGAGTGTTGGCCGGATGGTGTTCTAGTATTTTCTGGTTTGTTGTTTGTCGGCAAGTCAGTCCGGAAAACACCGGTCAATGACAAAAGGCTTGCTGACGCTAATGATCGCCTTATAGTGAAAGGGAATTTTTTTGAGTGGTGACATGCAACTGGTTCTGACGGAAAACAGACACCTAAGAATAGCCAGCTTCACGATCTTCTATGTGGCTCAGGGTTTACCAATAGGACTGTTGATGATTGCCATACCCGCATGGTTGGCAGGCGCGGGCGCGACAGCAACAGAAATCGCCTCTTACGTGTCCCTCGCTGGTTTGCCTTGGGGCTTGAAGCTTTTCGCAGGTCCAATCATGGACCGCTTCTCCTATCTTTCGATGGGTCGTAGAAGACCTTGGGTTGTGTTGTCCCAGAGTGGCTTGTTACTTGCGCTTTTTTCAATGTCGCTAACACCTGATCCTATTGACAGTGTTTGGCTTCTCTCGACGATG
>ENA-OREB01001546-OREB01001546.1-marine-metagenome-genome-assembly--contig:-NODE-1546-length-11241-cov-2.859817_pt1 | contig 11241 bp, 10 predicted proteins | sample MGYA00248625_ERZ508552 | MGnify/ENA primary metagenome ERZ508552 (study PRJEB26219, sample SAMN06267888) | marine metagenome | isolation source: Monterey Bay, California, USA | place: USA:Monterey Bay...
GCAGCCAGGCTAATACGAATGCATGGATGATGTCAAACGCCCCCGGTTTGTCCTGCCAGGGAGCGTGGCTTGTGTCTGCCACCACTTCAAATTGAACGGTGTCAGATGTCAAGCGTTCAACAATATCAACTGAATTCTGCAGTGGCGTTATAGGATCAACGCGTGATCAGAATTTGACTTGTAGATCGCTTAAAATGGTCGGTGTCTGGAAGGGAAATAGGTTGCGTCCTGCTGGAGTGAGCAACTTTATTTTCGTCAGATTCTGGCTTACTGTAGTCAATCGCTGCCAACCCATTTCCCTGAAGGGTACTGTCTTGGGCAGTTCCTTTATTAGAGGTGAAACACATGAAAAAAATCAGGCTGATGACGTTGATGGCTATTTTTTGCCTTGTAGCGCCGCATACCTTCGCTGCGAAGCTTAGTGATGAATTAGTTGCTTTTAGAGGTTTGTATAAGCAGCTGGTGGAAATTAACACCACGCTATCAGAGGGTAGTTGTACCGTGGCAGCTAATGCCATGGCTGATCGATTGAGAAGTGCTGGTATCCCGGATAATGACATTCATGTGATAGTGCCACCTGAGTGGCCGGAACAGGGCAACCTGATAGCGACGCTGCGCAGTCCTGTGCCGGATACCGATGCGGTCATGCTGCTTGCTCATATCGATGTGGTTGAGGCCGATCGTGCCGATTGGGAACGTGACCCGTTTACGTTGATCGAGGAGAACGGCTATTTCTATGGTCGTGGTACTGCGGACGATAAATCCATGGCGGCCATATTTGTTGATATTATGATGCGAATGAGCCGTTCAGGATATCAACCGGAGCGTGATCTCAAGCTAGCGCTAACTTGCGGGGAGGAAACGCCGAACACTTTTAATGGTGTCAGCTATCTCCTCGAAAATCACCGTGGGTTAATGGATGCCAGTTTCGCACTGAATGAAGGCGGCGGTGGCCGTATGGACAAAGATGGTGTCCGCAGCTACAACGGTATCCAGGCCGGGGAGAAGTTGTACCAGGATTATCAGCTTGAGGTCACCAACCCCGGTGGTCACTCATCTCGCCCTCGAAAAGACAATGCGATTTATCGGCTCACAGCGGCGCTTGGCCAGATTTCCAGCCATTCGTTTCCGATAGAGTTTAGCGATACAACACGTACTTACTTCCGCAGATTGTCTGGTCTGAAAACAGGGCAGGTTGCCGAAGATATGTTGGCGATTCTCCAATCTCCGCCGGACATGGACGCGTTATCGCGGATGACAGATATCCCGGGCTATAACGCGATTCTTCATACAACCTGTATTGCCACATTGTTTGATGCCGGACATGCGCCCAATGCATTGCCACAAAGGGCCCGTGCAAATGTTAACTGTAGGATATTCCCTGGCCATACACAGGAGGAAGTAAGACAAACTCTTGAACAGATTGTCAACGATTCAGCCGTTGCGATTACCCTGGCTGACCCGCCGGAATCAACTTCACCGCCACCACCGCTTACCCGGGAGATCCTTGAACCCATCGAGCGTGTGACAGAGCAGATGTGGTTGGGTATTCCTGTCTTACCGTCGATGAGCGCGGGAGGAACAGATGGTCGCTTTCTTACACCCGCTGGTATTCCGACTTATGGTGTCAGTGGGATTTTTTATGCTCCGGGACAGGTCAATGCGCATGGCCTCAACGAAAAGGTACCTGTGAATTCACTTTACGAGGGGCGTGAATTTCTTGATCGACTTGTCAGGATCTACATCGGCGGAGAGTGACCGGTCACACTCTTGCTGAGTGAGCGTGGGCTCAAGTAACCTTGCCTAAATCCTGTTCAACAAAATGTAAACGGTCCTGCCCGAAATGCATTGTCTCGCCGATAAAGAATGTCGGCGCGCCAAAGGCACCACGGTCTGCTGCTTCCTGCGTATTTTGCTTAAGTAATGCTTTTACTTCGTCGGTTTTTATGGCGTCAAGGTATCGTGTTGAGTCCAAACCCGCTTTGGCGACCAGTTCGCCGACAACCTTAAGATCAGATAAATTTAACCCCTCCACAAACATGGCGGGGAAAATCACTGCCATGAGTTTTTCCAGATCACCTTCTTGTTCTGCGAGAGTCGCAGCGCGGCTCGCTGGAACAATTTTGATAAAGCCGTTGGGATTCATGTTCAGCGTGACACCATAACTTCTGGCGTAGCGTTGTAAATCACTGCTAATCCATTTTCCCTTATTAGGGACCATAATGGGCGATTGGTTACCAACAATATCATGTAGGCCGATGGTGTACATGGGTCTGTATTTGATTTCAGCACCGGTCCTTGCAGCAATGCCCGGCATCTGGGTCCAGGCCAGGTAGCTGGGTGGGCTCATGAAATCAAAAAAGATCTCTACGGTTTTACTCATATTGTGTTTCTCAATGTGGTTTACCAGGGCTCTAACCAGGGGCGTAGGGTTGTTTCACTTAACCATGCACTACGAGGCTGACAATGGATGTTCCAATAGGTTTCTGCAATATCATCTGGATTCAGTACTCCGTCAGCGGGTCGTTCCTCAAAAACCGCTGGCATTGTGCGGCGAATTAGCGGCGTGTCGATAGGGCCGTCTATGATTATATGGGCGACATGGATATTTTTGGGAAATAGTTCACGAGCCATACTTTCAGTGAGGGCGCGGAGCGCATGTTTGGAACCAGCAAATGCCGCCAGGTGAGATCTTCCTCTCAATGCTGAGGTTGCGCCAGTAAACAGTATCGTGCCTCGGCCTCGTTCATTCATTCGTTTGGAGACTTCCCTGCCCATTAAGAAAGCACCGAAGGTGTTGATACGCCAGACGCGTTCATAATCCTCAGCAGGAAATTCCATAATGCTGTGAGCAGCACCGATGGCGGCGTTGTAACAGGCGACTTCGATTGGCCCGATTTCAGATTCGATTTTCTCTATCAGCTCGACCACCTGTTGTTCCTGGGTGGCATCGCAACTATAGCCGAAGGCTTTTCCCCCCTCAGCTTCAATCTGGTTCACCAGGTCATTCAGCCGGTCACCCTTTCGTCTTACCATACAGGCAACGTAACCTTCTCTGGCAAAACGTTTTGCGACAGAGCCGCCGGTGGCAACGCCTGCACCTATGACCAGTGCGACTTTTACGTTTTCAGGCATGTGTATGGTTTATCCTTGTTTGTTAGAAAAAGTGTTTGTTAGAACAAAACTGATTCGTTCTAGAAGTAACAGTCGACAGCAGTTTCTGAGGTTTGTCACTATACTAGTAAAGGCAACGTGCCCGTTTTCAATCATGCGCTAGTAAGGAGCAAAACTAAATGCATGTTATCGAATTCGATAGGCCGCGCTATTTTACTGGTTCTGTATCCAGGTTGTCGGAAAATTCCTGTTAAATTTTCTATTCTCATTGACCTTGATCAATTGGCCGGTTTTGACCCTGTTCTACACTATTAGCAATTTCACGAAATCAGAATTGCAGTAGAGGTGTGAGAATGGAGCAGCAACATACGCTCGTCTGGTACCGGTGTTTATACATCCTGAAGTTCCCGGCGACTCTGGTATTTGGCGTCTTTCTAACAGTTTCTCTTTTGTATCTGATGCAGTATCTAATTGATTCTGGCGAAAAAGCCCTCGACGAAACATCCAATTTCAGTATCGTCGACTTCGTTCGGATGAAAGAAGATCTTCAGGTCAAGGTGAAGCAACGAAAACCGAAACCGCCACCCGTCCCTGATGAACCTCCACCGGAGATGAGGCAAGAGTCTTACGTAGTCAGTGTTGATAATTCCTGGAATGCCAAGTTTGAAGCACCTCTGGCCGATATAGATATGAAGAGGTCTTCGATCTTTAGCAGTGATGGTGATTATCTGCCTATTCTCAAGGTGCAACCTATGTATCCCAGACTTGCGTTGAGAAATGGTTGGTTTGGTTGGGTGCTACTTGAGTTTACAGTTGATGACGCGGGTAAGGTGGTTAATCCGACGGTGTTGGGAAATTGTGTTGAAACTTATCACCCAGGCCGTCGGACCTGCGAGGACAAACCGGGCCGGGTTTTTGACAGGTCAGCTATTTCGGCGGCTGGGAAATTTAAGTACAAGCCCAGAGTCATAGATGGGATACCGATTGCTACGGTTGGGGTTATCCACAAAATCACTTTTGAACTCAATGAAACGCGAGATATCTGATCGAGCCTCGCCTTTCTCCTTTGCCTGTATGTTTGCTGTGAGGGATTAGCGTTGGCCACTTTTTTTGAAGAGGGCTTTGCCATGATCCTGCTCAGTGCTTCTTGTTGTTTGGATTGCATAACTGATTTTCTGGTAAAGAGAGGGCGATAAACAGGTGCTTCAAAGGATTGCAGATGTTGTCTCTCGATTAGTTTCTCAGTATCCCTTTGTGACCGTGATCGCAATGTTTGTCAGTGGGATCCTTTTCTGGGGCGCATTTAATTGGTCTTTGGAACTGAGCAACACAGAATCGTTCTGCATTTCATGCCACGTAATGCGTGACAACATTTATCCCGAGTACAAGAAATCGATTCACTATCAGAATGCCAGCGGTGTTAGAGCAACTTGCCCTGATTGCCATGTGCCGAAAGAGTGGAAAGACAAGGTTGTCAGGAAAATAGGTGCAACCAATGAACTCTTTCACTGGATGGCTGGTTCAATTAACACTCGAGAGAAGTTTATAGACAAACGAATGCAATTAGCTGGATATGTCTGGTCGACCATGGAGGCTAACAATTCCCTTGAGTGCCGTAACTGCCACGAACTCAACTACATGAACAGTGCTGTGCGGCGCCACAACAGCGCACATCATCGAGCGTCGCAATCCAATATGACCTGCATTGATTGCCACAAGGGGATAGCGCACCGGCTACCAGAAGAGTATCTGGAAACAGAACATGCAAAATTCGAGCAGGACGGAACGGAGTGTGGCAATTGTCATGCTAATTCAAGTTACAGGGACGAGGAGTGGGGATGATGAAATCAGATCAAGTAGATGTTGTGAAGGTCGTTACTATTTTTGTGATGAGTGTCTCATTGCCCATATTTGCCGACGGTCCTGTTGACCAGGGTGAACGATTATTCAATCAAAACTGTGTGTTCTGCCATCAGCAGGATGCCATTGGAACGCCGGGGCTTGCGCCTTCTTTGACGAACCCAGAATTGCTGGAGATTTCTTCAGATAAGTTTCTGATGTCAACAATTCGTGATGGCCGAAAAGGCACATCTATGCCTCCTTACCCTCACCTTGGTCGTGAAGGCATCATGTCTATTCTTGCCTATCTGCGAAGCCATAATAGAAGAACAAATCGAGCGGTAGAGGTCGATGCGCAGGCAGAGGCCCAGGGAGACGCGAGACTAGGACGACTTTGGTTTGATCAAATATGCGCCACCTGTCATGGACCGCAAGGTGATGGTTACCTGGCCGGTGGCTCGGGTACCGCGATTGGTAAATCGGGTTTTTTATCCAAGGTCTCTGACGGTTTTATCAGAGAGACTATCAAGGTAGGCAGATCAAATACCCGCATGTTGCCTTTTCAGGGCCCTGCAGGCTTAGCGGATCTGGCAGACAGGGAGATCGAAGACATCATCTCTTACATGAGAACACTCGAGGAATAACAATGAAAAGATTTAAGACAACCCGAAGAAACTTTATCAAAGGTAGTACCTTCATTGCCTCGACTGCTACAGGTGCCGGATTGTTTGTTGCTGATAATCCAGAACTGGAAGCGGCGCCGGTCACCGAACCAACGAATCGAACAACTGCGCTGGCACAGTGTCCTTATTGTGGTGTTGGTTGCGGTACGATCATCCAGACCGAGAATGGGAAGATTGTTTCCATGAGGCCTGACAAGGATCACCCCACCAATTACGGCTTGCAGTGTATTAAGGGGCTAACAGCCGCCGAGCCCATGTATGTTGACCGAATGGAAGGCGAACCATACGTGCGTAAGGACGTGTGGGAGGAGTGGAACAAACCTGGTCATGGTGATCTCGGATTTATCAGCAGTACAAAAGGGTCCTTCGATGAAGAACATTTTATGCGAGTTCCCTATGAAGCAGCATCGGAGATGGTGGCTCACAAGATCGTTCACTATGCCAAAGAATATGGTGGAAATTCCGTAGCGCTATACGGCTCCGGCCAACTGACGATGGAGGGTCAGTACCTGGAGAACCTCTTCATGAAAGGCGTGCTTGGGTCAAACACAATTGAAGCCAATGCAAGAATGTGCATGACATCTGCAGTGACCGGGTATTTTTCCTCACTTGGTTCTGACACGCCGCCGCTGGCATACGAAGACATTGAACTGGCGGATATGATCATGCACTTTGGACACAACGCTCGTGAATCTCACCCGATCGTCTATTGGCGATGCGCTGACCACAAAAAGAAAAATGACATCACTACCGTCGTAGTAGATCCAAGAAGTACTGGCACTACTCAGGGTTACAGTGACATTAACGCAGACAACAACTTTCACGTACCGACATTAAACGGGGATATCAGTTTCCTGAACGCGCTTGCTCATGTTCTGTTGAAGGAGCATGACGATGTTGTTGACTGGGAGTTTGTTAAGGCGCATGTCGACGGATGGGAAAATTATGTGTCTGGCGTACTCAATAAATACAGTCCGGAGCAGGTTCAGGACCGAATGGGCGGCGATGTGCCTCCGGAACTCATAAGACAGGTAGCAAGCCAGTTTGCAGATGCAACACGAAAGCGCTTGCAAAGGAGCAAAGGCAGCCAGTCAGGTGACGGCCATGGTGGTGTGATTGTCATGTGGGGAATCGGATTCAATCAGCACCTCCATGGTCAACACAACGTGATTTCAATCATCAATCTGTTAGCGCTTACAGGTAACCTCGCTAAACCTGGCTGCGGTCCCTTCTCTATGACAGGGCAACCGAATGCAATGGGAGAAAGGTTCACGGGCGGTCTAACCGGCAGGCTACCATTTAACCAACCTCTCTCGAACGAGACCCACCGTGCCCATATGGCCAAGCACTGGCGGGTACCAGAAGAAAACCTCATAAAAGCGATGAACTCTCCAAACCCGGGTTACGCGGTGGGTATGCATGAACGTGCGCTGAAGGGAGAAGTGAAGGCAATGTTCTGGGTATACGCCACGCATATTGACCTCCCAGACCAATATAATTTGATTCGACCTGCATTGCTCAAAACCTTTAACGTTGTCCAGGAAATTTATCGTCATGCACCCAACAACCTCTATGCGGATGTGATCTTTCCCGCTGCAACATGGGGAGAAGTGGAGGGCGTTTACATCAGCTCAGAACGAAGAATTAACATCAATCAAAAAGCTGCTCAAGCACCACAGGGATGCCGCCCTGATATGGACATGGTAATTGATAAGGGAAAAGAAATAGCGCATCTACTTGGGCTGGATGCTGATGCGATTTTCCCGTACCAGCGTAAGGAGGATGGATCCTACGATGCCCAGGAAGTCTTCAGGGACGTGATTCGAGCCTCTGAAGGTACCGATACGGATCTCACTGGTATTCTCGAGGTTGAGAAAATCGATAACATTGCACCTTATGAACAACTCGCACGGCTGCGTGGTATTCAGTGGCCTGCACCGACCTATGGTATCGCCAGAAAAGGCGGCATAAAACGACGTTTTATGCTGCAGGAAGAAGACTGGTCAAACCGTCCCTATGGATACTTCCGAACCCAGGATGGAAAGGTGCATATGAATTTGTGTCATCAGGACTATTCCGATCGTGAAGCAGTGACAAAAAAGCTGATGGCCTTTGGTCAGGAAGAAGGCCTCTATACGATAGATCATCTGGATCTTATGAAAGAGGCCAGAGACAAAGGTCTAACACCGGATCTGCCTGATGAATCATTCAGAGGCAGGAAGTGGCAGGATGTACCCAAAGATAAATATCCCTATTGGATGGGGCTAGGCGTCGTTTACGAGCATTTTCACACTGCTAAGTCTAACCGCAGCCCGACAACCCGCCGACTGGTACCAGAAATGTATGTTGAAATGCATGAGGAAGATGCCAGGGATCTGGGTATTAAAGATGGTGAAAAAGTCCGGGTCGTCTCCCGGCGTGGATCACTTGAGGCGAGGGCTCAGGTTGGTCTTAACTCCCTGGTAAAACCAGCTCGGAACAGTGTGCCGAGGGGTTATATGTTTGGCCCGTGGAATCTGTCTGTTGCCGATAGTGCTGACCCCAAGAAAAACAAGTGGCTTGCCAACGGTATCTCATCGCGCATCTGGGACCCGGTTTCCGGCCAGGTGGACTTTAAGAAACTGGCCTGCCGGATCGAAAAAGTCTAGCAAAACAGGGTGGGGTATATACAGTGAAACGCCGCCAACTTGTCCAATTACTTGGCATTCGATTGATTTTGTCTGCCTTTTCTATGTTGCTGGTGCCGTTACGCGCCGCCCATGCTGTCAGCCAGAAAATCACAAGGCGATATCTGCGACCGCCAGGATCACTGAAGGAAGTCGATTTTCTCACTGCCTGCATTCGCTGTGGACAATGTGGAGAAGTGTGCCCGAATAGATGTATCAAGTACTTTGGCTTCGATGAAGGCGTTTCCATGAAAGATACGCCGTACATCGTGCCGAGGGTGAAGGCTTGTATTCTCTGTATGAAATGCGGAGATATTTGTCCCACCGGCGCGATTCAACCGGTGCAACGTCTCGCCGAGCACATTATCGCAAATGTTGACATGGGCAAGGCCAGGGTCGATGAAAACCTTTGTCTGTCTTTCCAGGGTAAAACATGCGGTGTTTGTTATCGAGCATGTCCTTTACCCGATATTGCAATTCGAGTTGGTATGCTTGAACAACCTCATGTGTTAGATCAGTGCGTTGGCTGCGGTTTGTGCGAGCGCTCGTGCATTCAACTTCCGCAAGCCATCAAGGTGATCCCCGCCCACACAAGGCTCGGATGATGAAGTATCTTTTTATGCGGCAGTTAAACAAACAGCGCTTGTGTTGTTTATCCCTGGTGTTCCTTCTACTGATCTATCTTCCGTTTGCCAGTATTTACCAAAACTACACTGCTGCTCACGCATATGATCTGCTCAATTCAGAGGAGAAGTTTCTCTACGATGTCATGCAAACGCTGACCGAGCCCCTGGTCAATGATCCTGTGCAATTGGATGCATTAAAAGGCACTACCTGGTCAGCGAGAATTGGTGCTTACAAGATCAGCGACCCGCTGGCAGTGGTAAGCCAAAGCTCAGCATCCAAGTCCTGGGATACCTCCTTTGCCTTAACAGCCCTGGTACCCTTGCTCGTCTCGTTGCTGGCTGGTCGCATTTTCTGCGGTTGGATCTGTCCGGCAACCTTGCTTTACGAACTAAATACCAATTTTGCGCTATTTTTGAACAAACTCGGCGTGCCGATTCACCGCTGGGACTTCGACAGACGCCTTAAGTATGCAGTACTCATCTTAGGTACCCTAGTAACGATGCTTTCAGGACTGATGATACTGCCTGCCATCTATCCGCCCGCGATTGTCGGTCGAGAGATCTACTATGTAATTGCGCTGGACGGTTTTTCAATCAGCACGATATTTTTTGTGTTGACGTTGATGGCGGATACTTTTGTTGCTAAGAGAGGTTTTTGTCGATATCTGTGTCCGGGTGGCGCGCTATATTCATTGTTAGGTCGCTATCGGTTACTGAGAATCCAAAGAAAAGTGAGTATTTGTAACGATTGCCAGCGTTGCGACAGTATCTGTGAATTCGGTTTGCACCCTATGAGCGATCAGTTTGGACAGGAATGTAACAACTGCACAGCGTGCATTGCCACTTGTCCGGCTAATTCACTTCAGTTCCACTGGACGCCCGTGGACCAGCCTTATCAGGGACCGGGTCATCAGGGGCGACAGTACATAGCTGCTAACACTGAGTTGATTGCGACGGATGCCCGGAGATCGTGTAGTGGATAACCCGCCTTGCCTGATTACGCTACGACGGATCGTTCTGCTGTCTGTCACCTTGTCTTGTTTGTCGTATCAGTCTGTCTTTGCTCATCATGTACTAGGTCGTCCGGCTTATAGCTTAAACGAGGATTCGAATACTCCGCCGAGCATGTCAGTTGAAACTCAGGTCGGAGATTTTTTTGTGACTTACATGGTTTTCCCCGCTTTTCCAAAGGCTACCCAACCCGGGCGAATCAACCTGTACATCCAGGGAATCGATGAAGGCAGGTATTTCAACGACAATGTTACATTTCTTGTGATTGATGACGCTTTTTTTTCCAACCGACAGGAGATAATCGGTACGCAGAACATTGATGATGGTGTTTATCGTCAGGGTTTTGTGTTCAAAGAAAATGGTGAATATTTAATCCGTGCTCATTTTGAAGATAATGAAGTACCTTACGATATCGACTTTCCGTTACAGATTGGCGAGCATTCTCCCGTCAAACCGCTGGTAGTAACAGTGTTGGTTCTGTTGTTCACCATAGTTGGGTCAAATCTGCTCATTGGAAAACGAGCCCAACTGGCGAAGTTTAGGGCCTACAGGAAATCAGAAACATGACCATGCTTCATGCCGGGTTACCAACAGTTTGGATCGTCATTGCGGTACTGTTGATGGCCGCGCTGCTAATCGGTTCACTGTTTTCATCGACGTCGGCTGCAAATCGTGATTCCTTCAGCCTGGCCGAAGCACCCTTGATTGGTGGCTTTTTTCGGTACCTCAGCTCGCGAACGACGATCCTTCTTTGTTTGAAAATCCTGTTTGTAGCTATGTTTGTGCTCATCATTGTCTCGGGTCTGATGGGCACACCTATTGCCGAAAGAAATTTCAGTACCGTTGTCACCTGGAACCTCTGGTGGACCGGTATCGTTATTTCAGTGCTGTTCGTGGGAAATGCCTGGTGCGCCGTTTGTCCCTGGGACACGATAGCTAACTGGTTAGCACGCCGCCGTTTGTGGACCCGAAATCGCTTTGAGACCCGGTTGAACCTGCGTGTCCCCAGCATGCTCAGAAATCTATGGCCGGCTCTAGTATTGCTGATTATTCTGGTCTGGCTCGAGTTGGGTGTTGGGGTCACAACTAGCCCATATGATACTGCTTTGCTGGCGTTATTGATGGTGGTGTCTGCGACAGCAACGTTGGTGGTGTTTCGAGATAAGGCATTTTGCCGCTATTTTTGTCCCGTCGGCAGGACTATTGGAGTTTATTCTCAAGTCTCGCCAGTTGCATTAAGACCAGTAGACACTGATACGTGTAATAGTTGTAAAACGCTTGATTGTTACAACGGTAATGAAG
>ENA-OREB01001550-OREB01001550.1-marine-metagenome-genome-assembly--contig:-NODE-1550-length-11235-cov-3.795035_pt1 | contig 11235 bp, 7 predicted proteins | sample MGYA00248625_ERZ508552 | MGnify/ENA primary metagenome ERZ508552 (study PRJEB26219, sample SAMN06267888) | marine metagenome | isolation source: Monterey Bay, California, USA | place: USA:Monterey Bay...
CAGCGGAGTTATGGATTCGTGCTGCAGACGCTGATCATTGGAATCGGGACGTGGATTGCATCAAACCTCCCTTGGTTGGTGACCCAGTTGGGGGCGTCCAATGAAGCGGGGGCTGGGGAGATTCCTCAGAGCGTCTATGTGTCCTTTGCGGTAGGTGCATTTGTATTCATGGCCAGCATCTTGTACACGGTATTCACCACCAAAGAGGAGCCGCCAGCTGACATGGAGGCTTTTCATCGCGAAAAGGAAGACAGCAAAGGTTTGTTCCGGGGGGTCGCTGAGATCACCGCTTTCATCGCGCAGATGCCGCGTGTCATGGCCAAGCTTGGCGCGGTTCAGTTCTTTAGCTGGTTCGCATTTTTCACGATGTGGTCCTTTGCCACTCCAGCATTGACAGAGCATGTGTTTGGCGCGGAGTTGCCCACCGAAGGCGCGGACAATTATGTTGCCCTCAACGCGGCCTACAATGAAGCAGCGAACGCTGTGTCCAGTGCAATGGGCGTGTATGGTTTGAGCAGTATGGCTTTTGCGTTGGTGCTCTCTGTTTGGGCGAGTCGCCGCAGGCTAGACCGGCGGTGGGTGCACCTTGTGAGCTTGGTGCTCGGAGGTGTGGGGTTTTTGACGATGGTACAATGGAGCCCTGAGACCGCGGGCAATCTAAAGTGGAGCTTTGCGCTGGTGGGCATTGCTTGGGGAAGCATTTTGAGCATGCCATACGCGATGCTTTCAAGTGCCATTCCGAGCGACCGAATGGGGGTAGGCATGGGGGTGTTCAACATGTTCATCGTCATCCCTCAAATCGTGGCGGCGCTGGGGGGCATCAATTGGGCTTACAAGTCTTTTCTGGGGCAAGATGTGATTCAAACCATGGTGCTGGCCGGCATCAGTTTGATTTTAGCAGGGGCACTGAACCTGTTGATCAAACCATCTGATATGATCCAGTCTGAGGAAGGATAAGCGCAATTGGGAATTTTGTAAGCGTTGTTCCCGACGACTGTCATGCCATATTCGACGGCCTATTTGTGATTTTGTGAGGGTAAATCCGCCCTTCCTACTTGATAATCTGGACGCTATTCCCCGAATTCAGAGGTTGGTGTACGATGTACACCTTCGCGTCATATATTGCCCGCGATTGGATAACCCAAACTTCAACCAAAAAACCATGCGCAACATTTTGCTGCTTTTTATCGCCTTGTTCAGCTTCGGCTTTGCACAGGCGCAGGATTGCTCAGGAGCTGACCATACGGTGCTCGCGAGCAACTACTTGTACAACCCTTCAGTTCTGACCGTCACAGCGGGAGAAACCATTGCGTTTTTGAACGAAGGCGGATTCCACAATGTCAACGGTGTCTCGAGCACGCTCACGACGTCAACATGGAGCAATCCAGAAACCTTCTCTTTGGGAGCCAACAGTGGTTCTGCGGGAGGTGTTTGCATGGGTACCATCACGTTGAACACCCCGGGCACCTACAACTATGATTGTAGCATCGGCTCACATGCTGCCAACGGTATGGTGGCTTCCATCATTGTAGAGGCGGCCTCTAGCGCCGTACCGACGGACAATGCTGCAGACCCCACATTGGATGCGGGAGACGTTGTTTCCATCTATGGTGGCTCTTATGACAACATCGCCAACAACTACAACCCCTTCTGGAACCAGTCAGGATCTGTGGATCCGAGTTATGATCCAGGCACGGGCAATTTGGTGTTGCAATACGCCAACTTCAATTATCAGGGCACGGACGTAGCTTCCTCTGATTTGTCTGGCATGACACACCTTCACGTAGACGTGTGGGTTGCTGCAGACAACGACCGCATGCTGAAGGTCACACCCATTAGTGGTGGATCTGGCGTGGGTGAATTCCTTGTGGAGGTTCCTCTGACCCCTGGGTCATGGAACAGTGTAGACTTGACAAAGGCTGCCTTTGAAGGCATGACATGGGAGCAGGTCTTCCAGATGAAGTTTGACGGCGCTTTCAACGCAGATGGTTCTGCCAACGGAGCGGGCTGGGACGTTTACTTGGACAACATCTACTTCTGGAATGATGGAACGGGTTCAGGCCCACCATCTGGCGCCACCTATGACGTAACCTTCAACGTCAACACAGCCAACATCACAGTAGGATCCAACGGCATGTTTGTCGGAGGTGGAGATTACTTCGGAGGAGCACAGGGCAACCCCATGACCGATGCTGACGAAGACGGCATTTGGACGGCGACTGTTGCAGTCCCCGAGGGATATTCTGGCAATTATGTATTTCTGAACAGCCCGAACGACAATGGTGATTGGAATGCAAAGGAGAACCTGGTTGACCTCCCTTGTGCTAATGGTCCGTTCAGCGACCGCCTTTTGCCACCGGTCAACTCGGACACCACGCTGAGCACCTGCTTTGGTCAATGCACAACAGACGGTTCTTGTGAAGCCCCTGCCACTACTTACGCCGTTACGTTCCAAGTGGACATGGCAGACGCTGGCTTGGTGGGTGACGAGATCATCTATGTTACCGGTTCATTCGACGGCTGGGCCGGCGCTGGTGACAATGTCCTCACAAATGATGGCACCGATGACGTTTACACAGGTGTGGTCAATTTGGTGCCAGGCAGCTATGAGTTCAAGTATCTGATCAACGGATGGGGCGGTGACGAGCAGAACATTGGAGGCACGGCGTGTGACTTTGTTCCAGGAGATGGCAACGGCAACCGTGGATTCGCCCTCGGAGAGGCTGACCTCGTATTGGATGTTCAGTGCTTTGACGTATGTGGTCCCTGTAACAATGGTGGAGGAGGAGGCCCCTCTGACAGCTTGGCAGTGACATTCAACGTCGACATGAACAACTACGGAGCTTCGTTTGGATTCGTCAATGTGGCTGGAACCTGGAACGAGTTCTGCGCAGATTGCAACCAAATGACGGATGAAGATGAGGATGGCATTTGGAGCACCACCATCATCCTGCCAGTAGGTGAGAACTACCGCTACAAGTTCCAGGTTGATTCTTGGGCAGATCAGGAAGATCTGGCTCCTGGAGATGACCCAGTAGGTCCATGTGTGGTCAAGCAAGGTGGATTCACGAACCGCGACTTGGATGTTGCGGGATCAGATCCCATTGCTTTGGATGCCGTTTGCTGGGGAAGTTGCTTCGCTTGCATCGGAACAGAAGATGTAGCCGGTTGCACGGATTCAGCTGCGGCCAACTATAACGAGGCTGCCACTGCCAATGACGGCACTTGTTTGTATGACGTCACCTTTAGCGTCAACATGAGCGAGTATCCACTGGCAGCTCAGGATTCAGTGTTTGTGAATGGAAGCTTCAATGGTTATTGTGGCGGTTGCAATGCAATGCTCGACGAAGACGAGGACGGCATTTACATGACAACGATTCAATTGGCCACGGATTACTATGAGTACAAGTACACCGTCAATGCTTGGAGTGCCGAAGAGAACCTCGCTGGCGCTGGCGCTTGCGTCACGGAGAACTTTGGATTCACCAACCGTGTCTTGCAATTGTTCTCAAATCAGTCGCAAGACTTGGTGTGCTGGAACAGCTGTGCTGATTGTGAAGGTGGAGGTGACATCAATGGCTGTACCGATTCAGCAGCTGTGAATTACTCAGATTTGGCAACTTCCGACGATGGCTCCTGTGAGTATCCCGTCACTTTTGTTGTCGATATGAATGAGTACGCTGGTACCTACGCCATGGTCAACCTAAATGGCAACTTTGCCGGCTGGTGTGGCAATTGCATTGAGATGACCGACGAGAACTCAGACAACGTCTATGAGGTCACCGTAAATCTCACTGTTGGTGTCATTGAATACAAGTTCACTGTAGATGGCTGGACAGACCAGGAGACGTTTGCAGAGGGCACCTCTTGTACCAGCACGATTGACGGATTCACAAACCGCACCATTGATGTTACAGGCGCGGCCAGTTTGGACGCAGTGTGCTGGAACTCATGCTACGCATGTGATGTGGCCACGGGTTGCACAGATGAGGGCGCTTTGAACTATGACGATACAGCCATTGCTGATGATGGCTCTTGTTCTTACGAAGTCACCCTTCGCTTGGACATGTCCACTTCAGCAATTTCAGAAGCTGGGGTTCACGTAGCTGGAGCCTTCCAAGGTTGGGATCCTGGAACCACACCAATGTCAACTCCTGGACTTGACTTGTACGAGTACACGGTACAGTTGAACAACGGTTCATACCAGTACATCTTCATCAACGGCAACGCTTGGGAAGGACAAGAGACTGTTCAAGCTGAATGTGGAGTGGACAATGGTCAGGGAGGCCTGAACCGCGAGTTCACAGTGGCGGGTTCGAACATGGTCATCGACGTGGTGTGCTTCGGAAGCTGCACAGCTTGTGCAGGTTGTACAGACCCGTTGAGTGCAGAGTTCAGTCCTTTCGCTGGAGAGGATGACGGTTCTTGCGCCACTCCTTTGGTGTTCGGTTGTACATACGCCGATGCAGACAACTACAACGCAGCAGCTTCTTCTGAAGACGGCTCCTGCATTTTCTCAGGAGCAAGCGATTGCCCAACGGACATCGATGGTGACGGCTCAACAGCTGTTGGTGACCTCTTGGTCATTCTCGGTGCCTTCGGTCAGACTTGCAGTGAGTAAGCAAACACTTTGATTTAGAGAAAGGGCTGCCCAATCGGGCGGCCCTTTTTCGTTTTGTCATTCTTCAGTACAAACGCCGTAGGCGCTTCAGGGTGACGTAATTTTGTCGCATGATGTTGTTGGTCACCAGTCGACTCCCAAGCCCGTGGGGGACTTATTCGATCAGCGCTTTTGGTCTTGAAGGCGACCGGTTTCCTCACATTGTCTTGCACAGGGGAATAGAGGATGCACTGGTGTCGGGTGCTCCGGTGCCTGTGCGCATTCACAGTGAGTGCATGACAGGGGACGTATTCGCAAGTAAGCGCTGTGACTGTGGCGAACAGTTGCACCATGCACTGGACCACTTTAAGCGCCATGGTGGCATGCTCATTTATCTGCGCCAAGAGGGCAGGGGCATCGGTCTGGTTGAGAAGCTCAGGGCCTACAACCTGCAGGATGAGGGGTTAAATACATATGAAGCCAATGCTGCGATGGGGCATGGCGAAGATGACCGCCAATACACCGATGCTGTGGATATACTGGCCCATTACAAGGTGGGTTCCGTTCGCCTACTGACCAACAATCCATTGAAAGGAAAGGCGTTAAAAGCCGCTGGTGTAAATGTGGTGGAACGCATTCCTTTGGTCGGTACTGAAAACGCGGAGAATGCAGAGTATTTGAAGGCCAAGAAGGAAATCACAGGGCACTTGTTCTGATGGCCCTTTAGGTCCAAACATCCCGGGCAACCTTGAACGTATTGACATGGGCTTTGACGATGGTGCTGATGTCTTGTGAGTAGCCTCCTCCCATGGCACATGCTACGCCGATGTTAGCTTGCTTGCATGCCGAAAACACCATGCGGTCCCTTTGGGCGCATCCATTGACACTCATGGACAACCTGCCCAGCTTATCGGATTCAAGAACGTCCACGCCGCATTGATACAAGGCTACTTGGGGCTCAAATGAGGTGAAGATTGAGTCTAACGCGTCCCCGAGCAATCGCAAATATTCCGAGTCTCCCGTCCCGTCTTGAAGCGCGATGTCCAGCGTGCTTGGGGGCTTTTTTTGGGGGTAGTTTTTGGCGCCGTGCATGCTGAATGTGAATATCCTAGGATCGGTTCCGATGATGTCTGCGGTTCCGTTTCCATGATGGACATCCAAGTCGACAATCAAAATGCGCTCTAGTCCTGTCGAGAGGAGGTCATATGCTGAAATGGCAAGGTCATTTAAAAGGCAAAACCCTTCTGCGTGCGCTTTACAAGCATGATGGGTTCCACCGGCAATGTTCAATGCCACATCACCCTGTGCTGCCCGGCGTCCGCAAAGCCTGGTGCCTTCCATGATCCTCTTTTCTCGTGCAATGAGTTTCGGTGACCATGGGAACCCAGAGCGCCGTTCTTCTTGTGTGCTCCATGTTCCGCTCTCCAACGTTTCTATGTATGCGTGATGGTGGGCTCTGCAAATGAAATCGTGTTGAATGAAACCGGGCTGAATCCAATGGCTGTCCTCCACAATCCCTTCTATTTTCAGTTGACCGGCCAGTAAATCGTACTTGGCCATGGGGAAACGGTGGTTCAAAGGCAAGGGATGCGCGTAATCCGAGTGGTAAGCAGTGTGCATGATGTGTTATAACGCAATTGTTTCGTATTCGGCTGACTCAGTGACGTGTAGCGCGGAGATGTGTTATTTGGAGGGGAGCTTTGGCCCTCAATATGTGTAGAAACGCAGTTGCACGAAATGTGTTTGCACATATCCGTTCGGTGAATGTTCCTTCGCAACATGAAGGCAATCTTGATCGTGGTTTTTTTTGCGCAGCTTCAATGTGTGTCGCTGGCTCAAAATAAATGGATGAGGATGCAGCCGGAACATTGGTTCGAACTTGAGTCGGTCCAAGAAGGCTGGAGACAGGTGAAGCAAGACACGGGAGCCTATTGGAGTGAATCCAGTTTTAACCGCAACCGGTTGTCTATGGTAGCCGGGAGCGAAGGTGTTTTGTTTAGACGAGGCGATGATTTGAGGCTTGTTTTTGACTCAACGGGCCACAATTTGAGCAACAGTCACAATTTGAGCTTTAACCACATGTGTAAAGAGTTCTTTTGGAACGGGCGGTGTTATGCATTGGGTGGATGGGGATATTGGAACTACCACTCCCATCTGATTGAATTTGTGAGTTCCACAGGCGAATGGGAGCTGCAGGTGACCGACTCTGCGCCGGATCATGTCATTGGTGAGTCTACTTTTTGGGATTCTAAAAGTGGCAGTGTAGTGGCCATCGATGAGACTGCCAAGGAAGCAGAGGACGGTAGCTTTGTCCGTGGAGTCTACCGCTTGAATATGGGCGGGGATTGGATTTGGGAGCTGGAGGGGCAGGTCAATCCATTGTTGTTATATCATCTGTCCATGGGTCAGGTGGTGTCGTATGATTTCAAGGACTTCTTCATTTGGGTGTCCAAGCACAAGTCCATCATCCTCCGGAAGGAGGACATGTCATGTGTGCTGACTGAAGTATTGAACAGAGGCATGCTGAACGGGCCACATGGTAAGTTGAATGCTTTGCCTTCAAACTATTTTCAAATGTCCACGAAGGATGGTGTTTTGACTCAACGGTACTGGGATGAAAAGGGGGGGTTAACGCTAGAGCGATCTTGGGACATTGCCCAGGCCTTTGAAGAATCAAAGGAGTCACCCATGCCGTTGTCAATACCTGTGAGCTTGAAGAAGGCGTCAACAACAGACGACACGGAAGACAACTCCAACGTTCTGGTGTCCGTGGTTTTTGCGATGATGTTGGGAGGTTTTGGTTTTTATCTGGGGAAAAATGGGCAGAAGCCACAGCCTCGTGAAGCTTCCGTCACAGAAGAGGACAACATCAAACCGTCCGTGAGCCCAGCACCGGAGGTAGGGAAAGTCCGTTTGTCGTCCTTGACCCAAGAGTTTTTGGCTTTGGAAGCATCCAGCCTGGACACCCTGCAGCTGAATGCTCTGTTATCGCTCACAGACGACCTCTCTGAAGAGACCAAACGCGCACGTAGGGCCCAAGCCATTCGAAAGGTGAACGCAGAGTACGACTTGTTGTTCGGGCAGTCACTTATTGTGCGTACCAAGGATAAATTGGACCGCCGAAGAACGATTTACATCATCCAACGGCACTCAGGTAGCGCATGAGTTCCATGCACACTACGGCGCCAACAGTGCCGACGGCGTAGCCTAAAACGGCAAGCAGCACCCCAACAGGAGCCAAAGCAGGACTAAACGCACTGGCTACGATGGGGGCGCTTGCAGCCCCTCCGACGTTGGCCTGACTTCCTACCGCTACAAAAAAGAACGGGGCGCGGATCAACTTGGCAACAAGGAGGAGGATGGAGACGTGGACCAGCATCCACAACAATCCAATGACCAAAACAGGCCAGTATTGGTTCCAGGAGGCGATGAGCTCGCCAATGTCCATTTTGGCGCCAATGGTGGCCACCAATACGTACAAAAACACACTGGCCAACTTGCTCGCTCCCGCTCCCTCGTAAGAGCGCATGGGAGTAAAACTGAGGGCAACACCAAAAATAGTAGATAGGAAGACCAGCCAGAAGAAGGGGCTTTTCAATGAGCTCAGGAACCGTGCAGGAGAGTCCGGGTTGTCGGACAAAGCGGCTGAATACCATTCGCTCATGCCATTGCTGATGGCGCCCCCCATAAAGTGCGCCACCCCGACCATTGCAAAAATGACCCCCAGAAGGACCATCAAGTCATTGAAAGTAGGAATTCTCGCTATGCTGCTTTGGTAAGCTTCGACTTTGGCTTTGAGTTCGTCAACCGCCGAAGAGTCCGCCTTGAGCCTCTTGTCAATCACTGCGCTCATGCCTGCACCGATGAGCAGAAAAGGCATCCAAAGGTTGGCGACAAAAACGTCTACAATGATCATCACGCTGAACTGATCGTCCTGAGCTTGGGCGATTTCTTTGAGCGCGGTTTGGTTCGCTCCTCCGCCAATCCAACTGCCGGCAATGGTGGAAAGGCCGCGCCAAAGGGCGTCAGGCGCATCGCCTCCAAAAACGTCAGGCCGGATTTGACCGACCAAGAGCAGGGCGGCCGGGCCTCCAATGACAATGCCGAATGTGGCGGCGAAAAACATAATCAAGGCCTTGGGGCCCAGATTGATGATGCCTTTGACGTCGATAGAAAGGCAGAACATAATAAGACTGGCTGGCAGCAAGTAGCGGCTCGCGACATAGTACAAACTGCTTCCTTCGCCGGCTTCGATAATGCCCGTTGAATTCAGAATGGCCGGCAGGAAGTAGGCCATCAACAAAGCGGGCACGATGCCATAGAACTTGGCAAAACGGGGCAGCCTAGAGGTGTGGAATACAAGGGCTAGACAAGCCAGAAGAAGGCCGAGAATGGGGGCGTCTTGGGTGATCACAGCGGCAAGATAGCCGATGCCAGTTTTGGCATGTGCGCGGGCCGCCGTGAGGTGCTACTTTCGAGCGTGCGTTTTTCTGTTATCGTACCCCTCTACAACAGACCGGATGAGATCCGGGAGTTGCTCGAAAGCTTGACCCAACAAACGGTCACAGATTTTGAGGTTATTGTGGTCGAAGACGGCAGCGTCCAAGATGCCCAGGACATCGTGGTATCCTTCGCGGATCGGCTGGACATTCATTATTTCTGGAAGGAAAATGAGCGCCAAGGCTTTACCCGCAACTTTGGTTTTGAGCGGGCAAAAGGGGATTGGATGGTGGTTTTTGACTCGGATTGTTTGATTCCAGCGACCTACTTCGAGCATGTGGCTGATTTCTTAGAGCGACATCCTGATGTGGATGTTTTTGGAGGTCCCGATGCAGCGCATCCTTCTTTTACACCCATTCAAAAGGCCATCAGCCATTCCATGACGTCATTTTTGACAACAGGAGGCATTCGGGGAGGAGAGAAACAGATCGGCACATACCAACCCCGGTCTTTCAATATGGGGATTTCAAGGCGGGCTTGGGAAGTGAGCGGGGGCTATCGCATCACCGTGAAGGGAGAGGACATTGAGTTCTCCATGCGCCTCATCGCCCATGGCCTTAAATCTGCGTTGATTCCTGAGGCCATCGTGTTTCACAAGCGGCGTACTGACTTTCGTCAATTCCGAAAGCAGGTGGAATTCTTCGGCAGGGCCAGGGTCAACATTCGCCGGTTTTTTCCGGGAAGCCTTCGCCCGTTGCATTGGATGCCGACTGTTTTTCTCTGCTATGTCCTGTCGCTGATTCCTTTGTTGGCCTATGCCTTCTTGTTCAAAGGAGGGTGGGGTGCCCTTGGCGCGCTCATGGCCGTTGTTCCTTTTGCGGTTTGGCACGTTTCGCTCGGTGTGGAGGCGCTCTTCAAGACAGGGGATTGGCGGGTTGCTGTGCTGGCCCCGCGTGCTGCGAGAATTCAGTTGACTTCTTACGGTTGGGGCCTGCTTTCTGAATACCTGACGGTGGTGGTCTTGAAGCGGCGTGACTCAGTGATTGGAGAAGTGTTGGAAGTCCCACCTGTTTCCCCAACAAGTCCCGGATCATGAGGGCATTGGGATGGTTGGCACTGATGGGGTTTGTGTCCGCATTGGCCTATGGTGCCCTGTGTCTCTCGGCACCATTCAAGGCCGAGGCGCATTTCATAGAGTGGCTGACGCCAGAAGAGGAGGTTGTTTTGCACTGGGCCATGTCGACTTGGCCACCCCAAGATTGGATGCCCACTGAGGCCCTTACAGGCGAGGAATGGGGCAGTGTTGCAGTCTATGGGGATTCGATGCAATGCCCATTGACAACCACGGGAAGCGGTGTGGGATCCCGGTCACTTTGGATTGCTCAAGGCCCAGAAGGCCACAAACTACAGGAACACTTGAGTTGGAGTGTCCCTTTTTACCTGCGGGGCTGGGAAAGGTTGCGCGGACAGGCCAGTAAGCCCGCTCCCATGGGCGGGTTGGTGCTTGAACAGGTTGCATTGCGAGCGTTACAGCCCACTGCCCAGATTCAATGGGAGGGTGGGGCCTTTGTGGCCGTCTCAAAGCCCTTTGATGCAGACGCACTCATGCTCGAAGAACCCGACAGTTTGGGAGGGGATTCTGTTGCATTGTGGTGCTGTTCCATGCCCACCCACCAAGGTCGGAAGTGGCAATGGGTGAAAGGGGTGGAACACACTTATTTGGACTCGGTCCTGGCCGCTGGAGGAAAAGGGTGGTCATCCGGCTCCGATACCTTGGAGGTCTGGGAAGCGCTGTCAGATGCAAACGCAGGTCGGACTTTGCTCAATCTTCTGGAGCGTCCGGTCCAAACTCAAGATTCCCTTGTTTCCATTTGGGCCTTCAGGCAGGACAACCGCCAAAAGCGGCCAGAAAACAGAACAGCGCCGGGGTCAGAGACCGCGACGCTGTTCCATTTCAAAAGGGCAAGAATCAGCGGACAATGAGGCGCCCAGTGCGGGGCGTCACCGAGGTGTGATCGGCTGAAGTCACCCTCATAAAATAGAGGCCGGTCTGTCTAGGGGCAGACAATTCAATCCTCCATCCGCGCAAATGCGGTTCCGCCAACAGCAGTTGCTGGCCCATCAGTTTGCCATCAGATGACCAGATGGACACGGTCCAAGGCCCCTGGCTCGAGAGCCCCAATACTTGAGTGCTC
>ENA-OREB01001557-OREB01001557.1-marine-metagenome-genome-assembly--contig:-NODE-1557-length-11201-cov-3.283351_pt1 | contig 11201 bp, 9 predicted proteins | sample MGYA00248625_ERZ508552 | MGnify/ENA primary metagenome ERZ508552 (study PRJEB26219, sample SAMN06267888) | marine metagenome | isolation source: Monterey Bay, California, USA | place: USA:Monterey Bay...
TTGATCTTTTTTCATGGTTAATTAATGATTCAAAAATAAAACTTAATGGTGAATTTTTAAATCCAAAACTTTTTTCTAATAAACGTGGAAAAGAATTCAAAGAATTTTATAAGGGCGTACAAGAAAAAACAGGCGGACTGTTAAACTAGGTAAAATAAATGGCAAAAGATTACGAAGACAAAATGGAAGATATGCTAGAAGGTTATACCCGTGGGATGAATGATCTCCTTTACACTGATGGTTCTAGCACAACTGCTATGACCGGAATACAAGGTGTAATAGCAGATGACCCTACTGCAACAAATGCTGCAGTTGGAGACCTTCGGACTGACACCAATACTTGGTGGCAGAATCGGAAAAATGTTGCAATTGCTGCGACATCAACTGGTCAAGTACTGATTGACTTTATTCATGGAGAAATTCGCCAATTACGGGTTTAACAAATCGCATGCCGCCGCTTATGCCGTGGTCAGCTATCAAACCGCGTGGCTCAAAGCCAACCATCCGGTCGAATTCATGGCCGGGGTGATGAATTGTGACCTGCACTTAACAGATAAGCTGGCGGTTTATTTTGAAGAGGTACGCAAAGGTCTGTCATTGCCGTTCGTGCCGCCCTGCATCAACCGCTCACAAGCGACGTTTGACGTGCATGAGGGCGCGCTGGTCTATGCGCTTGGGGCATTAAAGAATGTGGGCGTGGAGGCGATGCGGCTGTTTACGCAGGCGCGTCATGTAGAGGGCGTTGAGCGGCCTTTTGTAACCTTGTTTGATGTGGCGCGGCGGGTGGATCTGAAGCGCGTTGGCAAGCGGCCATTGGAGATGCTGGCCCGGGCGGGGGCGTTTGACCAACTGGACGGCAATCGGCGCAGAGTCTTTTCCAGCCTAGATGCTTTGGTCGGCTATTCAGCCGCAATTCATGAACAAAAAGCCTCTAACCAGGTCTCTTTATTCGGCGAGGCGGGTGAGGATCTGCCCGAACCGCGACTGATCTCAATGGAAGATTGGCTGCCCGCAGAACGTTTGTCTGAAGAGTTTTCTGCAATCGGCTTTTATCTATCGGGGCATCCGCTGGATGATTACATGGCGCCGTTGCGGCGCAAAGGCGTGATGACATTGGAAGAGCTTCAGAAAAAAGCCCAAAATGGTCCGCTGGTTGCAAAACTGGCAGGCGTTGTTGCGGGCCGGCAAGAGCGCAAATCAGCAAAAGGCAATCGCTTTGCCTTTGCGCAACTGAGCGATGTGAGCGGCGCCTATGAGGTGACGTTATTTTCTGATGCGCTGGAAAAAAGCAGAGAGTTTTTAGAAGCGGGCGCGCAGGTCCTTGTGGGGGTTGAAGCCAGTCTTGAATCGGACCAGTTGAAGCTTTTGGCGCGTTCGGTCGTACCGTTAGATGGGGCGATTGCGGATGCGGGGGCGACGGGTTTGCGTATTTTTATCGATAATTTGGACAGCGTGCCCTCTGTGGCTTCGGTGTTGCAGCAGGCGGCGGGCACCAGCAAACGCGGCGGCAAAGGGCCGATTTATTTTTGCTTGTTGAATGCGGATTTGCCCGGCGAAGTTGAAATTGACATTGGTCAGGAATTTCCCGTTACACCGCAAATCAAAGGTGCGATCAAAAGCTTGGGTGGTGTGTTGCAGGTAGAAGAGCTTTAGGCGGTTTTTTACGCTGAACCCTGTCTGGGTACTTTCCCTTTAGTCGTATTCTGCTAAGTCACACAGGATAAAGGTTAAGAGCAAAGCGAAGCGATGAGCGATAGATTTCAAATAACGCTGGCCCAAATAAACCCTACGGTTGGGGATTTGCAGGGCAATGCCAGATTGGCCAAAGAGGCTTGGGGCCAGGCAAAAGCGGCGGGCAGTGATCTGGTCGCCTTTCCCGAAATGTTTATCACTGGCTATAACGCGCAGGATCTTGTGATGAAACCGGCCTTTCAGCGTGCGGCAATTGCTGAAATTGAAGGGTTGGCGCAGGCGTGCAAAGAAGGTCCAGCTTTGGCGATCGGCGGGCCTTGGGTGGAAGCGGGCGCTTTATTTAACGCGTATTTTATCTTGAATGATGGCCGTATTGTGTCTGTGGTTGAAAAGCATCATTTGCCCAATCAATCCGTATTTGATGAGGTACGTATTTTCTCCTCTGGTGAAATTGCGGGGCCCTATTCGGTGGGGAATACGCGGATTGGCAGCCCGATTTGTGAAGATGCATGGCATCCGGATGTGGCCGAAACCTTGCAGGAAACCGGCGCCGAGTTTTTATTGGTGCCCAACGGGTCCCCCTATCACCGCCAGAAATCTGAAGAGCGGCAGAATGTTATGGTGGCGCGTGTGATCGAAACGGGCTTGCCGTTGATTTACCTAAATATGGTGGGTGGCCAAGATGATCAGGTGTTTGACGGGAGCAGCTTTGTGCTGAATCCCGGCGGGGCATTGGCCGTGCAGATGCCGATGTTTGAATCGGCGCTTGCGCATGTGGTTCTGATAAAGCAGGGCTCGGGTTGGAGCGCGATGCAAGGCGCTTTGGCGCCTTTGCCCAGCAGCCTAGAGGCGGATTATCATGCGATGGTGTCAGGCTTGCGTGATTATTGCGCAAAAAGCGGGTTTCCGCGGGTTCTGCTGGGCCTGTCCGGGGGTGTTGACAGCGCTTTGGTGGCGGCAATTGCCGCCGATGCGCTGGGCGCTGAGAATCTGCGCGCTGTTATGTTACCTTCAGATTATACGTCTGAAGGCTCTTTGCAGGATGCCAAAGATTTGGCTGAAAATCTGAAATGCCGGTATGATTTTCTGCCGATTTCGCAGGGCCAAGCGGCCATACATGATAGCCTTGCCCCGCTTTTTGAGGGCACACAGCCCGATTTAACGGAAGAAAACATACAATCGCGTTTGCGGGGCCTGTTCTTAATGGCGCTCTCAAATAAATTTGGGGAAATGCTGCTGACAACGGGAAATAAATCAGAAGTGGCCGTGGGATATGCCACAATTTATGGCGATATGGCCGGTGGCTATAACCCGATCAAAGATCTTTATAAAACCCGCGTTTTTGAAATTTGTCAGTGGCGCAATGCGCATCATCGCGAGTGGATGCAGGGCCCACCCGGTGCTATTATTCCCCAAACTATCCTTGATAAGCCCCCCAGTGCCGAATTGCGTCCCGATCAAAAAGACAGCGATAGCTTGCCCGATTATCCCGTTCTGGATGCGATTTTGACGCTATTGGTGGATGAGGATCAATCAATTGATGAATGTGTGGCGCAAGGGTTTTCACGACAGGAGGCGTTGCGCGTGCAAAACCTGTTATACGCAAGCGAATATAAACGCTTCCAAGCGGCGCCCGGAACGCGGCTATCGGCGCGGGGTTTTTGGCTGGATCGGCGCTACCCTATCGTGAATGCATGGCGCGAAAAGGGTTGATTTTGCATTTTGCCTGCGCGGCGTTTTTTGTTATCGTCGGCAAGATTTAAAATACGCCAATCGTTGGGCCGATGGACATGAGTGTGAGCTTCTTCCTGAAACAAGCGCCGCAATATCGGGCGCCATGGGCAGCTGCAAGGCAGGTTAATGCCTAGCCTGTGCCAAGAATGCTGCCAGCCGTTTGAAACGGGCCGGCGCTGCCCGCGTTGCCATGCGCCCAATATCGTAACGCACCCAGAGCTTTTTACGCTGAGTATCGCGCATATGGATTGCGATGCCTTTTACGCCAGCGTGGAAAAGCGCGATCATCCTGATTTGGCAGATAAGCCGGTGATTATTGGCGGTGGGCGGCGCGGTGTGGTGTCCACCGCCTGCTATGTGGCTCGGATTCGGGGCGTGAAATCCGCCATGCCGATGTTCCAAGCCTTAAAGCTTTGCCCCGACGCGGTGATTATAAAGCCTAGAATGGCGGTTTATGCAGAGGTCAGCCGCGCAATCCGGCAGATGATGGAAGATCTGACGCCGGCCATTGAGCCCCTTTCTTTAGATGAAGCTTTTCTCGATTTACGCGGGACAGAAAAATTGCATGGAGCGCCCCCCGCAGTGATGTTGGCGCGCCTGGTGTATCGGATGCGCCAAGAGTTGGGTCTGACCGGATCGATCGGGTTGTCGCATAATAAGTTTCTGGCAAAAGTGGCCTCTGATTTAAACAAACCCCGTGGGTTTTCTGTGATCGGAAAAGACGATACGGCGGCGTTTTTGCAGGATAAGCCTGTGCGGATGATCTGGGGGGTAGGCAGCGCCACGCAAGCCGCTTTGGCGCAGGCCGGCATTCGCAGTTTTACCGATTTGTTGCGGTGGCAACGCGATGACTTGACGCAAAAATTTGGGTCGATGGGCGACAGGCTTTGGCATCTTGCGCGGGGCCAAGATCATCGCCGGATTAGCCGGAACACACCGGTGAAATCGATTTCTAATGAAACCACATTTTTTGAAGATACCGCCGATCCTGATTTATTGGACGGTCATTTATGGCGGATGTGCGAAAAAGTATCGGATCGGGCAAAGGCAAAAGAGTTGGCGGGGCGTGTGGTAACGCTGAAGCTTAAAACCGCTGGCCATAAAATTATTACCAAACGTCAAACGTTGGAGGATGCGACGCAATTGGCCGATCGTGTCTACCGCGTATCGCGGGCCATGCTGTCGCAAATTCCAGCAGGGCAAGCCTACCGGCTGATCGGAGCGGGTCTGTCAGATTTATGCGAGGCCAGCCAGGCGGAGCGATCTGGGGATCTTTTGGACCCACAGGCCCATCAGCGCGGCGCTGCAGAGCGTGCCACGGATAAAATCCGCAAAAAATTTGGCGAGGATGCGATTCTTAAAGGCCGGGCGCTGCGCTAGTGGCTATTCGGCGGCGAGGCTTCTTTCTGCTGCGCCGGTTTTTGCGATCTCGGCCAGCACTTTGCGCAATCGTTGACGAAAAAACTCAAATTGCTCAGAGGGGGTGATATTGGCCTCATTCAGATAAAGCGCGCGGTCAATTTCGATTTGCAAAACATGTTGATTGAAATGGGGGCGGCCATAGCGCTGGGTGATATAAGCACCGGCAAAAGGCGCGTTGCGCGCCACGCGAAATCCGTGGCTGCTAAAAATATCAAGCACATTCTCCGCCAGTCGCGACTCGGCAGAGGCCCCAAAGCGATCCCCGATAACGATCTCGGTGGTTTGCTGTACGCGGCCGGTTGGCGCAACGGCTTCGTGGGGCATTGAATGCACATCGATCAAAATTGCGCGCCCAAATTTGGTCTGCGCGCGCGCCAGAAGCGCTTTTAAAGCCTTATGATAGGGCTTCCAATAGGTGTCTATGCGCGCTTGGGCGGTTTCTTTAGACATTTTCCCGCGGTAGATCGCGCGCCCATTTGCAACGACGCGCGGGATGATCCCCAGCCCTGAGGCAATCCGTGGATTTTGCTTGGCGCTCGGAACGCCGGTAATTAGGGCTGGATCCAGCTCATCCTCAGCGCGGTTAAGATCCAAAAAGGATCGGGGCGCTTTGGCGGTTAAAAGCGGCGCGCCAAAACCGGGGACGCAGGCGATCAGTTGATCGACATAAGCATCCTCCGAACTGCGAATCGTTAAGTCATCGAGAATAGAGCTTTTCAAAAAGCTGCCCTGATACGCGCGCCCGCTATGGGGGGAGGCAAACACCACAGAGGATGTTAAAGCCTCGGGTTCAACAATTTTATAGGCGCAATGGTCCAAGGGCAGGTTTTCCATGGGTTCAGGATAGCTTAAAAATAGAGAATTGCAAAAGCCCTTGATCCCGCGCAACCAACCTTTTATAGACCCTCCACCGGCGCGGCTTTCCGCGCTCCGTTTTTTGGTGCTGCGCGCATCGCCAAGACGGGCGGTTAGCTCAGCGGTAGAGCACTACGTTGACATCGTAGGGGTCACTGGTTCGATCCCAGTACCGCCCACCACGGGTTTCACGGCCCCTCATTATGGGGTCAACAGCAACTGGCGCAAAGACGCGCCGCGATTGAAGGAGAAGGCCATGAAGGTCAAAAACTCACTCCGCTCGCTGAAGCAGCGTCACCGCGACTGTCGTGTCGTGCGCCGCAAAGGCCGCGTATACGTCATTAACAAGACGCAACCTCGGTTCAAAGCCCGTCAGGGCTGAACCCACAGGGTCAGTAAGCTTTCGAAACGCCCCGCCATCTTGGCGGGGTTTTTCATTTTATGCCTTCGATTTCAGCGCGAATTGCCGCTGCGGCCGCTGCGGGATCGTTGGCTGCGGTAATCGGCCGGCCAATCACCAGATGATCGGCGCCGCCGGCAATCGCCTCAGCGGGTGTCATGACGCGCTTTTGATCCCCCAGAGCAGCGCCAGTTGGGCGCACGCCTGGCGTGACGATTAATTTACCAGCGCTGATCGGAAGGCTGCGGATCAAAGCAGCTTCTTGCGGAGAGGCAATAACCCCATCGGCGCCAGCGTCGAATGCGCGGGTGGCCCGTTCGATGACAAGATCGGAAATGGCGCCGCCTTTTATCATACAAGCATCTAAATCTGCGCGATCAAGCGATGTAAGGATTGTCACGGCAAGAATCTTCAAATTCTTGCCCGCGGCCCCTGCTTTTGCCGCTCTGACCACATGCGGATCCCCATGAACGGTCAAAAAATCAATATCATATTGCGCCAATCCGCGCGTGGCATGTTCGATCGTTGCTGAAATATCGAACAGCTTCATATCAAGGAAGATCTGTTTGCCGTGCTCTTGTTTCAATTCATTGGCCAGCGCCAAACCGCCCCCTGTCAACATGCCCAGCCCAATTTTATAAAATCCCACCTGATCGCCAAGTTTTTGCGCCAAGGCCAATCCGGCAAGCGCATCGGGAACATCAAGGGCAACAATTAATCTGGAATCTGGCATTATTTTGGTCCTTTTTGGGTTGTTGCGGGTCTAAGCTTGGCATGGGCTTGCCGTCAAGCCATTGACCCGTGATCGGCATCGCTTGCAACGCCTCATCAGTAAAATAAACTGAGTTTTCTTGAAACCAATTGGTCGATTGCCCATATCACATCTCAGAAAGGCCTGATGTGTAAATATGCCGAAAGCCGGGTGTTTGACGTAATAGGCGCTTTAGTAAAGGAGAGTGCGATGGACTTAAGCAAGTTCACGGAACGCGCACGCGGGGTTATTCAAAATGCGCAAACCCTAGCGACGGTGCAAGATCATCAACGGTTTATGCCGGTACATTTATTGAAAGCTTTGATGGATGACCCCGAAGGATTGACGCGCAATCTGATCGAGCGGGCGCAAGGGCGCCCTGCGGCTATCGCCACTGCTGTCGAGGCTGAACTCAGAAAATTACCAAAAGTTTCGGGCGAGTCGGGGCAGTTAAAACTGGATGGCAGCGTTGTAAAAGTGCTTTCAGAGGCGCAGAATCAGGCACAAAAAGCCCAGGATCGCTTTGTCACTGTTGAGCGCCTTCTTGTGGGTTTGGCTTTGGTGAAATCACCGGCGCAGGCCGTGTTGGTGGCAGGGGGCGTGACGGCTCAAAGCCTGACCCGTGCGGTTGCAGAGATGCGTCAAGGGCGCACTGCAGAAACCGCGCATGCCGAAGATGGTTTTGAAGCTTTGGATAAATATGCGTTGGATCTGACCGAGCGCGCCCGCTCTGGCGGCATCGATCCCATCATTGGGCGCGATGAAGAGATTCGGCGCGCGATGCAAGTGCTGTCGCGGCGCACCAAAAACAACCCGGTTTTGATCGGCGATCCCGGCGTTGGCAAAACTGCCATCGCCGAAGGCTTGGCCTTGCGCATTGTGAACGGTGATGTGCCCGAATCTTTGCAGAATAAACGTCTGATGGCGTTGGATTTGGGGGCTTTGATTGCAGGTGCCAAATATCGCGGCGAATTTGAAGAGCGCCTGACTGCAATTTTAAAGGAAATCACCGCCGCAGCGGGCGAGATCATTTTGTTCATCGATGAAATGCACACTTTAATCGGGGCTGGTAAGGCGGATGGCGCCATGGATGCGGCGAATATGATTAAGCCAGCGCTGGCGCGCGGTGAGTTGCATTGCATTGGCGCCACCACATTGAATGAATACCGGCAATATGTTGAAAAAGATGCCGCGCTGGCGCGGCGTTTTCAGCCGCTTATGGTCAGCGAACCAACCTTGGAAGACACCGTTAGCATTTTGCGCGGAATCAAGGAGAAATATGAGTTGCATCATGGCGTGCGTATTTCCGATTCGGCGCTGGTTGCAGCCGCCACTTTGTCTAGCCGGTATATCACAGATCGGTTTTTACCTGATAAAGCCATTGATTTGATGGATGAGGCGGCCAGCCGGTTGCGGATGCAAGTTGACAGCAAGCCGGAAAACTTAGACGCGCTTGATCGCGAAATTTTGCAAAAGCAAATCGAGGTGGAAGCGCTGCGCCGCGAAGATGATGCCGCATCCCTTGCGCGGCTTGCAGATATTGAGAAAGCTTTGGGGATGCTGCAGGATGAAAGCGCTGTTTTTACCGCGCAATGGCAGGCAGAGCGCGATAAAATGGCTGGCAGGCGTAGCATTAAAGAACAATTGGATCGGGCGCGGGCGGAATTGGATCAGGCAACGCGCCAAAGCGATTTGGCGCGGGCGGGTGAATTGTCATACGGGGTTATTCCGCAATTGGAAAAGCAACTTTCCGATGCCGAGCACGTTGATTCTGCAGGCGCGCTGATCACAGAGGCGGTACGCCCCGAACATATCGCCACGGTGGTCGAGCGTTGGACGGGCATCCCCACCAGCAAGATGCTTGAGGGAGAGCGTGATAAGTTGCTGCGCATGGAGGCAGCGCTGAGCCAGCGGGTGATCGGTCAGGATGTTGCTTTAGCCGCTGTCGCAAACGCGGTGCGGCGGGCGCGCGCCGGATTGAATGATGAAAACCGGCCCTTGGGGTCCTTTTTGTTTCTGGGCCCGACGGGGGTTGGCAAAACCGAATTGACGAAAGCCGTTGCGCAATTCTTATTTGATGATGATGCCGCGATGGTGCGCATCGATATGTCGGAATATATGGAAAAGCATTCCGTTGCGCGCCTTATCGGGGCGCCTCCGGGCTATGTCGGTTATGAAGAGGGCGGTGTCTTAACAGAAGCGGTGCGCCGACGGCCCTATCAAGTGGTGCTGTTTGATGAGGTGGAAAAAGCGCATCCGGATGTGTTTAATCTGTTATTGCAGGTTATGGATGAAGGGATGCTCACCGATAGTCAGGGCCATCACGTTGATTTTAAGCAAACGCTGATCATTCTAACGTCAAATCTGGGCTCGCAACCCTTGAATGCCGCGCCCGAGTCTCAGGATCGCTTTGCGACGAATGAAGATGTGATGGCGGCCGTGCGTGGTCATTTTCGGCCTGAATTCTTGAATCGCCTTGATGAAATGGTGGTCTTCAACCGCTTGCAGCCTGCGCATATGGGGGCAATCGTTGATATTCAGCTTGCGCGGCTACAGGCGCGACTTTCTGGCCGCAATATTTCGCTTGAGGTTGATGCGAAGGCCAAAAGTTGGTTGGCGCAGCATGGCTATGATGCGAGCTTTGGCGCGCGGCCGCTGAAACGGGTTCTTCAACGCCATGTTCAAGATGCTTTGGCAGAGCTGTTGCTCTCTGGTGAAATCGCTGAGGATCAGCAGGTGCCTATTTCCGCAGAGGATGCGGGGCTCGTGATTGCTGGACAGCTAGCGAAACCCATGGCGGTGACGCCGCAGGATGCGGTGCTTCACTAAAACAACACGTTTTTGTGAAAAAGGTTGTTTTTTGAAGATGCTGCGGAACGCGCTAAGTTCACGGTGGGAATTGTGTAAAAGGGATTTGTCATGGGGCATCGTTGGAGATCTGATCTGAAACAGTCGGAGGTGACCGATGAGCAGGTTTTTGTAAACAGAAGGCATTTGCTCGCCGGTCTGGCGGGGATTGGGTTGGCGGGTGGTTTGGCCTCTGCGTCAAGCGCAGCGCAACGCGCTGAAGAGCTGGTGCCGAATGAATGGGAAGATATTACCAACTATAACAATTACTATGAATTCGGTACGGGAAAAAGTGATCCCGCCAAATATGCAGGCGCTTTAAGCACCACTCCGTGGAGCGTGGAAATCAATGGGTTGGTGGATCGCCCTGCGGTATATCACCTTGAAGATATTCTCCAAAAGATGACGATTGAAGAACGCATTTACCGGTTTCGCTGCGTCGAGGCATGGTCAATGGTGGTGCCGTGGAACGGGTTCGAACTGGCGGATCTTTTGAATATGGCAGGGGTTCAATCGCAGGCGAAATATGTGGCCTTTCAAACCTTATACCGGCCCGAAGAGATGCGCGGACAAAATTATCCAGTGCTTGATTGGCCATATGTAGAGGGGCTGCGGCTTGATGAGGCAATGCATCCGCTGACGCTGATGGCAAATGGTATTTACGGGAAACAAATTCCCAATCAAAACGGCGCGCCGCTGCGTCTGGTGGTGCCATGGAAATATGGTTTTAAATCAATTAAATCGATCGTAAAGATTACCCTGACCGATACGATGCCCCCCACCAGTTGGTCTTTGGCGAATGCGCGGGAATACGGGTTTTACAGCAATGTGAACCCACAGGTTGATCACCCGCGTTGGTCGCAGGCAACAGAGCGGCGCATCGGAGGAGGCCTGTTTGCCAAACGCCAGCCCACATTGATGTTCAATGGCTATCAAGAGGATGTTGCAGAACTGTATAAGGACATGGATCTGACAAAGTTTATCTAATAAGCCTGAAAGTTGAGGGGTGATCTGCGCGTGGTGGAGCACATAAATCATTTAAGCCGCAAACTTCCTGTTTGGCTTATATACTTAATCGGGGCGGCGCCCGGTGTTTATTTTATCATGCTCGGTGTTCGCAACGAGCTGGGTCCAGAGCCGATTGCGAAATTAGAACATTTGCTGGGCGAATTTGCGCTGCAAATGTTGGTTTTTGGGTTGGCGATTACACCGCTGCGCCGTATCTTTGGGATCAACCTGTTTAAGTTTCGGCGGGCGATTGGATTGATTGCGTTTGGCTACGTGCTCCTGCATGTTCTGACCTGGGCCTTGCTCGATCTTGGGGATCTCAATCGGGTTTGGGCGGATATAATGAAACGCCCTTATATAACGATTGGGATGCTGGCGCTGTTGGGGCTGATTCCTTTGGCGCTCACGTCAAATAATGTTGCGCAACGCCGGCTGGGTTCAAGATGGCGTCAATTGCATCGGCTAACCTATGGGATCTGTATCTTGGGGGGG
>ENA-OREB01001561-OREB01001561.1-marine-metagenome-genome-assembly--contig:-NODE-1561-length-11169-cov-3.061666_pt1 | contig 11169 bp, 11 predicted proteins | sample MGYA00248625_ERZ508552 | MGnify/ENA primary metagenome ERZ508552 (study PRJEB26219, sample SAMN06267888) | marine metagenome | isolation source: Monterey Bay, California, USA | place: USA:Monterey Bay...
TTAATTTGTTCAAGCCAGCCTTTTTGATTATGCTGAAGGACATTCTTCGCTTTAATCGCCTAGCTGCAAAAGAGCTTTCCAAGGTTGACGAGACAACAACCATTCTTAGTTTTTTAGAAAAACACAAGTTTAGCAAGCCCTTTGTGGAGAATTACATTATTCCAATGGGTGCGGCTATTTGGTCAACTGCAGCTAACAAAACAACGGAAATGCCCGCAGCTTTTTACATTCGTTTTTTTAAAAACCATGGTCTTCTCCAGATATTTAATCGCCCACAATGGTATGTTATCAAGGGCGGCTCTAAGTCCTATGTTCAAAAAATAATAGAGGGTTTTCAGGAAAAAATTCTTCTATCTAAGCCAGTAATAAAAGTAGAGCGTAGCCCCTCTGAGGTCAAGATTTATTGTGAAAAAGAAGCTGATCCATTATTTTTTGATAAAGTTGTCTTTGCTACCCATAGCGACCAAGCGCTAGCATTGCTTAAGGACCCAAGCAATGATGAAAAGTCAGTTCTTGAGGCCTTGCCCTATCAAAAAAATACAGCTATAGTTCACACTGATGTGACACTAATGCCAAAAATTAAAAAAACCTGGTCAAGCTGGAATTATTTGTTGAGTGGCGACCTAAATAGACCCGTCACACTGACTTATAATATGAATATTCTTCAGTCATTGGACGCGAAACCAGACTTTTTGGTGACCCTTAACAGTTTGAACGAAATCAACCCTTCAAAAATAATCAAAAAAATTGATTATTCGCACCCCCTCTTTACGGTTAATGGAGTCCATGCTCAGAAGAAAAAAAACCAAATCAGTGGCCAAAATAATACATATTATTGTGGCGCCTACTGGGGCAATGGTTTTCATGAAGACGGAGTCAATAGTGCGCTCGATGTCTGCAAGGCTTTTGGGGTCTCGCTATGAGCCTTTCTAAAATGCATCACTTATACTGGGGAACTATTAGTCACCATAGGCATACTCCATTCAGCCGTTTTTTTAAGTACCCTATTTTTATGGCTTATATTGATATCTCTAATTTAGCCTCTGTCATGAAGCCATCTATGCTTTGGAACATCAACAAGCCTGCAATCGTTTCCTACAGGAGACAGGACTATCATGGGGACCCATCAATAGGCCTTGAAGAGGCTGTTAGAAAAACTATGCATGAAAAAACAGGTATAGAATTCAAAGGTCCAATCAGGCTTCTTACACACTTAAGATACTTTGGACACTGCTTTAATCCAGTTAGTTTTTATTACTGTTTTGATGAAAATGATAAAAAAGTTGAGGCTATAATGGCCGAAGTTACTAATACTCCATGGAAAGAAAGGCACGCATACGTTATAAATGAGCGGCTAGAGTCGAGCAGCAAACTAAGCTTTACTGCCACTCCAAAAAAACAATTCCATGTCAGCCCTTTTTGGGGAATGGACCACGAATATGAGTGGTTTTTTTCTAATCCTGAAGAGGCGTTAAATGTAATAATGAAAAACTATAAAGATGGAGAAAAGGTGTTCAATGTTGCGCTGAGCTTAAAAAGGCAAGCCTTCAGTAAGAAAGGCCTTATTAAGGCTATTCTTAGGTTTCCGTTTGCAACTATGATGGTTGTCTACAGAATACATTGGCAAGCCCTGATGCTTTTAATCAGAAGGGCTCCATTTTTTACACACCCAGATAAATTATGACAAAAGAAAAACAGTTCAAAGACAAGCTATCCGTTGACGCTCTTGCGAACAGCATTCAAGAAATGCAAAAAAGCACACGCACAACGTCTTTTTTTAAAAGCATTTTATTTAGAAAGCTAAAAAGCATTAATAGTGGTGAGCTAACCATTATTGATGGTAGCCGCAAACACGTTTTTGGTAATCCAGATTCTGAGTTTAAGGCAGAGCTGGAGGTTTTTTCGCAAGAGTTTTATGTTTTTTTAGGAAGTGGGGGGACAAATGGCGCTGCAGAGGCCTTCACTGCTGGATACTGGGGCTCCAACAACCTTGTCAAGTTGATACAGCTTATTATTAAAAATAAAAAAACTTTGCTTGGCCTTGAGTCTGGCTTAGCAAGACTGGCCAATCCAATTACAAAACTAATTCACAAAAAAAGACAAAATACTTTAGCTGGAAGTAAAAACAATATCTTGGCCCACTATGATTTGAGTAATGATTTTTACAAGCTTTGGCTAGATCCAACAATGACCTATTCAAGTGGAGTTTTTCTTAATAAGAACTCAAGCATGAAAGAGGCTTCTATTGAAAAATTAGATAGAATCTGTAGAAAACTCAAGCTTAAAAACACAGACCATGTTCTTGAAATTGGCACAGGGTGGGGAAGCTTTGCAATTCATGCCGCTAAAAACTATGGCTGCAAGGTTACAACAACAACCATCTCTGATAAACAGTTTCAATATGCATCAGAGCTTATATCTAAAGAAGGCCTTGATAACAAAATAACACTTTTAAGCAAAGACTATCGAGAGCTTGAGGGTTCATTTGACAAGGTTGTTTCTATTGAAATGATAGAGGCTGTCGGCGCAGAGTACGTTCCTGGGTTCTTCGAAAAAGCATCCTCATTAATGAAAATAAATGGACTCATGCTGCTTCAGGGGATAACCTACAATGACCCCGACTTTGATTCTTACAAGAGATCAGTTGACTTTATAAGGAAGTATATTTTTCCAGGCTCATGTCTTGTTGCAATGCCGCAAATATTACAAGCCATCAAAGATAAGACTGATATGGCGATGATACACTCTGAAGACATTACTCATCATTATGCAAGAACCCTAGAGATTTGGCGAGAAGACTTTCTAGCTGTTTTGCCTCAGGTTAAAGAGCTTGGTTTTTCAGAGCCTTTTACGAGGATTTGGAATTTTTACCTGGTCTACTGTGAAGCAGGTTTTCTTGAAAACCTAATTGGAGACTTTCAGCTTGTGTTTGCAAAGCCGGATTCAAGAAACACTCAAATTACATATTAACTTATGATTACTTTATTAATTAAACTTGCAGAAAAAGGGTGGTTGCCGGACTCATTAATCAGGCTCGGAATAAAGCGCCTATGCAGTCAACGCTTGGTGAAGGCAACAAGCTTTAGTGATGATGATATGGAAAAGGAGCATGCCGCATGGGTTGAAGTTTTAAAGAAAAGCCCAATTGCACTTGTTCCAGAAAAAGCAAACGAACAGCATTATGAGGTTCCACCAAGACTCTTTGAGCTTGTGCTCGGAAAGAGGCTTAAATATAGCTCGGGCCTTTGGCCAAAGGGGGTGTCTTCGCTTGACCAGTCTGAATCTGCCATGCTAGAGCTGACAACGCAGAGAGCAGAATTGGTTGATGGCCAAGATATATTAGAGTTAGGGTGCGGATGGGGGTCTTTAACGCTCTATATGGCGGAGCATTTTCCAAAAAGTAAAATTACCGCAGTTAGCAACTCTTATGACCAGAGGCAGTTTATAGAAGAAAGGTGCAGACAGCTTAAGCTAGACAATGTCAGGGTTATCACTGCAGACATGAATGATTTTGAGGCTGAGGGATTGTTTGATCGAGTTGTTTCAATCGAGATGTTTGAGCATATGCGCAATTATGAAAAACTACTTGGCAGAGTTAATTTGTGGTTAAAAAAGGAAGGAAAGCTTTTTGTACATATATTTTCCCACCAAAGAGTTGCCTATCCGTTTGAAGATAATGACGATGCAGACTGGATGGCAAGGGAGTTTTTTAGCGGTGGCCAAATGCCCTCCCATAGGCTATTGATGAGCTTTCCAGGCCAAATGAAAATACAAAAAGACTGGAGAGTAAGTGGAACGCACTACGAAAAAACCTCTCTTGCTTGGCTTCAAAAAATGGACAAAAACAAAGCAGAGGTTTTAGAGCTCTTTAAGAAAACTTATGGAAAAAATGACGCCAAATCATGGTTCCAAAGATGGCGTATTTTTTTCATGTCTTGCGAGGTTCTTTTTGGGTTTGCCCATGGCTCTGAATGGGGCGTCTCGCACTACCTTTTTGAGAAACCGCAATGATTAGAGACTTTGGCGCTATCGCTTTATGCATTTTACTGGCTTACCTTGTTGCTATAGCAGCTTCAGTTGATGGGGTATTTTTTTCTGGAATTCCAATAATTCTTTTGTGTGCTATCGTCAGCTTTTTGACGCATTGGATGATTGCGGCTCCTTCACTAATTACAAGCTCAGAAAAATATTTTGACTTTACAGGGATGGTTGCTACGCTCCTTGTTGTTTTAACTGCGATGTTTGCGCTCTTGAGTTCGGGAGCAGAGGCATCAATCCGTTCAGTATTCGTTGCCTCCTTTGTATCTGTTTGGACCTTAAGACTGGGAATATTTCTTTATAAAAGAATAGTGAAAGCTGGTGAAGACACCAGGTTTAGAGATATAAAAAAATCGCTTCCAAAGTTTTTAATGACTTGGACATTGTCAGCGCTTTGGGTCTTCTTAACGACTGTAAACGCCATTACTTTAATCGCGCTGAACCCACTTGAGCCAATTGGTATATTTTTTATCATGGGGGCTTTGTTGTGGTTATTAGGCTTTGGTTTTGAGGTGATTGCTGACAGACAAAAAAAGTACTTCAGTGAGCAGCCTAAAAATGAAGGCAGGTTTATCACCCAGGGGCTATGGTCTGTATCTCGCCATCCAAACTATTTTGGAGAAATTATTCTATGGGCTGGTATTGCAATTATCTCGCTACCATTTTTATCTGGCTGGCAGTTTGTGACTCTAGTATCTCCTGTGTTTGTGTTTCTCCTTTTGACAAGAATAAGTGGACTTCCTTTTTTAGAAGACAAGGCTGAAAAAAAATGGGGCGAAGACAAGGACTATATTGAATACAAAAAAAGAACGCCAATACTAGTCCCATTTTTTGGAAAAAAACATCAATAAATTTAACTTTACATGGCTCTTGAAACTCCTCAATACCAAGTAATCTCAGAATATAATGGATTCGAAATCCGTCGTTACAATGAAATGATAATTGCAACGACTTCAGTCCGCTCAGATTACAAAGGCTCTACATCATCTGGCTTCAGAAGAATTGCTAATTACATTTTTGGTGGCAATGACAAGGAAATGAAAATCGCTATGACTGCCCCTGTAATTACTGACTGCCCTTCTGATAATCGAGAGAGTTACAATATTTCCTTTGTGATGCCTAGTGAGCACTCATTGAAAGACCTTCCTAAGTCCAACACAGAAAATGTTTCAATCCAAAAAGAATCTTTGGGGGAGGTTGCAGTATTTCCTTTTGGGGGCTGGGCGACAGAGTCTAGAAGTAAGAGTTTTCAAAAAAAATTTGCAACGCTTCTCCAGCAAAACGGTATTGAAACAAGCGGAGACTTTATGGTCGCTCAGTTTAACGCTCCTTATGTTATTTCCATATTTCGCAAAAATGAGCTTATGGTAAGAATTAATAGATAACTATTTTTTTATTGGCATTTATTGCAGACGCCATTAATCTCAACAGCCTGAGAATCATTAACAGCAAACTTATTACTGTCAGGCAATGAGAGCTGTGCTGAAAGCTGACAAGACTCTTGTACTGATTTGCAGCTAGTACAGTGAAGCAGCACATGGAAATGGTTAGTATGGCTATCATTACAAACCAGATAGGTATTGCTTGAGTCCATTTTATGAACAACACCCAATTCAATCCAAAAGTCTAAAACCCTATATATTGTACTAATATTAAATGAATGGCCTTTGTCTTTAAGGGAGTCCTTAAGGTCATAAGCAGATAGATTTTTTTTGGAGGAGCAAAGTTCATCAATAATTGACATTCTTTGGGGCGTTGCGCTTCGTCCCGTTTCTAGACATTTAGATATTAATTCTGATCTGCTAATCATGAGGGTCCTCTAGGTTATAGCTATAATCTTCATTGGCATATTCTTCGTCACTAAAATGAAGTGTTTCAATAACAGCATCAGTAATGGTATATCCACTATCTGCAAGATCAAAGCTTTGCGATCCTACAGATATTCTCCCATAAACAATTATTGGCATGTACAAATCACGAAACTTTGTAGGACTGCCAGTGACATCTACAAGTAAAGTTTGATTCAAAGGTGGAGGCGGTACATGAATACACTGCCCAGCTTCAGGAACTAGTAAAAACTTACTGATCCTAGTGCCCTGATACTCAATTGGAACCATAAACCCAGCAAGAGCAATATCCTTGCCCTCTACAGAATTGTTCAGCCTGGTTCCCTCTGCAGCCAATTTAGCTTGAAACTCTTCACTCATGTACATCTCATAAGTGAGGTCTTCGGGAATAAAATCATATGCATCATCTGGTTCAAGGCTTAACCAGTTATTTTCTATAGTAGTCAAGTACTCATCTGTGACTACAATGGCAGAAGAGCCCAATGAGAGAAAAATTAAACTGATAACCAATAGCCTATTTATCATTTAACTCAATGCCTGATGTAAATTCTTTCTAAAAACCATCACTGCTGGAATTAAACCGCTTAATACTCCAGACAATAAAATAATACCGAAAACTTTAATTTCATTTAGGCTAATCCATTTAAACGAGGGAGAAATACCTAAAGCCAAATTAAGCTGGTTAGTGGCGAAATAGGTAACAGCAGTAACAAGAATAATTGCACCAATTATTGCCACCAGGCCAATTACAAGTGATTCATAAATTACCATGGCGGCCAAAAATTTGGGGGAGGCCCCATTGGCCCTGTATATTGTCATTTCATGTTTTCGGTTGTCTAGACTTGCAATAATTAAGGTGACCATTGCAATAAGGCTAATTGCAATTATTATCCAGCTTAAAAGCTGAAACCCTTTGTCAACTAGTCCAACTATAGACCAAAGTTCAGACAAGGCTATTCCTGGTATAACCGCGGATATCGCTTCCTCTGGATATTCTCTGATATTCTTGCTAAAGTTAAATATAGTTAGCTTTGATTTAAGGCCCACAAAAGCAGCCGTAACTGTTTTTGGGTTAAGAGCGTCAGGCGGAAGAGAAGACAAGTCAATATCTTCAAGACTAAATACTTTTTTTCCGCTTTTCCAGCCCAAATGAAGAAGCTCATAGCCCTTTAAATCGAGGAAGACAGCCTGGTCGATTGGGGTGCCTGTTTTATTAAGAACGCCGGTTACCTTAAATGAAAAGTCATCATGCTTGCTCCCTATTGACTCAATTGAGCCATGAGTGATTTGGATCTCTGAACCAACGCTGTAGTTGAGTTTTTCAGCAACATCAGAGCCTAAGGTTGCCTCAGATAGCTCAGCAAAAGGCACGCCTTTTGAGAAGGTTAGGGGCTGATTGTTTCCATACCTGATGTGTTTAAAGTAGTTTTGCTCAGTAGCCACAACTCTAAACCCTCTATGACTATCTCCTAATGCAATTGGAACCAGCCAACTAATATCGCTTCTTTGTTTGACATCATTGATAGTTTCTGTCGTAATGTTATTTGTCGGCCTGCCCAGATGGAAAACTGTATATAAAACTAATTCGAGAGAGCTGGACCTTGGACCAATAATCGCATCAACACCTGAAATGCTTTGATTAAAGCCCTCTTCTGCGCCTTGTTGAATTCTCTCAATGCTGAGCAACAGAACCATCGAGGCCATTAAAGATATTGTTACAAGCGAAGTTGGAATCATTCTTGAGCGCATTGATTTAAGCAAAAGACTAAGCATAGTGTTTATTAAAGTCTATTACAGAGTCAAAGTAGGGTGCTATTGAGGCATCATGACTGACCATAATAATGGCCTGTTTTGAGGCATCAAAGGTTTCCATCATCTCATTTAGAAACTTTTTAGTTGTGTCAGAATCTAGGGCGGAGGTAGGCTCGTCCGCAAGAATTAAGTCTGGTTTGCCCAGAAGAGCCCTAGCTGCTGCAACCCTTTGCTGTTGTCCAACGCTTAAGCGGTTGACTGGCGTGTTTAAAGCCTCTTTGTCTAGACCTAAAGAGTCTACCAGCCTATTAATTTCTTGATTTAGATTGCTAACTCTGGATTTTCTAGAATGAGAGAATCGAATACCTAATCCTATGTTTTCAGAAACACTTAAAAAGGGGATGAGGTTTAATGTTTGAAAAATATAGCCGATATGATCAGCTCTATGCCTATCCAAAAGCAGCGAGGACATTGATGAGTAATCTTGGTCATCAAATTTAATGTCACCAACCTGAAGCTGCAAGGCGCCAGCAATTAGGCTCAGTAAGGTTGTTTTACCACAACCTGAAAAACCACTAATTAATAATCTCTGCCCTCTTTCAATCTCTATTTCTGGAAATACAATTTTTTTACCATGCTGATAATGGTATTCCAGACCTAGCGTTTGTAACATCAGATCCTCATTTAAAATATTACTTTATTAACATCTGATTTTAGGCTCTTTGTTAGAGCTTTATTGTTTATTACTGCCTCAAAGTTTAAAGTTTCAAGTTCGCTAAATCGATCAAACGCATTGATAGTTAAGCTCTTTAACTGGCTTGGATTGCTGCAAGCAAACTCATAAGATAATTCAACGTCTTTGTGATCTCCTTCTGTTGAGACGCTGTGAAGACCAGATTCAAAAGAGGTTAGATTACATCCAGCGCCTTTGGGGAATTCAAATAATTGCGAGTAATTGTTAAATGTAGCTAAAGTTTCATCTGAAACAGTCAGCTCATCGTGATCATCGTGTCCTTTGTGTTCATCGTGATCATCGTGCTCGTCATGCTCATCGTGATCATCGTGCTCGTCATGCTCATCATGGTCATCAAGTAGCTGTACTATTGGCATTTCGTATGAAATAGCAACTTGATTTTGACTGATTACCATTGACAAATTATTTAGTCCATGGACATGCGCATTGGCGCGCCTTGCTTCTTCAGCGCTTGCAAAAGATGAAACTAATAATAAAGATAGAAAGCTGAGTTTAAACATGGGAGCCTCTTTTAAGATAAAAACAGGATAATATAACGTAAACGCAATATTATTGCAATAGTACGTAATCTATTAATTAGCTTGTGATAGCAGTTATTGTTGCAAAGTTTGAGAAATATCGAGGCAATATAAAGTCCATAAAGTGCGATACAGTCTCAGACTTTTCATTAAAAAACTCAGAAGACAGCGATTTATTATTAAGCGCATTTGATGCTTTTTCAAGACTTAATAGCATTTGCCAAGATGCTATTATGGTGCCTGCCATCATTAGCGTATCAAAAGCCAGTTTCCCAACAAGCTCCTTGTTATCAGAGTGATTCAGAATGATCGAAACTGTTTTTTCAAAATCTTCAATTGCACTGATAAAGCGCTTTAATTGAGAGCCTGAAACCATTTCTGTCAGCGTTGGATTCATTGCAAATTCACGCATATCTTCAATCAGTTCATTGGCGCCAAGCCCACTATCAGTAATGATTTTTCTGCCCACAAGGTCCATTGCTTGAATGCCATTTGTTCCCTCATAGATCGGTAAGATTCTTGCATCTCTAAGGATTTGTGCAATGCCTGTCTCCTCGACATAGCCCATTCCACCATGGCACTGAAGACTAACTGAGGCAACCTCTTGCGCAGTTTCTGTGCACCAGCCTTTGACAATTGGAGTTAAAAACCCAAGCCTTCTTTCGTGCATTTCTAGGTTTTCGAGTGGAAGGCTGCTTAAGGAGTAGTCAACCTCTGCACAAGCAGCATAAGTCAGTACTCTAGAGGCCTGTGTGATTGACTTCATGTTGGCAAGCATCCTTTGGACATCTGGATGCCTAATAATGGGCCCGGGCTCCTTAAAGCCAGGAGCAACGCCCTGAACTCGTTCATTGCAAAAATTTAGTGCCTGCTGATAGGCGCGCTCAGATACCGATACGCCCTGGAGCCCAACAGTAAGTCTTGCATTATTCATCATCGTGAACATGCACTGGATGCCTTTGTTTTCCTCGCCAATTAAATAGCCAATTGCACCACTTTCTTCACCATAACTCATGACACATGTAGGGCAGGCATGAATGCCAATTTTATGCTCGATGGACAACGCTTTTAAGTCATTAGTATTGCCAAGTGTGCCATCCTCATTCACTAAAAGCTTTGGCACTAAAAATAATGAAATACCTTTAATTCCTGCTGGGGCACCTGGCAAACGCGCTAATACCAAATGAATAATATTCTCGGACATATCATGCTCACCCCAGGTGATATAAATTTTTTGTCCACGAATTAAGTAATGGTCTCCATTAGGGGCGGCCTTAGTTTTGAGTGAGCCCACATCAGTACCAGCATCACCTTCAGTGAGATTCATTGTTCCACTCCACTCTCCTGAAATTAGCTTTGGAAGGTAGCGCTGTTTAAGTTCTTCGCTTGCATTCAATGTGATTGCTTCGACTGCTCCTTGAGTAAGTAGCGGGCATAGCCCCCAAGACATATTTGCAGAATGCCACATCTCTTGAACACTTGCAGCGACCACAAATGGGACGCCCTGTCCTCCATAGGTTGGCGAGAATTGGAGCGAGCCCCAGCCCCCCTCAACAAAGTGCTGATAGGCCTCTCTAAAGCCAGCTGCAGTGGTAATATTTCCAGAGCCATCAATTTGTAAGCCTTCAGAATCACCAGGCTTATTGATTGGCTCTATCTCTTCTTTAGCAAGCTTTCCAGCAGCCTCCAGGACTGTATCAAGAATTTCAACGGTGGAGCCATCTAAACCAGTTTCATTACAAAGTTTTTCAATCTCAACAACTTCTTTTAATACAAAACCCATGTCTTCGACAGGCGCAGTATAGTTTGACATTATTCTCCTCCCAGGCTCTTTACAGTAGACCTAAGCTCGTGTTTTTGAATCTTCCCGGTTGCAGTTTTTGGAAGCGGACCAAAAACAACTTTTTTAGGTCGTTTAAATTTAGCCATATTGTTTTTACAAAAAGCTATAAGTTCAGCCTCAGAGGCTTCTTGATTGGGCTTGAGTTCAACAAAAGCACAGGGTACTTCGCCCCAAGTTTCATCTGCCATTGCAACAACTGCAGCTTCACCCACTGAGGGGTGTTGGTAAAGAACATTTTCGACTTCAACCGATGAGATATTCTCTCCACCTGAAATGATAATGTCCTTTGATCTGTCTTTAATCTGTATATAGCCATCATCATAAATGACTGCTAGGTCACCACTGTGAAACCAGTCATCAGCAAAAGCTTCTTCCGTGGCCTCGGGATTATTCCAATAGCCCATCATGCAGGTGTTG
>ENA-OREB01001572-OREB01001572.1-marine-metagenome-genome-assembly--contig:-NODE-1572-length-11133-cov-3.527044_pt1 | contig 11133 bp, 6 predicted proteins | sample MGYA00248625_ERZ508552 | MGnify/ENA primary metagenome ERZ508552 (study PRJEB26219, sample SAMN06267888) | marine metagenome | isolation source: Monterey Bay, California, USA | place: USA:Monterey Bay...
AAAAACTAAATGTTAACAGAATGTACTTTAGCTGTTTTAACAGTTTTCACTATTCTCCCTGCAATCTTGTAAGGATCAGCATTTGATGCTGGTCTCCTATCTTCCAACCAACCTTTCCAACCTTGTTCTACTGTAATAATTGGTATTCTGATGGAAGCTCCTCTATCTGAAACACCATAACTAAAGTCATTTATTGAAGCCGTTTCGTGAAGCCCAGTTAACCTTTGATCATTATACTCACCATAAACATCAATATGCTCTTTAGTAACCGATCTAAATGATTCACAAATTTTTTCGTAAATCTCCTGAGAACCACATTCTCTTAAAGTAGAATTAGAAAAGTTAGCATGCATACCAGATCCATTCCAATCACCTTTAATTGGTTTTGGATGATATTCAATATAATATCCATATTCTTCCGTCAATCTATCTAGTAAGTATCTTGCTATCCAAAGTTCGTCTCCTGCTTTTTTAGCTCCTTTAGCAAATAATTGAAACTCCCATTGTCCGCACGCAACCTCTTGATTAATACCTTCAAAATTTAGTCCTGCCTCAATACATAAATCGGCATGTTCTTCTACAAATGATCTCCCGTGAGTATTTTTTCCTCCAACGGAACAATAATACAAACCTTGTGGCCCTGGGTATCCTCCTAACGGAAATCCTAAGGGGAGTTCAGTATCAACATCCATTATAAAATATTCTTGTTCAAAACCAAACCAAAAATCATTATCATTATCATCTATTTGAGATCTTCCGTTAGTTTCATGTGGGGTGCCATCAGCATTTAACACCTCTGTCATAACTAAAAACCCATTTATTCTTTGCGGATCAGAATAAATTGCTACTGGTTTTAATAAACAATCTGAAGAACTCCCCTCTGCTTGCTTTGTAGAGCTACCATCAAAAGCCCAAACAGGACAATCTTCTAACTTTCCACTAAAATCTTCCAAAACTTTGGTTTTGCTTCTCATGTTTTGGGTTGGATGGTAACCATCTAGCCAGATGTATTCTAATTTTGATTTCATTGATAATATTTATTGATTAGTCATTAGTTTTGAGCAAATATAAATTAAAATGATAAAATTTTTGGAAGAAATAAAGAGGATTGATATAATGATTTATCAACAATTTGTTAAATGCAATTAAAACAAGAAAAACATGAAAACAATATAAAATACTAAAAGAAGAAACCCTTCTGTTTTTGAGACTTGTTTCTTTGAGAAAACATAAATAAAGAAACCAAGAATTATTACAGATATCATCATCCATATATAATCGGTAAATAGACTTTCATCTATCATTTTAATTGGAGTAATAATAGATGTAATCCCTAATACGGCTAAAACATTAAAAATATTTGAACCGATTAAATTTCCAATTGCTAAATTAGATTCTTTTCTGAATGCAGCTACTAATGAAGTAGCAAGTTCTGGTAATGATGTTCCAATTGCAACCAAACTTACAGATACAATCCTATCATCCCATTCAAATAATCTTGCAATACTTTGAACTCCATTTACCAAAAATTCGGAACCATACATAAGTAGCATTATTCCTACAAGCATATATAAAATAGATTGGACTAAAGGTGTTTTTCTCGCTTTCTCATATTTCTCATTATCTTCATCAGAAAGTTGTGTGTGTTCTTCTCTTGATCTCTTTATCAAAAACAAAGTAAAAACAATAAGTATCAAAACAAAAACAATTCCAGTAATCAAATTGATTTCTCCAAACAAGTACAAGACAGATCCAAACAAGATAAAAGCAAGAAACATTACCGGGAAGTTTATTTTTATAGTTTGTTTAGTAATATTTATCCTAAATACAATTGCAGTAAGCCCTAATACCAAAGTAATATTTGCTATATTTGAACCAATTACATTTCCAAAAGTAATATCAGTTAGACCATTTAAAGCAGATTTTATACTTACAAATAATTCTGGAGAAGATGTTACAAAAGAGACCACAGTCATACCAACAACAAGTGTTGAAATTCTCATCCTAAGAGCTAAAGCAACCGAACTTCTCACCAAAAGCTCTCCTCCAAAAAACAACATTACAAAACTTAAAAGAAATAATATATTATCCATTTATTTCGTTATCAATATTATCTTTTATATCTTTAGTACTGTCTTTTATCTCTCTTTTTATTTCATTGGAAGCATCTTTCACTTCTCTCATCATTTTACCTAAACCTTTAGCAATTTCTGGTATTTTTTTTGAACCAAACAACATAACTACAAAAAGTATAACAAAGAAAAATTCGGAAGCTCCAATAAATAATAACATAATGCAAAAATAAAAAAAGCCCTCTCAATGAAAGGGCTTTTTTATTAAAATTATAAACTAATTATTTTCTTTTTGATTTTACTTCTTTCTTTTTTATAGTATCTAACATAATAGGAGATGCTACAAATAGTGAAGAGTAAGTACCCACAACAACACCCACCATTAAAGCAAACATAAACCCTCTAATTACCTCACCACCAAAAATAAAGATTATCAGTAATACAAAGAATGTAGTTAAAGATGTATTTATCGTTCTACTTAAAGTAGAATTCAATGCGCCATTAATTAACTCATGAACCCCTTTCTTAGTATTGTTATTCATGAACTCTCTTACCCTATCAAATACAACCACAGTATCATTAAGAGAATAACCAATAATAGTAAGTATAGCAGCAATAAATGCTTGATCAATCTCTAAAGAGAAAGGCAACATACCATAGAAAATAGAAAATATAGAAAGTACAATTAATACATCATGGAATACTGCAGCAACAGCACCTAAACTAAATTGCCATTTTCTGAATCTTACTAAAATATATAAGAAGATAACTAATAATGAGAAGAACACTGACCATACAGCTGCATCCTTAATATCATCAGCAATAGTAGGCCCAACTTTTTGCGAACTCATAACCTCATATTGAAAGCCAGTAGTAGCTAATCCTTCAGATAATTTTGATTCAACAATTTCATCAGTAGTAATTTCATTACTTTCAATCATAAATGAAGTAGTAATTTTTACTTGATTATCATTACCAAAAGTTTTAACCTGAGGTGTATAGTTCAACCCATCAGCATCAACAAATACAGCCGATAAAGATGCCCTTAAATCTTCATTATTTACAGTTTCATCAAACCTAACAACATAAGTTCTACCACCTACAAAATCAACACCATAATTTAATCCTTTAGTAACTAACGACCCGATACCAATTAAAATAATTAAAGAAGATAAAATGTAGAATTTTTTTCTTTTTCCAATAAAATCAATGTTAATGTTTTTAAATGCACCATCAGTCATTTTAGTAGCAAAAGCAATTGTTTTGCCTTTCGCTAATCTTGCTGAAATAACTAATCTTGTAATAAAGATAGCTGCAAAAAGTGAAGTTAAAATACCAATAACAAGTGTAGTAGCAAATCCTTTAATTGGACCTGTACCAAAAGTATAAAGAATAATACCCGTTAATAAAGTAGTAACATTAGCATCAATAATTGAACTGTATGCACTGTTATATCCATCAGAAATTGCTAAACTTAATCCTTTACCATTTCTCAATTCCTCACGGATTCTTTCATAAATAAGTACATTCGCATCAACCGACATACCAATAGTAAGAATAATACCCGCAATACCAGGAAGCGTAAGTACTGCACCTAATGATGATAACACACCAAAGATGAAGAATACATTCGCTACAAGAGCAATGTTAGAAACTATACCAGCACCACTATAATAGAATATCATGTATGCTAATACTAAAAGTAAAGCAAAAATAAATGATGACATACCAGCATTAATTGCTTCCTCACCAAGTGAAGGACCAACAATTGCTTCTTCAATAATACGAGCAGGAGCAGGTAATTTACCAGACTTTAAAATGTTAGCTAAATCCTTTGCCTCATTTAAAGTAAAGTTACCAGTAATAGAAGATCTTCCTCCAGCAATTTCAGCTTGTACAGTTGGGTAAGAATACACATAACCATCAAGTACAATAGCAACAGATTTCCCAATATTATCAGCAGTTAGTCTTTTCCATTGTTTAGCTCCCTCTGCATTCATTTCCATAGACACCTCAGCAGTTGAACTATACTGACCAAAAGCTTCATTTGCATCAGTTACCACATCACCTTCCATAGCAGCCTTACCTCCTCTATCAGATTTTAAAGCAACCAACTGAACAAATTTTCCATCAGGATCATAAGGTTTTACAGTATAAGCAAATTTTGCATCAATAGGGAAAAACTTTCTTACTGCATTATCACTTAAGTAAGCATTAACAGTAGCAGTATCTTTTACAGCACATACTCCAACTACAGGACCTGGATTTAACTGACCTGTTTGCTGATTAACATTAGGGTATAAAACAGCATATAATGGATTTTCAGCAGCAAATTCTTCAAAGCTTAATCCTGCACTTGCAGAATCAGATGCTAATGAATCACCTTCTAAAACATCAGCCAATAAAGAGTTTTCTTCTTCAGTTTCCTCAATAATTTCCTCAGCTTTTACTTCCTCAACAATTGCAACTTCTTCAGTAGTATCTTCTGTACTTGCATTTGCAGTTTCTACATCTCTTAAATATGCATTAGCAGATTCGAATCCTTGGAACAACTCATTGTATTCGTAAGTTTCCCAGAACTCTAATTGAGCAGTAGATTGTAATAATTTTCTTGCTCTTTCAGGATCTTTAATACCAGGAAGTTCAACTAAAATTCTTCCAGCAGTTTCTAACCTTTGAATATTCGGTTGTGTTACCCCAAAACGGTCAATTCTACTTCTTAAGATATTAAATGAACGAGAAATTGCATCTTCAACCTCAATAGCTAAAACAGCAATAACCTCTTGGTTAGTTGAAGAAAATTGAATTTTATCTCTTAAATCAGGAGTTGAGAAAATTGCAGATAAACCAGTGTTTGCAGCTGGAGCAACTTTTTCGTATTCCATTCCAAATAGAGTAACAAAATCATCTTGACTGTCTTTTTGAGCATTTAAAGTATTGGCAATTGCAGCAGTAAATGCTTCATCTTTACTGTTGTTAGACAATGCTTTTACAACATCAACAACCATAACTTCAAGAGTTACATTCATTCCACCCTTAAGGTCAAGCCCTAAATTTAATTCTCTTTGCTGACACTCAGCAAAAGTATATTCAGTTAATAGAATATCAAATACTGGCTCACTATTAATTGAATCTAAATAGAATTTTTGTTTTGCTTCTTGTTCATCAGCTTCATAATTTGCAGCATAAGCAACCGCATCATCTTCTACTCCACCAACAATCCAAGTAAACGATAGTTGGTACAGACAAACTACTGCGAATAGGATTGCGAAAATTTTAATAACATTTCTGTTTTGCATAATCTTTATTTTTATCGTGTTTTTTTAAAGTCGGCAAATATAAAATTATAAAGCAAATAATACAATTACTATATAGGAAACTTTACTCATGAGTATGTAAGATAAAAAGTAATAAGATTATCTACTGTAAAAAATATTGTGTTATTTTGTAAAAAATTATCAAATGAGACTAAAACACGCTTTTATTTTAGGATTTATATTCTCTTCAATTTTATCGTTTTCACAAATGATATTAAACAGAGATACTTCACTTCATTTTACTGAAAATGGAACACAATTCTTATCTCCATTATCTGGAGGTATAAATGCTGGACAATTTTCAAATATTGATTTAAATTTAGATGGAGTAATGGATTTAGTGGTTTTTGATAAATCAGGCAATAAAATAAGTCCTTTTATAAATGAAAATGGAACTTATATATACGCACCTAAATACAGAGAGAATTTTCCATCCGTACACGACTGGATGCTTTTAGAAGACTACAACTGTGATGGAAAAAATGACATCTACACCTACTCTTCAGGAGGAATGGCAATTTATAAAAACACCTCAACCACAAGCCTAAGTTTTAGCTTAGTCACCTCTCTGGTTTTGTCAAATTACGGATCCAACAACCTAAATATTTACATCAGCCCAGTTGATATTCCTGCTATTACTGACATTGATTATGATGGTGATTTGGACATCCTTACCTTTTCTATTTTGGGAGGATTTGTAGAATACCACAAAAACATGGCTATGGAACTTACAGGAAGTTGTGATACTGTTGCTTTTGAGTTTTCAGAAAGTTGCTGGGGACTTTTTTATGAAGGACTAAATTCTTACATACTTAATTGCCCTAATTGTCAATGCCCTCAAGTTGCAAACCCTAATAATTCAAATGCAAAAGAAAAACATGCTGGCTCAACTTTACTTGCTATTGATATTGATAATGACAATGATAAAGATTTAGTTCTTGGAGATATTAGCTACAACAACTTGAATCTATTAATTAATGGTGGCGATAATCAAAATGCAATAATGACAGCTGTTGATTCTATTTTTCCTCAAAACTTTAACAATACAATAGCTGCAGAAATGCATGTTTACCCAGCTTCTTATTATGTTGATGTTACAAATGACGGAGTAAAAGATTTGATAGTTACTACAAATAGTGAAAACAATTCTGAGAACTTTGAAAGTTGTTGGCTCTATGAAAATTCTGGGCAAAATAATTTACCAGATTTTTCTTTTGTTCAAAAAGACTTTTTACAACAAAATATGATTGATTTAGGTGCTGGCTCCCACCCTAATTTTTATGACTACAATAATGATGGATTACAAGATTTAGTTGTTGGGAATTATGGCTACCATGACCCTAACAATGACCCTATTTCATCATTAGCTTTATTTGAGAATATTGGGAATGATTCTGTTCCTGAGTTTAATTTAATTGATAGGGACTGGCTGAATATATCTTCAATTAATTTAAATACAATCTTGAATATCCCGGCTTTAAATTTAAGTCCAACTTTTGGGGATATTAATGGAGATGGAACTCAAGATTTAATTGTTGGTGATGCTGATGGTAAAGTGCATCTTTTCACTAATACTGGTGGAGGAAATTTTCAACTTTCTGCACCTAATTATCAAGGAATTGATGTTGGGCAGTTTGCACACCCTCAACTTATAGATGTAAATAGAGATGGACTTATTGATCTTATTATAGGAGAACAAGATGGAACAATTAACTACTTACCTAATTCCGGAAGTATGTCAACTGCTGTCTTTGATACTACTATTACAAACTGGGGTGGGATTGATGTGGATACTAATTTTATTAGCACAGGATATAGTAGTCCTAAGTTGATTGATAGCAATGGCGTTTATCAGCTTTTTGTGGGGAGTTATAGCGGGACAATTTATCAATTTACCAATATTGACGGAAACCTAACTGGGCTATTCTCTCCAGTAAACAGTACTATTAATTCAATTTGGGATGGAGGAAAATGTACTTTTACTTTTGCAGACATCAATAATGATAATCAGCCAGAAATGATAGTTGGAAACTTATCTGGAGGTATTGCTTATTTTAGTAGTGATACTCTTTTAACAGATACTACATCAACAAGTATTAACAATCAAATTACTGAAGAAGATCTTCAAATTTTTCCGAATCCTGCAAAAGATAGTTTTACATTAAAAAGTAAATCAAAAGGAAATGTAACTGTTAAAAATTTATTAGGAAATACTATATATAGTAGTAAGAAAAATAACACTACTCTTTTAGTTAATACATCTAATTTTCCTAAAGGAATTTATATTATACTTTTTGAAGGCTTAAGCAGAAAGCTAATTGTTGAATAAAGTTTTCTTACTTTTGCTATCCTGAAAATTATAAATGAGAAAACTTTTACCCTTTTTACTGCTATTATTTACATTCTCTGCTATTGCTCAAATACAGATTAAAGGAAAAATTATTGATGGGCTTTCTAACGAAACATTAATTGGCGCAACAGTAATAATAAAAGAAAGTGGCAAAGGAACCTCAACTAACTTTGATGGAGAATACTCAATCAATTACAAAGGGAAATTACCAACAATATTAAGCATTAGCTACTTAGGATACAAAAGCCTAGAAATTGAAGTAAATTCACAAAACCCTAAAGCAATCAAACTTTTTGCTGATAGTAAAAACTTAAAAGAAGTAAAAGTAGTTGATAGCAGAATTACTCAGAAACAGAAAGAAGCTGCACTTACAGTTGAATCTCTAGATATGATTGCAATTAAAGAAACACCTTCTGCTAATTTTTATGATGGACTTGGAGCGCTTAAAGGAGTTGACATTACAGCTGCAAGTTTAGGATTTAAAGTAATTAATACAAGAGGGTTTAATAGCACATCTCCTGTTCGTTCACTTCAAATAATTGATGGAGTTGATAATCAATCACCAGGACTTAACTTTTCATTAGGTAATTTTTTAGGATCATCAGAACTTGATATACAAAGGGTAGAAATTATCCAAGGAGCAAGTTCAGCTTATTACGGTCCTAACGCTTTTAATGGTGTTATTAGCATGGAAACAAGAAATCCATTTATGCAACCAGGTCTTTCTATTCAATATAAGTTTGGGAGCAGGAATTTATTTGAAAACTCTGTTAGGTTAGCAGAAAAATTCCAAAACAGCAAAGGAGAAGATATCTTTGCATTTAAAATTAATGTATCATATATGCAAGCCCATGATTGGGAAGCAGATAATATGGCTGCAGTTGATGGAACAACTTCATCTGATAATCCAGGAGGTTATGATGCAATCAATAGATATGGTGATGAAGATACTGATGGGAATTTAAATGATGTAAGAGATAACTTTAACTTAAACTACTTTACACATCCTGGATTAGGCAAATTCCACAGAACAGGATATATGGAGAAAGATATTGTTGATTATAATACCAAAAATTTTAAAGCACAATCTTCTTTACATTTTATGTTAACTCCTAAAACTGAGTTAATCTATGCCTTAAATTACAGTACAGGAACAACAGTTTACCAAGGGGATAACAGGTTTAGTTTAAAAAACATTCAGTTTTGGCAGAATAAACTTGAATTAAAACAAAAGGATAAGTTTTTTATACGAGCTTATAGAACTGAAGAAGATGCAGGAGATAGTTATGATGCAGTTTTTACAGCTTTAAAATTACAAGAATACAATCAAGTTGACAACCAAGAATGGTACACAGCTTATAAAAACAACTGGAAAGACAATTTTAGTTGGGATGATGTAAACTTTGAGTATTTAATGCAATTAGATTCTATGGATTTTAATACTGGTAGTTTTTACTATAGTTATTTAATTAACGAAACTGCTTACACTCAAAATGAGTTTACAAATATTTGCGATTCTGTTTTAAATGCAAATACTGATCTTATTATTGCAAATCATGGTACTGTTCGTGATTTAACTGATTTAGAATCAAATAGACTTGTACCAGGAACTGAAGAATTTAAAGCTGCTTTAGAAGACATCACTTCAAAAACAGCTTATTTAAATGGAGGAACTGGATTTTATGACAAATCAGCTTTAAACCATATACACTCAGAATATCAATTTAACCCAGATTTTGCAACTATAAAGATTGGCGCAAATTTCAGACAATATACTCCTGATACAAAAGGGAGTTTATTTATGGATACCGCAACTATGATTACAAATAAAGAAGCAGGATTCTATACAGGAATTGAAACAAATTTATTTGGTGAGTTTTTAAAGATGAATAGTACATTTAGAGCAGATAAAAATGAAAACTTTGATTTGAATTTTTCTCCTGCAATGTCTTTGGTTTTAAAGCCCAGTGAAAAAGATATTATTCGTTTTTCATTCTCATCTGCAATTAGGAATCCAACACTCTCTGATCAATACTTATTTTATAATGTTGGTAGAGCCATTTTGATTGGAAATCTTCAAGGGCATGGAGAAGATTATGGAGAGAACTTAGTGACAGTTCAATCTCTGATCAATTATTATTTACCAGCACAGCTATCAAAAGATAGTTTAGAATTTTTTAGTGTAGCCCCAATAAAACCTGAAAAAGCACAATCATTTGAAGTGGGATATAGAAGTACTTTTTTCAACAAAGTATATTTAGATGCAAATTATTATTATTCAAAATACACTGATTTTATTGGTTATCAAATTGGAGTTAAATTTGACACCATCGGTAATAGTAATCCTGATGCCTATGACATTTCAATGCCTTCAATTCAAGCTTACAGAATGGCTGCAAACGCCCAAAGCACAGTAACAACACAAGGAGCATCAATTGGTATGAATTATTATTTATCTCCAAACATTACTCTTAACGGAAACTACTCCTGGAATAAACTAAATAAAGAAGGAGAAAACGACCCAATTATTCCTGCTTACAACACACCAGAGCACAAATACAATCTTGGTGTAGTTGGTAGAGATATTCATTTATCTGCAACAAAGAATATTTTGCGTGATTTTAGCTTTAGCATTAATTACAAATGGGTTGAAGAATTTATTTTTGAAGGATCTCCACAGTTTACCGGAATTGTGCCAACTTATGATTTGGTTGACATGCAAATCAGTAAGAAATTACAGCAATTAAACGCTACAATTAAGGTAGGTTCTTCTAATTTATTAAACAATATGCACTATGAAGTTTATGGTGGCCCATATATAGGAAGAATGACTTATTGCTCCCTATTATTTGATATCAAATAAAAGTTGTAATATTGTAGATTAATAATCAAAAAATAAAATTATGAAAAAAACTTTACAATCAATTTTAGCTATTATCTTTTTAAGTATTGGTATTTCTGCTGATGCTCAAACCAGATATCTTGATGATGTCTTTACTGGAGTTACAGTAACTTCTGATGTTGTTTATGCAAATAACATTAGTATTTTACCAATGTTACAGAGTTTACCTCCTGCTGCAACTGATTTAGTGTGTGATATTTACGAGCCAACAGGAGATAGTATTGTTAATCGACCAGTAATCATATTAGCTCATACAGGTTCATTTTTACCTGCAGTAGTTAATGGTCAACCAACAGGAACAAAAACTGATTCATCTATTGTTGAGCAATGTACTAGATGGGCAAAGAAAGGTTATGTTGCTGTTGCTTTTAGCAACAGACTAGGTTGGAATCCAACATCAACTGACCAAGCGACTAGAACTTCTTCTCTTATACAAGCTGCATACAGAGGAATACAAGATGCAAGAGCTATGGTAAGATATATGAGAATGAC
>ENA-OREB01001575-OREB01001575.1-marine-metagenome-genome-assembly--contig:-NODE-1575-length-11126-cov-3.288261_pt1 | contig 11126 bp, 9 predicted proteins | sample MGYA00248625_ERZ508552 | MGnify/ENA primary metagenome ERZ508552 (study PRJEB26219, sample SAMN06267888) | marine metagenome | isolation source: Monterey Bay, California, USA | place: USA:Monterey Bay...
CTAACCGATTTTTCGTCAACTCCCCAGCATTATAACCACGAGCGTTGATGGCGGTGCGACGCAAGCTGCGTTTTTGCGCGCCGGGCAAAGCAAAAAACGCTCGCTGAGCGGCGAACAAATCCTGACGGCACCGATGATCGATACCATGGTTATGAAGCTCAAAAAAACCCCAGCGTTCCACCGCCTCCCTAAGTCGCTGAAACTCACGATCCCGCACTTTGCCACTGCTCCGCAATATTCGGGCATCAAATACGGCGGTTTCTCGCCATTCAGGAAAGGATGTTTTTGACTGCTTAATCACTGAATCACCGCAAACATTTACCATTTCTCACAGAGTGATGCAGCGATAACAACTAAGTTGTATTACTTAGCCTCTCTTTCTGCCTTGTATATTTCTTTTATCGAAAGTGGCTTGATCCCTATCACCAAGGCACAGCAAGAATGTGCATCCCGCACTTACATTAGGGCCAGAGATACAGCGGACATACTTCTTACAGGAACTGACGACAACTCTAGCGACTATAAAATCCGAGCAGCCGACATTAAATCAAAATTTGATTGGGAAAACAGCCTATCTAGGATGCCATACATTGACTCTCAAGCTATGGCTCAAGCTTGGCTTGAAGATCATGAATAGGCTGCTGCTTACTTTTTATCTGCTTACAAAGTGTATAAGTTGTAGTGTCATTTTCGGACTAGGTTGGGGATTTCACCGGCATGCTTAAAAGTATTACTTTAGAAAAGGCACTTGAGTGGTTTGGTGTTATTACAGCGATTTTTTACTCAATGTTAGTGGCTTCAAACACTGGCTTTGAAGTCCTAGGATTTGCTTTACTATTTATTTCCGCTCTAGCGATAGGGCTGTGGGCATTACTATGCAAGCATTATGGCATTTTGCTTTTACAGTTCTTTTACGCTTGCGCTGGGGTGATTGGTGTTGTGCGTTGGCTTTGAGGTTATACGAAAGAAGAGATACGAAAAATACTTTTGATTTGGAATCGCCCAGTCGGCAAGATGCTCTTTAAATCAATAATGACAGAAGTCAGCTCGCCAGTAGCTGCCTGTTATTTTCCCAATTACCAACCCTTTTCCAAAATCACCCTTTAGTGTTTCTCTAAGGCTACTCCGAATAAATAGTAGCTACTAAGAGCTCCTCGCCAATATTGCTGGGGGTGGGATTGTGTCTATTGGTTAATGAACTATGGGCACGCCATCAGTCTTTCAAAGCCCTAGCGGGACATGCATTGCGTCTAAGCGAGCACAATAAAGGTCTATTGCCTGCCATGTGCAGCCCATATGCCGTCCGAGGACTATCAAACCTTGATTTTTGCAAAGCAGCAAGGACAAGAATTTATATTTATCAGGGCGATAAGGCGGTGGCTACGGGTGGATTTGAACCACAGACCCCAGATGCGTCAGGATCTTCTGAAAAACATCTGGGCATTCAATCGCCGAGAATCTTGATTGAGGAAGATGAGGCGAACGTTCTAATCGAGAATCGGATGCTTGGGCAGAATTGGAGCTGATCCAACCTATGAGCCAAGGTGTTGGCTTTGGAGGTCCGCGCTCCTATTTGGCCTCAGCGGGCTTTTTTCAAATAGGCGATGGCCTTGAGGGTGATGAGCCACTGACTACTTTGATTATTGAGTATGGATAAGTGCAGGTCGAAAGTGAGCAGAGCTTCGCTAATGTGTTGAACCCATAGCACGGGAGGACTATTCTCAAAGCATCTACTTTGGGTTTGGAGAAAGCCATGAGACTGATGAAACTGATAACAGCTATGTTGATAGCGTTGTTAATGTTTTGGAGTCAGTTCAGTTTTGGCGCTGTAAAACCAGAAGGCTTATTGCTTCGGGGCTTCGAATCAGAAGCCTCTCAAAACAGACGTGGAATGGAAGCCGTTCGAAATGGCGTGCTAACGACCGTTAGGGTCGATGCCGCTGAGCAGATCAGCGCAACCCGCAGCACCGATGATATCAAACCACTGATTTCTTGGTACCGAGCTAGGGATCAAAAGTATTTAGCGTACAGCGTGTTTTCTTATGCTACGAGCCCGTATTTGGGTAATACAGAAAATTCTGATCTTTACATTATGGATGTTGAGGGCATTCGATCCTCAGACTTAAATGTCAATCATCCCGATGTGTTAGCCGCAACGATCGCGTCAGCAAAGGCTTATGTCGATGCAGGCGTTGATGGTATTGAATATGATGTTGATGGCTGGGCTGCCGGCATGGGTAATTTTGATTCTACTTCCCTAGCCGAGTTCAACACCTGGCTGGTGGTTAAGAAAGGATATTCCCAGGCTGAGCTCGATGGCATTTTTGACACCACGTTCGATCAGGCAACGTTCGACTATCGGAGCTACCTGGTCTCAAAAGGTGTTTCGAAGGACAACTATTACGCTGGAGAGACTAACCAAAGCGCGCATTTTAGGTTGTGGCGAGCTTTCAACAATTACCAGGAGCAGGTCACCACAGAAGCGTTGATAACGTCGGTCAATAGTTACGCTTCGGAAACGCTAGGAAGGGAAATTGAATTTTATTTTAACCGGTACGGCTTTTATCACACACCCGCGCGCCGCTGGAACAGCATTGATCTGGATTCGGGTAGTCTAGGCGAGACGTGGTTTGATGGTCTGAAGTGGAACTATGAAAATGGTCAAACATTGGAGCCGATCTATCGTGCTGGGCTGAAGACTTTCGATAAACGTTACGAGTCTTGGAATCAACCTACAAACACGAGTGATGTTGTACAGGCAGTCTATCTGGCCTCGACAATTGCGAACAACGGCGTCGCAGACTGGCGGGATGATTATCCAGATACAGCTTTTGTGGCACGATTTGCTTATCGGTTTCAAGCGCAGCTTGACCATACTCCGCTTGCTGAGACCGCCGTTTTTTATCCTCAGGCCACGATCGAACACAATCGACCAGTTCAAATAGGCGATGACCCTCTAATCGGAGGACAACACTATTGGTACCTTGGGTTAGGCTACTTAATGGCGGATCTCAATCTGAATTACGATGTGCTTTATGCTCCTGATGATCTAGCGCGAACAGATGATTTTGCTGCGCCCAGTCCCAGCGACTATGCCGTGGTTTTTGCAGCAGAAACCCACCAAGCGACTGATCAGCAATTTGAAGCGCTGGAGTCCTACGTCTCCTCAGGCGGGCGACTGATTGTTTTGGGAAGCAATGTCCTTCGTTACGATGAATTGGGGAACGACCGGGCGTCTGTGCGCGGAATGGGTTCAAAGAGTTACAGTGAAATTTTTGACAGTGTGGGTTCGCACCCGGTCGGGAGCGGGCAGGTTGAGCTCATTAGTCTGGAAGCTTGGGCATCGAACAGTTATTCCTATCGCGTAGATACACCATCGATCGACATTGCAAAGATTAGAGCGGGCGTTGATTCCGCACTACCCACCTCAATCCGCAAAGCCGAGATGACGGGCGCTGATCGGCTGCGTGCAATAACCTATACCGATGACTCAGATGGGTCTGTCATTGTGCATCTCGTCAATCATGCGTTTTCTGATAATGGTAGCGAGCTAGATACTCAAACCGGTGTATCCCTTACGGTGCCACTACCCCCTGGGATCCCTGATGGTTTCAGTGCAAGTTTTGTTGACTCTGCAACCGGTAGGGTCGAATCTTTGACGATGGATACATCCGTCACTGGCGTGGTAACACTGCCCTTACCGACGGTGACGACTTGGGCCATTGTTAGGATTGGCTCAGATTTAGCAGCGCCAGAAATGCCGAATATCCCGCCCATGGCTGAGCTTGTGCCATTGTTTGATTACGAGACCTTTAGCAGCGATTCCGCTCGAGAGCTGTACTTCCAAGCCGCTGACGATACTGAACTTGCTTCCGTCACGCTCTGGCTGCAGAAGCTGAATCAGGGATCCAGCGGTTGGGGCAATTGGTCGAGCGCAGGCACCAAAATTATCGGAGGAACAAATCGAGTCGATTCAGATTCCAGTGATCGTTTAATTGCGGTGGATTTAGGGAGTTTGGGTGAGGGGAAATATCGGGCGCAGCTATTGGCTAAGGATGCTCAAGGTGTGGAGAGCGCGCTGTTGGGAGAGGGTGGTTTTGAAACGACTGTGGGCTATGACACCCTGCCGCCCGATTTTTCCGGTATTTCGGTGGAGGTCGTTTCTGGGCCACCTGATAATAGTGTGATTGATGCGCCTCAAGATGTGAGATTGTCAATATCCGGTCTCAAAGATGTACTATCTGGCGTCTTCCAGATTAATACGAAATTTGGAAACGCATCCGCTGATAGTGCACCCGAAATAGGGGAGACCTACACCGATGGATATTTAAGGACGTTCAGTGGCCCGGCAGTTGGATCCTATGGTCAGCACGTTATCTCGGCGCGAGCGCAGGACAGGGCGGGAAATTTCTCCGAGTGGCAGCAGCTGTACGCATATATCTATGGTCTGCCGCCGACCATCGATTCTACAAAGGGAACAGTGAATACCAGTACAGGCGAATCTACCTTTGATGCGGGTGATTTGGCAGTCAACGAAGGCGATACTGTTCAGTTTACTGTCAATGTCGACAGTACATTAGACGACTTATCAATCACCTGGTTCAAGGATGACGCTGTGCTTGCAGGTTTCTCGGAACGCAGACTGGAAATCGGTGCTGTCGATACGCTAGACGCAGCAACTTACTACGCTGTGGTCGAGAATGCCGCAGGAACCGTTCAGAGTGAATCTTTCGTGCTCACGGTGAATGCGGTACTTGCGATCTCGGAATTTTCTCGAGATCCCGCTGACGGTCAAGTTGATGCTGGCTCCGGATTTACGCTCTCTGTCGTGGCGCAGGGTACAGGCACGGTCCAATATCAATGGGAAGCGCAAATTCTACGGACGGATTGGGCTGTTATAACAGGTGCAACCGAATCGGACTATGTCGTTGTCAACGCGTCGCGAGCCGAGCATCAGGGCAACTATCGTGTCACGGTAACGGATGAGAATGGCAGTCTCCTCAGTGATAGAACGCTTCGTATCGAAGTAGGTCAATCGGGCAGTGGCACAGGTGGGGGCAGCGATGCTGACAATGATGGGGTTAATGATAATGATGACAACTGTCCCAACCTGATAAATGCTGGCCAAGTTGATACTGATCAGGACGGTGCGGGGGACCTTTGCGACGATGATATTGACGGGGATGGGTTCTCCAACACAGACGAAGAGCTGGCAGGTACGGATTCTAGGGATCCAGACTCCAGGCCCTCGGGAGCAATCAATGATTCTGATGGGGATAGTATCGAGAACGCTGCAGATAATTGTCCTAATGTTCCAAACCCAGAGCAGAGCGATCTAAACGGCGATGGTGAAGGCGATGCCTGTGATGATGATATTGATGGCGACGGCGCGCTCAATGACGAGGAAGCTGCAGCGGGAACGGACCCTTTGGATGCAAGCTCCTGTATACCAGGGTGTTTCAGCTTTGACGTCGATCAAAGCCTAGAAGCTCAACCACTGACTGACGGCTTATTAGTTATCCGTCATTTGTTCGGATTCAGCGGTGACTCCTTAACCTCCGGTGCTATCTCAGAGGGCGCAAGCAGAGGTTCCTCTGACGCGATTGCGAGCTACCTAACGGATGCCGATTCTCAACTAGACATAGATGGTGACGGTGAATCTAAGCCTCTGACAGACGGTTTGCTTCTGATACGTTACCTGTTTGGATTCTCTGGTGATTCATTGGTCTCTGGTGCAATAGGTGCTGCTGCAACGCGAGACACAGCTGAGGCTGTTGAGGCTTATATAGAAGAGCGCGTTCCAGCTGATTAGTTGACGCTAAACCAGCTCAAAACCCCCATCAACTTGTTATATGCCAGGAATCGCCTCTCGCGATTTTCTTCGCTTTGCTCTGAAAATGAGTTGGTAGCTACGGGTGGACTTGAACCACCGACCCCAGCATTATGAATGCTGTGCTCTAACCAGCTGAGCTACGTAGCCATCGTAAGGGTTGATTGGCAGAAAGGTCGCGAATTGTCCGCATTGAGCCTTTGTATGTCAAGAATAGCGGTCACCAGGGTAAATTTTCGGTTCGAAGGTAGGTGGATAGGGCAGTGGGTACTATCGAAGCCTCGTCGCTCGGTCTATAGCGCCAACAGGCTCAGGTTAGAACGGGTAAAAAGACCAGTAGCCAGGAAGCCAATAACGCGCCCCCAACGATCAAATGGGCTCTAATGATACCGTTTAAATGTTCGATGCGTTCCGGGCTGGCTTCGGCTTTCCAAATCTTGCTCATCATCAGATCAAGACCGATGATAATGACGATGATGGGGCCTGTTGCAGGCAGAATGCCGCCAAAAAAAAGATTCCATGAATCTGAATATTGCGGATCGCGCGCAAAGGGCATTAGCAATGCGAAGATAATAGCGGTGCAGTGGAGCATGTTTCTGAGAATGCCCATTTCCCTGATCTTATTGAACATCTATCGGTAGACCTCTTACATTTGGTTGGTGGGGCGAAAAGCGATCAGGCTATCTGTTTACAGATTACTGAGAATATTATTCTCGCCGCTGCGCATTCTAGCACTGGTTGTGTTCCTCATTGGTCTGGTGTCGAGCTACAATGACCTTAAATTTATCGGGCGACTCATTTCAGCACGTCGCTTTTTACAAAAAGGAAGAGTTGGCAGGTCATGTGGAATCAATTGGAAGACGCCCTGGTTGCAGAGTTGGAGTTTAAGAACTTTGTAGATGCATTCGCCTTTATGACCGACGTTGCGGCGCTCGCCGAGCAGCAGCAGCACCATCCGGAATGGAGTAACGTTTATAATCGCGTAACGATTCGATTGACGACTCACGATGCGGGCAATCAGTTAACCGATAAAGATCGCAATCTTGCCAAGGCGATCCAGGCGCTAGCGTCCGCTTCTCTGGTGCAGGCTACTGGCTAATATCGTGGCGCGCAGTAAGCAGGACATACTGTGCAAGGTTCTTTCGAGAGGTGTTCATCCAGACGCAAATGAGTGGTTAACTCGATTCGAGGCAACCGGTTTCTCGCCGCGAATCCGATAGTGCTTTGAGTGTCTGGCACTATTTATTAGGCGTCAGCTTGTTCGCCAATCCGCCCAGGCCCCTGACCAGCCAACGGGGCTGATGCTGCGCCCAGGCAACCGCAAGTCGATTCGCGTTGCCGGGGATGCAGATAACTTCTCGGTTCATCAACGCGTCGAAGCCTGATCGGGCAACCTCGTCTGGCTGCGAGACCATAAAAGCAGGCATAGCCTCGGCGACTGACGTGTCCGCCATGTCTGTGTCCGTTAGACCAGGGCAGAGCGCGGTGACCGAAATACCGGTGTCTCGCAGGTTTTCTGCCAGGGCTTCACTAAAAGATAAAACATATGCCTTTGTGGCCGCATAAATATCCATGCCTGGCACAGGGTGGAACGCTGCCACCGATGCAACATTTAGAACCCTGCCTGACTTTCGAGCTTTCATTGCGGGCAAAAACTGGTGGATCAACTGGGTCATCGCCGTGATGTTGAGCGTGATGGTGCGTTCAATCTGCTCAGTTGTTAGGTTGGCGAATTCCTCTTCGACCATCATCCCGGCGTTGTTGACCAACACATCGATCTCCAGGGATTGGCCGGATACCAACTCACCAAAGGCGGTGATTCCCTCCGTCGTGGAAAGGTCGGCGGGCAGGACAACTATTTTAGTGGTGGTGGGTAGGTCAGCTGCCAGTTCATGCAGTTTTCCCTCTCTTCGTGCGGTAAGCACAAGATCAAAGCCTTCGGCAGCAAAAATGCGCGCGAAGGCTTCACCGATACCCGAGGAGGCGCCCGTGATCAGTGCAGTCCCCCGGTTCATTTAGCACGTTTCTTGTTTGACGCTGTCGTATTGGTCTTGCTGACCAAACCCTGAATTGCGGGCCGTCTCATAGAGCACCGAATCTCCTGCGGGGTTATATCGACATTGACACTGATGTTCATTGGTTTCCCCCGATGACGGGTGCTTTTTCTTGGGTAGGCGCAGTTTAGAGCGATCGAATGTTGCAATGCAATATTGCCAGCTCAGGTCCGCAGGCTATGATGCGCCGGACGATGACACAAAATATGGAGTCCCGGAACCAGGTGACCCAGCCGTCTCGGTGCCCTTTAAAAGACTAATTCAATAGGGAACGGTAGTTTTCAATAACCAGATCTGCTTCCTGCAGGTCTTCCGGTGAAGTATATGGACTTTCGATAGCCACAACGGTCATACCTGCCGCTTTGGCGGCCAGAACACCATTTCTAGAGTCTTCAAAGGCGATGACATCTTCGGGCTTAATACCCATTCGCTGGGCACACAGTAAGAATATGTCCGGTTCCGGCTTGCTCTTGTGCAGCTCCGCGTCATCACCACAAACTACCGTCGTGAGCAGCGCGCGCCAATCTCTCTTGTTGATCTTCAGGTCGCATAGATGTTGGTGCGAGCTGGTCGCAATTCCCGCTGGAATATTGGTTGAATAGAGGTGGCGAAGATAGTCACCAGCGCCGGGGATTTCTTCGGCGTCTGGGAAGAGGGCTTTGAGATGGACCTCTCTCGCAGCCAGAAACGCTTTCGCGGTCATCGGCAAATCGAATTCATCGATGGTCAATTGGGCACTTCGCATCGAGTCGCCTCCCATCACCTTACGTTTCAGTTCCATGCTGTAGACGTGCCCATGAGGGTCAAGAACCCTTTGTGCAGCGGCCGTATAGAGTGGTTCCGTGTCCAATAGCGTACCATCCAGATCAAAGATGATGGCTGCGGGATCCATGGGAAGGCGAGTCATAGGGCGTCCAGGTATTCTTTAGCCAGTGATTCTATCGCCTCGTGCGGAATGATTCCCTCACTGTCGGCCATTTCTTCTACTGCTCTTAGTGCAAGATTAGTCAGGTTAAACAGTGCAAGTTGGTCAAGAACCAGTTGATGATTCTGTTCAACTACAATGTAAGTCAGCAGGAAACTTAATGCTTCCTCTCTGGTGATACGATCCTTTTTCTGGGCCATGTTGATCGATTGAGTCATTCATTTGGATGGCAAATAGTCGCAGGAAGTATTTGCGTAGACAAGGCCGGTGCTGGAAAGAAAAAGTGAAGCCTGTGGTGTGCTACCCCCCCCGGGCAGCAGGCCGTTGGGAAGACCGGCCGATCACCACAGACTTCATTCCCCCCCAAAAAATAATCTGCTATTGGTGTGTCCCACGATTTACAGAAAGGGTTCACCGGGAGCAGAAATAGGTTTTCTGTGGCTCATTTCATCAGGCTTTCCAATACCATCGTTCAAAAGGATTTCCCAAAGATGTGTAGAAACAACGATCGGCGATGGTTTACCATAGCCGGTCGAAATTGCTAGTCAAAATAGAGGTAAACAGCTTCATGATTGAAGTAAGTCATCTGACAAAGTACTACGGTGACTTTGCGGCGGTAGAGGATCTGTCATTCAAACTGGTACCAGGGGAGATTCTGGGCTTCCTGGGTCCGAATGGTGCCGGCAAGTCTACGGCGATGAAAATGCTGACGGGGTTTCTTCGACCCACCAGTGGTGAGGTAAGAATTTGGGGTAGTGATATGTGGCAAGACAGCCTCACCGCCCAGCGCCGTATCGGCTATCTCCCGGAAGGAGCGCCTGCTTACGACGAGATGACACCACTTGAATTCCTGCAATTCATTGCAGATGCAAGGGGCCTCACTGGTGTTGAACGGGCCAACCGTCTGGGCGAGACAATCGATGTCATGTCCCTGCAGGATGTTCTTGGTCAGCGGATCGAAACGCTGTCAAAGGGGTTTAAAAGACGTGTTGGGTTAGCGCAAGCAATTCTGCACGACCCGGATGTCTTAATTCTGGATGAGCCCACGGACGGTCTTGACCCAAACCAGAAGCACCAGGTTCGCGAGATGATTAAAGGGTTGTCCAGAGACAAGATCGTTATTGTTTCCACACATATTCTGGAGGAAGTTACTGCTGTTTGTAATCGCGCCATGGTCCTCGCGAAAGGGCGGGTCGTCTCGGATGGAACACCTCAGTCATTATTGGCAATGAGCCCCTATCATGGCGCTGTAACACTTAAATCCTCGTCAGCAACACTCGCTGAAATAGCCGAAGCCGCCGGATCGATCAGTTCTGTGAAAGAGGCCATCCTCACAGAGGGTGGCGTAACGATTCTTCCAGAGGAGGACGATGCCACGCTCTTTGCAACGGTCCTTGAACTCTCGCGGTCGAAGGGCTGGACAGTAGATTCATTGTACGTCGAGACAGGCAGGCTTGATGATGTATTTAGGTCTTTGACCGAGGGGGAATCACGATGAGATTCTCAGTAATTTTGAAGCGCGAATTGCTCGGATACTTCGCGACCCCAATCGCCTACGTTTTCATCGCGATCTTTCTGGTGCTGTCGGGGGTGTTCACCTTCTACCTTGGTAACTTTTATGAACGGCAGCAGGCGGATTTGATTCCATTTTTCAGCTTCCACCCATGGCTTTACCTGTTCCTTATCCCCGCTATCTCAATGAGGTTGTGGTCTGAGGAGCGCAAAAGCGGAACGCTGGAATTGCTGATGACATTACCGTTATCGCGTTTAGATATTGTGGTGGGTAAGTTCCTGGCCGCGTGGTTGTTCGCCGGGATTGCGCTCGCCCTGACGTTTCCAATCTGGATAACCGTTAATTACCTGGGGGATCCGGACAATGGCGTTATCGTTGCGAGCTATCTCGGTAGCTGGATGATGGCCGGTGGCTTTCTGGCTATAGGTTCGTGTATGTCTGCCATCACGAAGAGCCAGGTGATTGCCTTTGTGCTTTGTGGTTTTGTATCTCTGCTGTTCGTGATGGCAGGGTTCCCGCTGGTGCTGGACCTGGTCAGGGGGTGGCTGCCGCTGACATTAATAGACATGGTCGCGAGCCTTAGCTTCCTGACGCACTTCAATGCGGTATCGAGAGGTGTCTTTAGCCTTCAGGACTTTCTTTACTTTATTTCGGTGATTGTGGTGTGGCTTGGCGCGACCTCTATTGTGTTAGATATGAAGAAGGGGGCCTGAGATGAGCCGATATTTTTCTATTGTGGGCTTGGTCGCTGGTTTCGTTTTGTTCACGCTGTTGAATACCCTGATGTTTGGTTCGGTGCGGCTC
>ENA-OREB01001577-OREB01001577.1-marine-metagenome-genome-assembly--contig:-NODE-1577-length-11124-cov-3.475423_pt1 | contig 11124 bp, 15 predicted proteins | sample MGYA00248625_ERZ508552 | MGnify/ENA primary metagenome ERZ508552 (study PRJEB26219, sample SAMN06267888) | marine metagenome | isolation source: Monterey Bay, California, USA | place: USA:Monterey Bay...
AAAACATCTAATTATCTTCAAAAACCAGTCCAAATACTTCTTGTATTGTTTCTACTTGATGAAACGAAATATTACTCAAATCTTCTGTAGCGGCATATTTTTCCAAAAACATATTGTAATCTTTTTCATTTTCCATAATATCTTTTTTACTGGAAGATATTGATTTAATAAATTCGAAAGGACTCATGTTTTTATTAATATTACATTTTCAACTCTAAACGATCTCCAATCTTGTTTATCTGTATCAAATACTTTTAATATATCTAAATTTTCCATTACCTTTTCGCCTTTTATTAAATTTAAAGGTTTCATATCTTCAGGTATATATTCATAATTTAATGTACAATTCATTTTACGTTCAGTACCATCTACTTTAGTAAATGTTACTTCAATAATATTATCAAGAAGAAATTCTCTAATATCATTTCTATTCATGCTCATTTATTGTCTCCGTTAAAATTCGACTCATAGATTTTAGTAGCTTACTAGCTTTTTCTAATTGCCATACAACATTAATCATTGCTAATGCTAATATAATTGTTGCATAATTTGCCATTTCATCTAGCATATTATCTCCTATTTAAATATTAATAACAAGATTACTATTATTGGAATAGCTATTGCTATTAGTATTATCATTTAAATTTAATTTGTGACATTATTTCTGTCATACATGCCACTACGTTTAATTCATGATCAGCTACAAAACTATCCTTATAGGAATAATCTGCAAGTATGAGTACTAATTGTGGAATGCTGTTAGGCGTCACATACTCAACCATATTGTCATAAACCATTCTAAATAACTTTGTAGATTCTACGTCCATGTTATCTGTTACCCATTTACGCATACTCTTAAAGTTTTTAGATTTGAGATCTTCCATCAATCCCTTAATACTTGACTCAGATAGAGTAACAAGAATACCGGTATCAATATGACCACTCATTCCATACCGCTGACATTCATTTAAGACACGTCTCCAGTCTGGTATATATTTCATAATCAGTTCAGCAAGAACCTGATTTTCATATGTAATATTTTCAGAATCAAGAATGAATTGAAGACGTTGCATAAAATGGCCTGCCATCTTACTTTTGTTTCCAATATTAAATTCATATATAGAGCATCTAGAATGTAGAGGATCTATAATACGATTCTTAAAATTACATGTTAATATAAATCTACAATTCGAAGAGAACTCTTCAATGAACCCACGTAATGCAGGTTGTGTAGATTGGGGATTTAGGTAATCAGCTTCATCGAGAATGACTACCTTTTGTCCACCTTGTAATGATATAGTACTTGCGAATTGTTTTATCTTACCACGTAATGTATCAATGTTTCCATCTTCAGACCCATTAATAATCATATAATCTAAACCCATTTCATTACATAATGCTCTGGCGACTGTAGTCTTTCCAACTCCAGCCGAACCAGTGAACATCATATTGGGTAATTCACCTTTTTGAACTATCTCTTGAAATGTATCTTTTAATCCATTAGGGAGAATACATTCTTCAATAGTTTTTGGGCGATACTTTTCTACAAATAAAAATTCTTCCACAAACACCTCATAATATAATTAAAATTTAAGCTTCTACTTCATCTTCAGCGGGGGCTTCAGTTGCAGGAGCTTGAGCTTCTTGTGCCGCAGTTGCAGCAACTAAAAACTTTTCTAAACGATTTCGTACTTGACCAACATCTGCTAGTTCAGCACCTTCAAATGCACCACGTTTAGTTACAATATCAATGATTGTAACGCATGCACGAATATCGCTAACGTTTAATCCATCACCTGCCGGCGGTGCCGGAGGAACAGGATTATCTACTGCATCAGCTAATTCTTTATTAAATTCAGTTGATTCTTCTTTCTTTGCCATAATAATTTATTCCTTGTATGTTGTTGTTTTATCAAGAGCAACCCAATAATTGGTGTTGCCAGCTTTTACAGAAGCTACTTGCTTCTTGTCAATTCCGAAGATATATTCATCGGATGGTTTGAATTTGAAATTGTTTATATCAAATACAAAATCAAACTCTGCAGTAGTATTTATACTGCAATTAGCTACGTTTAATGTATATTCATTAGACGTTGGATTCTGTTTATCAAGAACTACACATTCAATAAATGCATTTCCGGTTGAACTCATACGTACACGAAGTTGATTAGCTTTAAGTGTAGCAGAAGCTTTACGTAGTTGTGATAGTTCATCATGCGTAAGTGTAAAAATTAAGTCTTCGCATGGTAAAGTAATATCATTTGTTGGAACTGTTAAGCTACTAATATCACTAAAATGATATTTAAATGTTGTAATACCATCTGTAATTCTAACAAATTTTTCACTTTCATCAAATGATAATGTAGGGTCATCGAACATATTTAAACAACTTAAGAATTCACCTAAGTCATAAATGCCAAATTGATAAGGCCAAACGTATGGGGCTTCCGGTACAATGTTGGCTTTTGCCATAAGAGTTTTTGAGGTAGACATCGAACGAATCATACCATCTTCACCAAGAGCAATGTTACTATTAATCGTTTGGAAGTTGCTCAATACTTCTTTTATTTCATTACTAAGTTTCATTATATAGTACTCCTACTAATTAAAATATTTAAATCATAAAGTTGTGCATTAACATCAACTTTGCCTAAATTTGGTAAACTATACCAATCTCCCATTCCAATAAATTTTTCTGTTGGAAATAGGAAAGTTACATCAAAACCTTGTTCTTTTTGTATAGGCCAATATAATTTGTCATAATCAATTGAACCTCTTTTAGTATAAATTTCACCAAACCATTGTTTAACACATGACGGCATTATGCCTTCATTCTTTTCAAGCCATAACATTTCAGTGCCTTTAATATCCATTTTTAAAATTGTTGGCTTATATTTTTCAATCAATTTATCGATATTAAAGTTTGGTACTACCACTTCTTGATTTCTCAAAACCTTTTGGCGTTTACTTGGATTTGATTGACCATTGCTACTACCCAGTTCTGCATCCTCTCTAATCCAAAATGAATGTGTATCATCATCAGATGTAGTTGCAGCCCCATGAAATATTTCGAAATTAGACCTATCAGGTAAATTATTTTCTCGATAAAATCTTATATTATCTTCAAAGGCATCAATACCTATGTATTGTTTTATTGGAGAATCTTTTAACCAATATTGGAATCCACCAACATTACATCCTAAATCGAGAACTACTGTATCTTCATTTAATTCAAAGTCTCCATAATTCCTTATGCAATCTCTTATCATTCTTCTGTCAATTGCATGTCTTACTTTTAAACCACGTAAGTCAATTCTCTTCGCCATTATTTTCCTTTAAGTCATGTTCATTCATTGCTAATAAAGTATAATGCATAATTTTCATTAAATCTTCCTTATTAGCTCCATTCTTTTTGCCATATCTTGACGCATATTTTAATACATTGCCAAGACAAAAATCTAATCCTAAGCCGCTAGATGAGATTAAATCCATACTTTGTACACCATTAGGTGATGAATAATGTTTAGAGTAAGTACCCTCAACATATTTAGTTAACTGTTTTATGTTTTCAGCTTCGTTAAATTTCATATTATTAAGATTCATAATATTATCAATTTCATCACTTGTTATATTGTGAAAATTCATTTTTTAATAAAGTCAAGTTCATATACAACACCATCATATTCAAACGAAATAGTTGAATGTGAGTATTCATTTACTGAAATAGATTTTTTACGAGTTTCAGATTTGCATACCATAGCAGTACCTTTAGCTAATTTGCCTTCAGCATCTTTAGCTCCAAGCATTCCACCAATAACGGCACCTGGTACTTTACCACCATCTTCATCTATCACGTCCCCAACAACTGCACCAAAGATTGCACCCCAAAAAGCTCCATTGACTATATCTGCTTGATTTCCAATGATAACTTCTTGTTCTGAACACACTTCGACTGTGTATGGTTCTAAATAAACAACTTCACGATAATTGTCTTTAACATTAATCATATTTTGTGAAGCAAGTGCTGACATACTTGCAGCAATAGCCACACCTATTAATGCTCCTTTAATGTGGTAATAATATTTGAATTTTTTCATTTTGTACTCCTAATTTAAATATAGTTATATTATATCATAAAAACTAGCCAAAGTAAACAGCTGGGTTGCAAATTAAACTGCAACCGCATCTGAAATTTTAGCAACTAATTGCTTAGTATGTTTTTTAGTTTTGTTGAACTTTTTAAATTCATTCCTAATGTCTGAAATTGTTTCAGTCTTTTTAGGTTCAAATTCAGTATCAACATGTTTTTGTCCAACTTTAATAATGAAATAATCATCGTAACCTTTTGTTTTATTCCAATGACTATGACCATTTTTTCTCCACTTCTTTATAACCTCTTTAAAGTCAGGGTCATTTGAACCAAACTCAGTAACATCCCAATAACCTTGACCAAATCCAGAAGCATTTTCAGCTAAATGGAAACCAAGTATTTTAGCACCAGTAATTTCTTTAAGTCTAATTAAAAGATTTTTGTATAAATCTCTAGTGTTTGAGCCTTGAACCAATTTACCATTAAAGTTAACTAATGTGTTTGAACGATGAGTTTTAACATCTGCATATTTGTCATCATTAATGTGTATTGAATCTGGGTAACCATCAGTCAAAATCATTATATTTGTTTTTTGAATTGCATGTTTTTTCTGAAAAGCTTTAGTAAGTTTAGCTGCTAAAATCGTAGTTTGAATAAGTGGAGTTGAACCCATTGAATCGATTATAGCAAGTGCACCACCATGTAAGTAATACTTACGACTTCTGCTATATGAATGTGCTTTAGACAAAGCCCATGATGTTGAAATAGCTTCTTCAAAAGTTTTAGTATTCATATATGATGAAAACATTTCAACAACTTTAATCCTAGTTAAATCATCAAGCTCATTACCTTTAACTTCAATCTCATCTTGAAGTTCGCTACCATACCAATGTGAAGTTGTAAATGAATAAACTTCAAATGGAATGTTAACTTTTCTACAAAACATTGCAATCGTAATTGCTTGGTTAGTTACATCTTCAATAATATCACACATTGAACCAGAATAATCAACGAACATCATAATTCCGTGTGATTTAGCTTGTGCCAATTGAGTAGTTGTAAGGAATATGTCTTCTGAAATTTTATATGAATGAAGCTTTAATGGGTCAAGTTTTCCAGACTTTGCAGTCGTAGCTCTTGAATATTCAAAAGCAGCCTTTTTTCTTTCAAAATCTTTAGCTAATAAGTTAGCTGTTGAGTTTAATTCAGGCTTTGAAGTAATCCAATCTGCTTTAACTGATTCGTTTGCATAAGCAGAATATTCTACATCTGCTGAATGATCTTCCATCCATTCTATTCTTGCAGCTTGTGCTTCTTTATAAGAAAATACAAGCTTTTCTAAATTTTCTGCTGTAATACCTGCAGAATATTTAGATTGCTTAGACTCATCACGATCTGTTTTTGTTTCAAGTAAATCTTTTTCATTTTCTCTAAACTTATCGTCAGTCCAAGTTTCATGTTTTGAATCTGTTTTAATTTCTTCATCAGCACCTGCTGAATCTGATTCTTCTTCTTCAGTACCGCCATTTGAACCTTCACCTTCTTGGTCCATTTCCTCATCATCTTCAGGAGCAGTAGTACCTTCAGGGTTTTCAGTTTCAACTTCATCATCGCCGTCCATATCATTAGAAGGAAAATCAGCACCTGTACCTTCAGGTTGCTCTTCTTCCTCTTCTGCATTTTCTTCAACAAAAGCATGTAATTTTTCACAAACATTAACAACGTCATCCCAAGTTTTAACTTCCATAGCTTCTTTAACTAAAGGAGACTCTTCATCTGAAAATTCAACTGGAACATAACCTCTACCTTTTGAAGAAACATTAAGCCTGTCCATAAGACCAGCTTTGTTAATGTCTCTATCATCGGTACCAAATAGGTTATCATCAAAAAGTTTAGTATAACCTAATTTGAATCTTCTAACGATTCCAGGATATGTTTCCTGAATCATACGTTCAATTCGAATATCTTCAACAATATTTAAATAAGCTCTAGGGATATGCTTAATTTTCTTTTCAGAATCGTGCCATCCATCAGCTGGAGTATAAAGAGCATGACCAACTTCATGTCCAACAAGTAAGTCATAAACATCTTTTCCTTTGTCAGCCCAAAGTGGTAATCTTAATACTCTATTTTCAACATCAAATGAAGCTGTTGAGTAATTACCATGTTGAACTGATAGGTTCTCTTTAGCTAATAGCTTGGCTAAATATTCTTGAGCAGATAAATTCATTATTATTCGTCCTCCCATTCATCATTAAAGTTACCATCAATTTCAACTTCAGGCTCAACTTCAGGCTCTGGGTTATTAATTGTAGCATCAACTTTTTCATATAAATCTATAAAAGCAGCTTTAGTATCTTCATCAAATCTATTAACACATAAAGCAATTGCTTTTTCACGTTTGTTGAAAATTGAAAAAGTTTGAACGATGTGGCATAATCTACGAGTTGAAATAACTTCGTCAATACCTTCATCATAAAATGTTTTTCTAATAGCATCAGCCCAGCCAACTAAAAGCTTAGCAAATTCTTCATCAATTGTTTCGAATTTTTTCATATGCTTCATAACAATTTTTTCTTCAGTTTTAATAGCTGGGAAAGTTTGTTCAAGCGTAATAGTAAATCTTTCAAGGAAAGCATCATCAATAATAGTAGCACCTGAGTATCTACCATCTTCTGAACCTTTACCTTTTGTGTTAGCAGTAGCAATAACATTAAAACCGTCTTTAGGTTCAATGACTTCACCAGTCTTTTTAACTAAAACTGGCTTACCTTCAAGAACTCCTTGAAGACACATAATTTTATTAGTACCTCTATCAATTTCGTCAATCATTAAGATTGCTCCAGCTTCCATAGCTTTAAGAACTGGTCCTTTTTGGAAAACTGTCTCACCTTTGATAAGACGGAATCCACCGATTAAATCATCTTCATCCGTTTCAGGAGAAATTTGAACTCTAACATATTCACGTTTAAGTTTTGCACATGCCTGTTCAATCATAAATGTTTTACCATTTCCTGAAAGTCCAGAAACAAATGTTGGATAAAACATTCTTGACCTAACAATTTTTAAAAGTTCTGTAAAGTTACCCCAAGCAACAAATGTATCATCAAAAGCAGGAACATAAACTTCATCATTTGAAACTGAAGCAACCGCAGTGCTAAATGACATTTCAGGGTCTTTTTTAGCTTTAGCTGACTTAGGCATTAACATTGATAAATCATAAGTACCTCTTGAAACTACTGGGCATTTTTCTCTATATTTAACAAATGTATAAGCTGACCTTGGATTTTCTCCAATATCAGATGCAGCTTTTTTAATTTCGGTTGTTGTAAAATGAACCCTGCCTGGGTAATCATTCATTAATTTTTCTATCGCTTTATTCATAATATATATTTTTTCCTTTTTTTATTATTTAATAGTACTATTATACCATAGTTTGGTGGTTTCGTGTAAGAACTTATGGGTCCAGAACGAACGAGTCAGTAGGCCAGGTGAAAATTTATTTAAGGATATTTTCAATGGATTTTTGATTAGTTTGTGGAAATGAGATTGTAATAGACGTTCCCGGTCCATAAGGAATTGGGTTTAACGTTATAAGTTTAGCTGAAAATTGTTTTAGAAAATCCAATAAATCCCAAGCCGTTGTATTAGGGTCGATATCATAAGTTTTTGTTATAGTCATATTTTGGTTCCTTTTTTATTTTAATAGTACTATTATACCATAGTTTGCAGCTGGCGTGTAACTTTATGCGACTAATAGCTGCATAAAGTACTATTTTTCTATTAAAAGGCTGTTTTATAGAATATTATTCTATAGACGAGAAGTTGTTTTTCTTAATAAACACAATTTTATCCAGCAGCTTACTTTCAAGCATGTCAGGTTTATGTGATATAATAAATGTATTAGTCCCTTTATCTAATGTCTTTAATATTTTCATTAGGTTATCCACACCATCTTCATCAAGAGATGAATCAAATGTCTCGTCAAGAATTAATAAATTTGTGTTTGTAGAGTTTTTCATCTTTGCTATTTGTCTCCATGCAAATAACAAACTTAAATCAATTCGCATCTTTTCACCTTCTGAAAAGTTATCGTATACGAATTTATCTCTATGTCTCGATTTAATTGATTCTTCAAAGCTCTCATTTAAATGAAACGATACAAAAAATTCAAGCACCTGGAGGTACTTATTAATTAATGCATTCATTACTGGTAGATATTCCCTAATAATTTTCGTTCGAATACCTGTGTCTTTTAACATTTCTGATGCAACATCATTATATAATAATTCTCTATTAGCTTCATTATATGTATCTTGCATATCAATTAATTCATATCCCATATCAACTAAGTCTTGAGTTGGTTTTTGAATATCAACTTCTGTAACTTTTTTATTTGTTAAGTCACTTATTCTATCTGAACACCAATTAATTTTCCTATTGGTATCAAGCATAGAATTAATATCATCTCTTGCTTGTTCTATTAATAAGGAAGTAGAATTATATTTTGCTTCATTATGAGAAATTTCTTGTTGAGTCTTTTTTGCCTGGTCTTTAACTTCAATAAGCATTGCAGTCTTTAATTGTTTATTAATCTCTTGAGTACATGTGGGACAATCATCATTATTCTCAAAAAACTTAGCTCTACCTACAAGGTGTTTCATAACATGATTACATTCACCTTTTTTACTACTTAAATCATCTTTTATATCTCTTAAAGATTTTAATTTTTGTTCAAGTCCGTATGGATATGTTTCTAATTCTTTTTTAAATGTTTCAAGTTTTTCTTCACAGTCTTTAATTTCTTCATCAAAAGATTGTTTTGCTTCATTATTTATTTCTTGTAATTGGTTCAAATGCTTTTTCTGATAACCAATTTTATCATTTTGAGCTTCTACTTTAGCTTTAGATTCTTTGGCTAATGCCCTTGCTTTTGAATTTCTTTCCCTCAATATAACCTTCATCTTACTGAATACGCCAATATCTAGGAGGTCTTCAATGACATCACGCCTATCATGAGCCTTTAATTGCATAAAAGGGACAAAGCTAGATGAACCTAAGACTACTATTTGGTGAAAGGATTTATGATTTAACTTTAAAATATTTTGTTCTAAGAATTTTTGATAGTCCCTTACGTTTGTTTGTTGGTCTATCATCTTACCATTTTGCCATACTTCAAATGTTTGTGGATGTATTCCTCTTACCACTCTAAATTGATGGCCAGCTGTTTCAAAATCTACTGTTACTTCACAAAGTTTTTTATTAACTGAATTTATTAATCCAGGCTTATTAACATTTCTATGTGCTTTACCAAATAAAACAAATGATAATGCATCAAGTATTGTAGATTTACCAGACCCATTAGTACCCACAATAAGAGTTGATGGACTCTTATCTAGTTGAATTGTTATTGGATTGTTGCCGGTTGAAAGAAAGTTTTTATACGTCAGGGTTTGAAATATTATCAATTTGTATTAGCTCCGTTTGCTTTTCAGTTTTTATGAACATCATCTTTAAACCAATCGAATCGACTTGTTCTAGAAAATGATCACATTTATTATATAATTGTGCTGCGAATAAACCTGTTTGGAAACCCATATCCATATGCATTTCCTCTTCGTCTATATCATGCATCTTTATAGCAAGTTTCATAAAATAATTACCTTGTGGAGATAATTCACCACAATTCATCTTCCAATATTCTATTCCACCTAATACCATTAATACTAAAGATTTGTCTTCAAAGTATTGCCTGTATTTTTCTTTATCTAAATCATTTTTTGATTCTTCTTCAACATTAGCCATTGGTTTTATATCAGGGTCTACTGTTGGAGTTTCATCAGTTACAATTTCTACCACCTCTGGTTTAGGGCTGAAATCTGTCCAGATTTGTTCAGCCCAAACCAATAAAGGGAGTAAAATTAATAATAATATTAGCCTCTTATATCCTCGCATGTTTCTCCTTCACATGTTGGTGTTTCGACAACAATCGGGTCGCCGCCCATACCAACCAATCCTTTAGCTTTAGTCATTTGTGCTTCTAACATTGCACAACCAGCTACATTAAATAAAACGATAAGACCTACTACCACAAGTGCTAGTATTCCCCATCTACTTTTTGAAATTTTTTTCATTTTCATTATTGTATCTCCATATCTATAGCATCATTATAAAGACTGTTCATCAGCGTCTTGAGCTTATCCTTGTCAAGATCTGTATTCACACCATCTATATAACTTGCCATTAAGTCAGTCGTATTTTCTATATCTTCCACATTAGTCAGTACATTCTCACCCAAGAATTCAGAGAAATTTTCAGCTATTTTTAAATCATGTGTCTTCAGCTCTGATATTCGTTCAATAAACTTATCAAACATAAATGGGTTCGACTTATTACCCACAATTACTTTAACAAATTTATCTATACATATATTTATATCAAAATTATTATAATCTTGATTTGTATCATCATATTGTATTTTTTCAAATATTGTTAATGGATTAGCAATTCTTTCTATTTCTTGTGTATCTGTATCTAATATATGAAAATATTTTTGGTCATTAGCATCAGCCCATGTGAATTCCATTTGACATCCTAGGTATCTGATATTGCCTTGTTGTGATGAAGCATGATAATGACCAGATAAAACTAAATCAAAATGTTTAAATGGATCAGCGCTCATTCCCGAATTTATTGGCTGTTTAATACCCCTCATCATTTCAAAGTTAGATAATTCTAAATGAGCTAAAAGTATACCTTTATTCTTTTTTATAAAATTCATTGAATGTTCATAATTTTCTGAATTAATCCACGGCATCAAGTGAATATCTAATCCATCATAATTTAATGTAGAAGGCTTCATTATAATATTAATATTTTTTGTATAATATCCTAAAAGTTCTTTAAGAGAACAAAGTTCATTTGTATTCTTATGAAACACATCATGATTTCCTGGAATTACATCCATAGTCATACCATTTTTAGTTAATGGTTCAAGAAAATATTTTCGATTAGCATTAAGAGCTTTAAAGTTT
>ENA-OREB01001587-OREB01001587.1-marine-metagenome-genome-assembly--contig:-NODE-1587-length-11099-cov-6.123571_pt1 | contig 11099 bp, 14 predicted proteins | sample MGYA00248625_ERZ508552 | MGnify/ENA primary metagenome ERZ508552 (study PRJEB26219, sample SAMN06267888) | marine metagenome | isolation source: Monterey Bay, California, USA | place: USA:Monterey Bay...
AACTTAGATTCTTAAGTTTTTTCATAACTAATATCACAAAGAGCTAAAGTGCTATCAAACTTTTTTGAAATTTTCTTACTTATTTCACCTGTATTTATTCTTATTATTCTGGGTAATATTCTTAGGAGAATTGGAGTCCCTGATCTATCTTTTTGGGATGTAAATGATAAGCTTGTCTATTGGGTTCTAATTCCGGCTCTGTTGTTTCATCATATATCTCAAATTAATTTGTCTTCATCAATGTTTTATAGTTATGGCGTAGTTATATTAAGTGGATTGTTTATTGTTACAATAGTAGCTATAAGCCTTGGAAAGCTTCTTGGTTATTCACCTGAATCATGGTCATCAATACTGCAGGGCGCTTCTAGACATAATGCATTTATTGCACTTGCAATAGCAGGAAGTTTATTTGGAGATGTGGGTTTGGCAGTTGGTGCCGTGTTTATGCTTTTATATGTACCCAGTATAAATATCGTTGTGATATCCATTATGGTCTCTAATTTGAACCAACCTGGTCAAACTGATTCTAAAAAAGGAATAGCTAATATATTTGTTGAGCTTATAAAAAACCCCTTTATTCTTGCAATGATTGCAGGTCTTATTTTTTCATTGATTGATTCAGAAAAAATAGTAATTATCAATGAAACTTCAGGTTTATTAGGTTCGGCAGCATTGCCAATAATGCTTTTAACTATAGGAGCTAAAATAAAAGTTAGGGATCTTGCTTTAAAAATCACACCAATCCTTATTTCTAATTCTCTCAAATTGATTGCTTTTCCTGTAATCGCTTATTTTGTTGCGAAATTTATGGGTCTTAGCCAGTTAGAAGTTATTGTAGCGGTTATATTTGCTTCAGTTCCAACTGCCGCCTCGTCCCATGCATTGGCAAAGCAATTTGGTGGTGATGCACAGCTGATGACAAGTATTATTACAACACAGGTTGCATTGTCATTTATTACAATACCTGTTATTTTGGCTGTTATTAGCTAATTGTAACTAACAATAGTTATTAAACAATTTTTTTAAAAAAATAGATTTAAAGACGATAAGTGTTATAATGATAGCTAAGAAATATTTATATTCTTTTTCTGTTTCCAACTTTTTAATACATGAACGACAAAATTAAAGTAGTCAGTGATACTTCTTTTGAAGCTGACGTAATAAGTTCCTCACAACCTGTTTTAGTTGATTTTTGGGCCGAATGGTGTGGCCCATGCAAGTCTTTAGCTCCCCTCCTTGATGAAATTGCAGATGAGTATGATGGCCGAATAACTATAGCAAAGGTTAATGTAGATGAAAACGTTCAGTTACCACTAAAATATGGCATTAGAGGAATCCCAACTATGCTACTATTTCAAGATGGTGCAGTTCATGCAACCAAAGTCGGTGCTCTTTCTAAGGCAAACTTAAATGCTTTTTTGGACTCAAATATATAATCATTATTTATTTTTATCTTACTAATAACAAAAACTCCTTCAACTAAAAAACCTTCAACTAAAACTATTATTTCCAACTTGGCGTCTTGCTAATCTCTATTGCTTACTTAATAATCTTCTATGAAACTATCAGAACTTAAAATTCAAACACCCGCTGAACTTCTTGAGTTAGCTCAATCTTTAGGTATTGAGAACATCTCAAGAGCAAAAAAACAGACGCTAATTTTTGCGATACTTAAAAATAAAGCTGACAATGATGAAGAAGTACTTGGCGATGGAGTATTGGATATTTTGCAGGAAGGTTATGGCTTTCTAAGATCTTCGAATGACTCTTATGTTTCAGGGCCAGACGATATTTATGTCTCCCCTAACCAAATTAAGCGATTTAATTTATCTACTGGTGACGTGGTTACTGGCAAGATTAGAGCGCCAAAGAAAGGTGAAAAGTATTTTGCACTAGTCAAAGTTTCTGAAGTGAACGAAGATTCGCCTGAAAATGTAAGAAACCGAATTCCATTTTCTTCTTTAACTCCACTGCATCCAAATGAAAGATTAAAGCTTGAACTTGGTAATGGAGGTACTGAAGATATTACTGCGAGAGTTATTGATTTAGTTGCTCCTTTTGGTAAAGGGCAAAGAGGTTTACTAGTAGCACCACCTAAGGCTGGAAAGACAATGATTATGCAAAACATTGCATCATCAATAGCTGTTAATCATCCTGAATGTGAACTAATTGTTCTACTAATAGATGAGCGACCTGAAGAGGTAACAGAAATGGTGCGCTCAGTAAGAGGAGAAGTTATCTCTTCAACATTTGATGAGCCCGCAAAGAGGCATGTTCAGGTTGCTGAGATTGTCATTCAAAAAGCTAGAAGACGAGCTGAACAAGGCAAGGATGTTATTATTTTGTTAGATTCTATAACTCGACTAGCAAGAGCTTACAATACAGTAGCCCCTTCATCAGGAAAAGTTTTAACTGGTGGTGTTGATGCTAATGCTTTACAAAGGCCAAAGCGTTTTTTTGGTGCAGCAAGAAACATTGAGAATGGTGGAAGTATTACAATTATTGCTACTGCGCTTGTTGATACTGGCTCAAAGATGGATGAAGTTATTTATCAAGAGTTCAAAGGAACTGGTAATATGGAGCTGCATCTTGAGAGAAGACTATCTGAAAAACGTATTTTCCCTGCCATCAATATAAATGCATCAGGAACCCGTCGAGAAGAGCTAATTACGGATGAGCAAGAACTTCAAAAAATGTGGATTTTAAGAAAAATTCTGCACCCTATGGATACAGTTGAAGCGGCTGAATTTTTGATTGAAAGACTTCGTTTTACTAAAACTAATGATGAGTTTTTCGACTCCATGAAACAAAAAAAATAAAAACCATTGTTTACGATTGAAGCGAATTTATAATGAAATCGATGCTTCTTGAATTATTTAGCTATAAAACAACCAAAATTGCCAAATATATAATGCGCAATTTAGTTACCTACTTTTTTGCGATTACTTTTATTATTGGGCTAGTTGTTTTTGGTAATCAGTTTGTTTTGACAGTCCAAGAGAGTATTGATCGAGGAATACCTTTTCAAGAACTTATGCCACTTATAAGTTTTAATATGATAAGAGATGTCCCTGTAATATTAGTTTTATCAATTTTTTTAGCTGTAATTATTACAATTTCTCAGCTATACAAAAATTCTGAAGCAATCGTAATGAACTCTATCGGGTTGGGAGATAAGGCTTTTCTATCGGCTATAAAGCCTTTTGCAATATTTATATTTTTGTTTGTTTTATTTCTTACTGCTTATGCTGTTCCATGGGCAAAACAGCAAAAAAGTGTGGCTGAAGAAAAAACCAATAATGCCTCAGAGTTTTCTTTTATTACTGAGGGTAAGTTTGAAAGTTTTAAGAAGGGCGATATTGTATTTTATGCATCTGACTCAACTTCAATTGATGTGGATGGAGAGCAAAATATGCAGGAGATATTTATATATGCTTCTGATAATGATAATCCAGTTATTGTATTAGCTTCTGACGCAACAAAATATATTGATCCTGAAAGCAAAAGCATATACCTTCGATTAAAAGATGGAGTTCGATACCAGGGCTTACCAAGTAGTGAAAATATAAATATACTAAATTTTGATTCATATAATTTAGAGATAGTTTCTGGTGAGGTACAAAAATCACTAGCTACTTTTACAGAAATTGAGGAAAAGACAACTCTAGACTTGTTAAAACAAGGCGACTTATTAGCTATTGCAGAATTACAATGGAGACTTTCCTTACCCTTATCTATATTGATTCTTGTAGTATTTGCAGTTTACCTTGGAAAAACCTCGCCGAGAGGTGGTAAGGGGATTAATATCTTAATCGGGATTTTCGTATTTATGCTTTATAACAATGGATTATTGGTAGCAAAAAGTTCAATAGAAAATGGTTTATTAAGTCCAATAATAGGAATGTGGAGTATTCATCTTATAGCAATATTATTCTTAATACTCCTTTATCAGTTTAGACAAGGAAAAATAATGTATTTTATTGATAAAATAACCATTTTTAATAATAAAAAGAAAAGTCATGTCTAGTTCCCCAAGTAAGATTTTAGAAGTTTTTGATAATCCTAATAGTGAAAGGGATTTTGTAATTCGTATTGATTCGTCAGAGTTCACTTGCTTGTGTCCGTTAACTGGTCAACCGGATTTTGCAGATATTCATATTGAATATATTGCTGATAAGCGTTGCGTTGAGCTTAAAGCTCTTAAAAACTATTTTTGGTCTTATCGTAATGAAGGGGCATTTCATGAAGCTGTAACTAATAAGATTTTGGATGACTTAGTAGATGTTCTTGACCCTCGCTTTATAAGACTAAAAGCTATTTTTAATGTTAGGGGTGGAGTTTATACTAATATAGAGTGTGAACACAGGCAAGACGGCTGGCTACCAAGAGAAGTTGTGAGTTTATGAACCCTGTTCGTCAAACTATTCACTTTGATAAAAATTTAATTGATAAAGATGCCCTTAAAGTTGTTAATACAATAGCTAAAGCTGGCTTTGAGGTTTATTTAGTAGGTGGTTGTATTAGAGATCTACTCTTAGGATACAAACCTAAAGACTTTGATATAGCTACCAGCGCCACTCCAGAACAAGTTACCAAAATATTTAAACGCTCAAGAATTATTGGAAGGCGTTTTAGATTAGTGCATATTATGTTTTCAGCACGAAAATATATTGAAGTTGCTACTTTTCGTGCGGGCAAGGTGCAAACCTCTGGCAATGGCGTTATTATTAGAGATAACTATTACGGCACTCTTTATGAAGACGTTTTCCGTCGTGACTTTAGTGTTAATGGACTTTATTATGATATTACTAAATCTGAGGTTATTGATTATGTAGGGGGGCTTGAGGATCTTAAATCTTCTGTAATTAAAATGATTGGTAACCCGACAGAGCGCTTTGAAGAAGATCCTGTAAGAATGATAAGAGCAATAAGATTTAAAGTTAAATTAAACGCAAGTTTATCTCCAGAAATTTCTAAATCTATTTCTAAACAAGCTCATCTATTAGCTAATATTCCTCCAGCTAGACTTTATGAGGAAATCATTAAATTGTTTCATAATGAAAAATCTATTGAAGTATATAAAGGGTTATTAAAATTTGGTTTACTGAAATTTTTATTCTCTCAAGCTCATGAAAGTTCATTTATTGATGCAACTCTAATTAATACATCAAAGAGGATACAGAGTGGTAATTCTGTAACTCCTGCATTCTTGTTTGCTGTTTTTCTTTGGGCTGCACAAAATAAGCGCTATAACGAGCTTAATAAAAAAAATAAATCCCATATTGATCTTATGATAAAAGCATCAGAAGAGATAATCAAAAGACAAACTCAACAGGTTATGATGCCTAGATGGCTCTCATCCAGAGTTAAAGATATTTGGATGATGCAGTATCAGCTAGAGAACTGTAATCTTAAAAAAGCTAAAGAACTAATTAACAATCCTCGTTTTCGAATGGCCTATGATTTTCTAGTGTTGCGTTCACAGAGTGTTGATCCAGACTTAAAGGAGAGGGCTGAATTTTGGACGACTCTTCAAAAATAAGATCAATTCTAATTACTGGATGTTCCAGTGGGATAGGTCTTTGCCTTGCAAATGGTCTCCGTTCAAAGGGATATCGGGTTTTTGCTAGCGCAAGAAAGATGGACGACGTATTAAAACTTAAGGAATTAGGATTTGAGACTTTATTACTAGATTTATCCTCTTCAGGCTCTGTAAATGCCGCTATTAATGAACTTTATAAGAAGACTGATTCACTTTATGCATTAATTAATAACGGCGCTTATGGGCAAGCTGGTGCTCTTGAAGATATTTCAAGAAATGCCCTAGAAAAACAATTTCAAGCAAATGTCTTTGGTTGGCATGAACTTACAAATTTAGTTTTACCTAGAATGAGGGAATTAAATGTAGGTAGGATTATATATATAAGCTCAGTATTAGGCTTCGTTGCAATGCCTTTAAGAGGGCCTTATGTGTCCTCAAAGTTTGCCATTGAAGGGTTGGTCAATACTTTGAGGCTTGAATTAAAAAATACCAGCATAAAATTTTCAGTCATTCAACCAGGGCCAATCGAATCCAAATTTAGACAAAACGCATTTTTAGCTTTTAAAGAAAACGTCGATATCTCTAATAGTAATTATCAGGAGAATTATAAAGTAATGATTGAAAGATTAAACTCTGACGAAAATGTTCAATTCACATTACAACCTGAAGCTGTATTAAAGTGTGCAATTCATGCTTTAGACTCCAAAAAACCTAAGAATTATTATCGAGTAACCTTTCCTACAAAATTATTTGGATTTTTAGGTAGAATATTACCTAGCTCGTGGATGGATAATATTTTAAGTAAAGCAGGTAGCTGAGGTAAAAACCTATGACAGATAAGTTTAATTTTAATAAGGGTTTGGATGAGCTTGAAGTAATTATCAATAAGATGGAGTCGGGCGATATAAGCTTAGAAGATTCACTTAAGTATTTTGAGAAAGGCGTAAAGATTCATAGGCAGTGTCATACTGCTTTAAAGGATGCAGAACAGCGCATCAATATTCTAAGTGAAGAAGACAATTACAATGAAGAAAAGCCCTTTGGAGGTTCTTGACCTTTATCGAGAGCGCGTTAACTCTCGACTAGAATATTATCTTGCCTCAATTTGCTCTGATGGACCTTATCAGAGTGAACTTAAAGATGTTATGAGCTACAGCTTATTAGCAGGTGGAAAGCGTTTTAGGCCAATATTGACATACACAGTTGCTGATATGTATGGCGTTGATATTTCAAAAGTTGATTCAAGTGCATGCGCTATAGAATTAATTCATATTTATTCTTTGATTCATGATGATTTGCCTGCGATGGACGATGATGATATGAGGCATAATCAACCTTCTTGTCATAAAAAATTTGGAGAAGCTCAAGCAATCCTGGCGGGCGATGGGTTACAAGCCTTAGCTTTTGAAGTTATTTCAAGTGATGAATTAATTAGTCATAGTATTAGAGTTGATTTATTAAAATTATTAGCAGTTTCTGCATATAACATGGCAGATGGCCAATCTATTGACCTTTCTGTAGTATCGAAAGAAGTCGATATTGCATTATTGAATCAAATACACCAAAAGAAAACTGCTTCGTTGATAAATTGCGCTGTTAAATTTGGAGCACTTTTAAATCCCAATATTAGTTTAAAAGATTTAGACATTTTGGATTCATATTCAAATCATATTGGCTTAGCTTATCAGGTCCAAGATGATGTATTAGATATAACGAGCACTGAAGAAGTTTTAGGCAAACGTCAAAATTCCGACCTAAATAAAGCAAAGCCGACTTATCCTACTCTTTTGGGGGTTGATGAGTCTATTAAAGTGTATAAAAATCTTTATAAAGAGGCTCTCGAAGTAATAACCAGTCTTAGTATTAAAAACCAACCTTTAAGAGAGTTGACTGAGAAATTGATGGGGCGCTCTTTCTAAGGTTTAATATTCAACTAGAACACTTCCCCAGCTAAATCCACCACCAATGCCTTCGAAAAGAAGCGAATCTCCTTTTTTTATTCGTCCATCACGAACTGCAACGTCAAGCGCTAGCGGAATTGATGCTGCAGATGTATTTCCATGTTTATCTAATGTCAATATTACTTTACTCATTGGTAAATTAATTCTTTTTGCAACAGCACTAATAATTCGAATATTGGCTTGATGGGGAACCATCCAGGTGAGGTCATCAGAGGTCATATTGCAACCATTTAGAGTTTCTTCTGCAAGATCCGAAAGTCTTTTAACTGCAATTTTATAAACTTCATTTCCAGCCATCTCTATAGTACCTAATTCATTGATTCTATCATTATTGACGTGAAGTGATGACATATAACTACCATCACTATAAAGTTTTGAATGCTTTATTCCTGTAGTGTTATCAGAGCTAACTACAACTGCACCAGCACCATCACCAAATATGATTGCAGTAGAACGATCATTCCAGTCTACAATTTTTGACATTATTTCACTACCAACAACTAATATATTTTTTGCAGTTCCATTTTCAATATATTGCTGAGCAGTAGTTAGAGCAAAAACAAAGCCAGCACAAACAGCCTGAAGATCAAATGCGGGGCAAGTTGCACCAAGACGATCTTGAAGCATTGTCGCTGTTGCTGGAAAAATTTTATCTGGTGTTGTTGTAGCAAGAATAATAAGATCAATTTCCGAAGGACTTATTTCAGACATTTCAAGGGCTTTTTTACTAGCCTCTAGTGCAAGGTCACAAGTACTTTCATTTGTTACTATTCGTCGTTCTTTAATGCCTGTTCTAGCCGTTATCCACTCATCAGAAGTATCTAGTGTTTTTTCAAGGTCAGCATTAGTAACAACTTTAGAAGGTAAATAACTACCAGTACCGATAATTCTTGCAAATTTTTTCATGAGATGATAGTTATTTATGCTCTTCTAATTCGTGAGTGAGCTGCACAGAAATCTTTTCAGTAATTTTAGCATGAGCCTCAAGGTAAGCCTCTTTAATTGCTTGAAAGAAGGCGTCTATATCAGCGTTACCATGGCTTTTTACAACAACACCTTTTAGTCCTAATAAGCTTGCTCCATTGTACCTTCCTGGGTCAACTCGAGACTTAAAGTCTCTCATAACTGGTTTTGCGATAAGAGCAACCATCTTTGTATATATATTTTTAGAAAATGATTTTTTTATGAAGTGTGAAAACATATGTGCAACCCCTTCACTTGCCTTTAGGGCAATATTTCCTTCAAAACCATCACATACAATGACATCAACGTCGCCTTTATAAATGTCATTACCCTCGACAAAACCAATATAGTTAAGAGAGGAATTTTTTAGTAGCTCAGCTGTTTCTTGAATTTTTCCATGGCCTTTGAATTCTTCTGAACCAACATTTAATAATCCAACCGAAGGGTTGTTAATGTTTTCAGTATTTTGAACTGCGATAGATCCCATGATTGCAAATTGCAACAAGGTTTCTGGTTTTGAATCAACATTTGCCCCAAGATCAAGAACATGGGTAGGTCCAGTGAGTGTTGGAAAGGCTGACATAATCGCAGGTCGATCCACACCTTCAATTGTTTTAAGGACAAATCTTGCAATTGACATCAGAGCGCCTGTATTTCCAGCACTTACGCAAGCATCACAAATACCACTTTGAACAAGATTAATTGCCACCCTCATAGACGAGTCTTTTTTATGTCTTAGGGCCGTAGAAGGTGAGTCCTTCATATTAATGACTTCAGAAGCATGAGTAATCTCAATACGATCTAAAAAAGATTTATGTATTGATTTTTTCTCTAGTTCTTCTTTTATTCCTTTCTCATCACCAACAAGGTTGATGTGAAGATCACTAAAAGATATTAATGCATTAATTCCAGCACTAATAGTGACAGGAAAACCAAAATCACCACCAGAGGCATCGATTGATACCTTAATAGACATAAAAGTTAGTTAGTTTCTACTTCTTCGATGTCTTCAACAGCTGACTTAATAACTTGCTTACCACGATAGTAACCATCTGCTGTAATGTGATGCCTTAAGTGTATTTCACCAGTCTCTTGGTCTTCAGCTAATGCCGGATTTTTTAGTGCATTATGAGAGCGACGCATACCTCTTTTTGAAGGTGTTTTTCTACTTTTTTGTACTGCCATTTTTTACTCCTTGCCGACATCGGCTATTTTAATATTTTTTAAAATAGTAAAAGGATTTTCACGCTTTTCTTTAACTATTTCTTGTTTATCTTTATTTAAATTGCATTCATAATTATGAGACGGAGCCATTGGAAGTGACAAAAGAATCTCATCGGTAATTAGATCAATTGTTGCTAATTCATCCCCCTCAATTACATATATCTCATATTGCGAGTCGAGTCCTTCGGCTTGTTGTTCATTTCTTACAAATGCTAAGTTAAAATTGACTTTTAAGTGTTTTTGGAGGGCCTCTAAACAGCGTTGGCACTCCAATACAATATCTAATTCAATTATCCCATCAACACAAGGCGTTTTATTATTTTTTAAATAAAACGACAAGTCCACTCTTACATTGTCTTTTTTGTTGTTAGCAATCTCACTTATTTTAGGAAAATCAGAAATCTGATATAGTCCTGACAAACAAATTTCTTTTTTAGCAAAGTTGAATAGTTTTAGTTGGTCTGGAAGACTCTTATTTAATTGCATTGTCTATTTTCTAAAGCCTGAGTATCTTACCAGAAACTCCTATAATTTTTTAACTACTTTGTCTCTGTCTTCTGCCTTCAAATAGTGTAATTCCAGTTGCAACAGAAACGTTAAGGCTTTCAACATTACCTATCATTGGTATTTGAGCTAGCTGATCACAGGTTTTCTTTATTAGTTGTCTTAGTCCTTTACCCTCAGTGCCCATTACAATTACTGTTGGACTAATAAAATTGATGTCATATATTGAAGTTGTGACATCTCCATCAAGACCTATTACCCATAGTTCTTGAGCTTGCAGAGATTTAATAGTCCTTACCAAGTTTGTCACTTGGAATATTTTAAGTTGATTGATTGCACCAGCTGATGTTTTATGAACAACAGCATTTATAGGAGCAGAACCGTCTTTATTAACAACAACACAGTCCACTCCAGCAGCATTGGCAGATCTAAGGCAAGCACCTAGATTTCTTGGGTCTTGAATAGAGTCTAACATCAGTATAAGAGGGTTACTTGGAAGATTTGTAATAAAATCAATCAATGCCTTTTGACCGGGCAATGAGGGCAAAAGAATTTCTGCAATAATCCCTTGGTGAGGTTCTCCTTTGGCTAAACGGTCAAGTTCGTTTTTCTCAATTTTTAAAAAGTTAATTTTCAGATTACTCAGAAGAGAGGTCATTTTACTCATACGAGAATCATTTCTTCCAGAATGAATAAAAAGCTTGAGAATATATTCTGGGTTTGAATTTAGTTGGGCTTCAATGCTATGAAAACCGTATATATATATTGATTTAGACATTCATCAAAAAATAATTACAGTTTATCACTATATATCTTAATGTAAGCAGAATCTCTTAGACCTTCCAACCAGTTAGCATAGAATTTCTGAGCTTTTAAGTAAATAATTTTCTCTTTACAATTTTCCA
>ENA-OREB01001588-OREB01001588.1-marine-metagenome-genome-assembly--contig:-NODE-1588-length-11090-cov-3.420594_pt1 | contig 11090 bp, 8 predicted proteins | sample MGYA00248625_ERZ508552 | MGnify/ENA primary metagenome ERZ508552 (study PRJEB26219, sample SAMN06267888) | marine metagenome | isolation source: Monterey Bay, California, USA | place: USA:Monterey Bay...
GATACAAATAATTTTCATGTGTCAAATTTTTAATCTGTTTCCTTCTTTATCAAAGAACTTATTTATTTCAATTTCAGCTTTCCATATACTTAATCCAAGAGAAATAATAAGAAAAATATAACTTACTAGAACAAAATCTTCACTAGTGTAGTTGAAAATAATTCCTAAAAGTTGAAATATAATTGTAGCTAAAGAAGCTATAATCATATACTTTGCACTTACTTTATTTGCAAATCTCCAAATATCATTATTGGACATACTTCTTGTTGTTCTGTATCCGTAAATAGTATTGATTTTTTTAGGTTGGTATTTTGAAAAAATAAAACTAAAAAATAATATTAAGGGACCGCATGCGAGATGCACTGCAATTAAATCAGATGACATTAGTTTTTAAACTTTTTTTCTAACTTCATTTTTGTTGCAAAATTACGCATTACATTTTTGGTATATAAAGGGAAGTCTGCTTGATTAATCCAAGAGAAATACCCAGGATTATCTTTCCAGATTTGTGCTAAAGTTACATCACGGTATTTCCCAAAACTAAGCACTTCTTCTCCTTTATCATTAAAACGAACAAAGCCTGCCATATCAGCAAACTTTCCACCTCTTTGTGAAAAATCTGCTAGGAAATCAACATTATTTTCTAACTCCTCATATTTATCAAGTTGAGAGAGTAGAACTTCATAAGTTGCAGTTGTATCAGCTTCAGCTGAATGAGCATTTGTTAAATCTTTATCGCAATAAAATTTATAAGCAGCTACTAGAGTTCTTTGTTCCATTTTATGAAAGATATTCTGAATGTCAACCGCCTTTCTGTTAGTCATGTCAAAATCAATATCTACTCTTAAAAACTCTTCAGCCAATAATGGAATATCAAATTTATTGGAGTTGAAGCCAGCTAAATCACAATTATGTATAAGTTCAGATATTTCAGGAGCAAGTTCTTTAAAAGTAGGTTCGTTTGCTACTTTTTCATCAGATATTCCGTGTATTGCAGTTGTTACTTCAGGAATTGGAATAGTAGGATTTACAAGCCAAGTTTTACTTTCTTTATTTCCATTTGGAAAAACTTTAAGAATGGCAATTTCTACAATTCTATCTTTTGCTACTTGCACTCCTGTTGTTTCTAAATCAAAGAATACAATTGGTTTTTCTAGTTTTAAATTCATAGTGCTAAAATAATGTTTTTAGTTAAAAGAGAATAGTGACAAGTAACTAGTTTTTGAACATAAAAAAAGGAAGCAATTGCTTCCTTTTCTAATACTAATTCCAGAAACTACTAACTAGTCCCTAGAAACTATATGGTTAAACCTCTTGAGTAGTATCGAATTGTTCTAAGTAATCTTTTACTTTACTTACAAATTGTCCTCCTAAAGCACCATCAACAACTCTATGATCGTATGATAATGATAAGAACATCATATGACGAATTGCAATTACATCACCTTCAGTAGTTTCTAAAACAACAGGTTTCTTTTTAATAACACCACAAGCCATAATAGCTACTTGAGGTTGATTGATAATTGGAGTTCCCATAAGGTTTCCGAAAGTACCAACATTTGTCATTGTAATTGTGCCGCCTTGAATATCGTCTGGCTTTAATTGTCCACCTCTAGCCCTAGTAGCTAAATCATTTACTGATTTAGTAATGCCAATAAGGTTTTTGTTTTGAGTTTCTTTTATAACAGGAACAATTAAGTTTCCATCAGGTAAAGCAGCAGCCATACCAATATTTACATTTTTATGAATGTGGATGTTAGTTCCATCAACAGAAACATTAATCATAGGGAAATCCTTAACGGCCTTTGCCATTGCTTCAATAATAATAGGAGTGAAGGTAATGTTTTGTCCTTCTCTCTTTTTAAAGTCAGCTTTTACTGAATTTCTCCAGTTTACAATATTTGTCATATCGGCCTCAACAAAAGAAGTAATATGAGCTGAAGTTTGTTTTGACATAGTCATATGAGCAGAAATAAGTTTTCTCATTCTGTCCATTTCAACAATCTCAGTACCACCCGTATTAGGAACATTTACTGGAGTATGTGCTGGTACAGCTGTTTTAGGTGCAGGAGTAGTCTTTTTAGTTTCAGTTTTAACTGGAGCTGTAGCAGGTGCTGATCCTCTAGTTTTTAAATAAGAAACCATGTCCGACTTTGTTACTCTTCCTTCTTTTCCACTTCCAGGAATAGATTCTAGTTCAGTCATTTCTATTCCTTCTTCACTAGCCATGCTTCTTACTAATGGAGAATAGAATCTTTCACCAGTATTTGTTATAGTTGTAGTAGTCGCTTCAACAGCTTTAGTTACTGCTTCCTCAACAACTTTAGTAACAGTAGGTGCTGGAGTAGCATCATTTACATCAGGAGTATCATCACTACCTTCAGTTTCCAAAATCGCGAAAGGCTCACCAACTTGAACAACATCATCAGCTTCATGTAACATTTCGACTAGTTTCCCTTCATGTGTTGAGGGTACTTCAGAATCTACTTTGTCAGTTGCAATCTCTACAATAGTTTCATCAAGCTCCACCATATCACCAATATTTTTACTCCAAGTAATAATAGTTGCTTCAGAAACACTCTCACCCATTTTGGGCATTATTAATTCTACTCTTGCCATAGTTTAAAATTTTTCGCAAAATTAAGAAAAGTAAGGATATTTATTCCTTTTTGGAGCTGAGTTTTTAGTTGCAGGTTGTTAGCATTGTAACTTACTCAGAATAAGGCATTCTGCTAGATATGGCAGTCCCAAGTGTTATTTCATCTGTATATTCAAGCTCATCACCAATAGCAATTCCTCTTGCAATTGATGATATTTTAATGCCACTATCTTTTAGTCTTCTGAAAAGATAATAATTGGTAGTATCGCCCTCCATAGTGGTGCTTAGTGCAAAAATAACTTCCTGTACATTTTCGTTTTCTATCTTTTTGATGAGTTCTTCTACTCGAATATCAGTAGGGCCAATACCATCCATAGGAGAGATTAAACCCCCAAGGATATGATAAACTCCTTTATACTGCATGGTGTTTTCAATAGCCATCATTACACGAATATCCTCCACAACACATATTGTTTGCTTATCCCTTTTTGGGTTAGCACAGACCTCACAAAGTTCAGTATCTGAAATACTGTAACACCTTGTGCAATAATTAATTCTGTTAATTAGCTGAATGAAAGAATCACCAAACTGCTCCACTGCTAATTTGTCCTTTTTTAGCATATGTAACACTAACCTAAGGGCAGATTTCCTACCAATACCTGGAAGGCTTGATAGTTGTTCTACCGCATTTTCAACAAGCTTTGATGGAAAATTCATAAGTGCAAATATAGATGTATTATCAATAATTCTGATAGTTTTGTAAAAAACAAAATTTATGCAATTGAGCTTATCTCCATCATTAATTATTGGTGTAATAGTAGCCTACTTTTTAGTATTGATACTAATATCCTACCTAACGGGAAAATCAGATAGTAATTCTTCCTTTTTTATAGGAGATAAATCATCACCATGGTATGTAGTGGCTTTTGGAATGATAGGAGCATCATTATCAGGAGTTACATTTATATCCGTGCCAGGTTGGGTGGCTACAAGTGAGTTTTCTTATATGCAAATGGTATTGGGTTATCTGCTAGGTTACTTGGTAATTGCAACTGTACTTATGCCTATGTATTACAGAATGAATTTAACCTCAATATACGGCTATCTGAAGGAAAGATTTGGGAACTCATCATACAAAACAGGAGCTAGTTTCTTTTTATTGAGTAGGGTAATTGGAGCATCCTTTAGGTTGTACTTAGTGGCTAATGTATTGCAGTTTGCAATATTCGATAATTTTGGAATTCCTTTTGAGATAACAGTAGTATCAACTATACTATTAATATGGGTTTATACTTTTAGAAGTGGAATAAAAACTATTATCTGGACAGATACTTTGCAGACTTTATTTATGCTAATTGCAGTGGGAATGAGTGTGTATTTGATATCAGTAGATATGAATTTGAGCTTTAGTGCTTTGATTAGTACGATAGAGGAATCAGATTACTCGCAAATATTTTTTTGGGAAGGGAAGCAACACTTTGTTAGTCAGTTTTTAGCAGGTGCATTTATGGCTATAGTAATGACGGGATTAGACCAGGATATGATGCAGAAGAACCTCAGTTGTAAGAGTTTAGGAGATGCGCAAAAGAATATGTTTTGGTTTAGTATCGTATTGGTGTTTGTTAATCTATTGTTTTTATCCTTAGGAGCATTGCTTTATATGTATGCTGCAAATAATGGCATAACCTTTAATAAGGCAGATGATTTGTTTGCTGCTGTAGCCTTGAGTGGCAACTTAGGAGTAGGAGTGGGGGTGCTTTTTATTTTAGGATTGATTGCTGCTGCTTACTCTAGTGCTGACTCTGCACTTACATCACTTACAACTTCCTTTTGTATTGATATTTTAGGGTTTGATGATAATTCAGGGGCTAAGGAGGTACAGCAAAGGAAATTGGTTCATTTGGGTTTTTCGGCATTGTTGGTAGTAGTTATTATTATCTTTAAAGAGATAAATGATGATAGTGTAATTGCATCCTTATTTAAGGTTGCTGGTTATACCTACGGACCACTGCTTGGAATGTATGCTTTTGGGCTTTTTACTAAGCTAAACGTAAAAGATAATTTAGTGCCCCTAGTTGCAGTTCTTTCTCCTGTAATTGCTTATGTATTGCAATTGTTTATTCCTTTTGGTTTTGAATTGCTAATTGTGAATGGCGCACTTACTTTTGTTGGTTTGTTAATAATTATTAGAAATTAAAAAGGGGAGTCTTTAGTTCCTCTTTTTAAAGCTAAACAAATAAAAAACTTAAAATTTCTAACTGCAACTAACACAATAATATCCACTTATTATCTTAAAATAAGCAGTAAAGTAGCAGTTTGATAAAAGCTAATGAACCAACAACTTAAACAGCCTTTTTGCTTTTATAAAGGTAAGTTACCCCAATAATAGCTGTAAGAATCAAACTAAAAGAGATGATTTCAGCTTGAGTAATCCCTCCCAATATATTGTATTCAGTGTTAATTCTTATCTTTTCAATAAAGAAACGCTCCACACCATTAAATGCTAAATAAATAAAGAATAAAGCTCCTGGAACTTTAATGTGCTTACGCATAGCCCAAAGAATACCAAAAATTGCAAGAGACATAATCACCTCATAAAAGGCAGTAGGCCATACAGGGTTAGCTAATTCCATACAGAAGTTTCCAGTACAGCCCTCAATCGGAACGCCTGCATTAATTACATTATGAGGAAAAGTGTAGCTCCACATCCAATCAGGTAAAAAGCTCATCCATTCTGGTTTAGGAGCAAGATTATCAATTCCCCAATCCCCATCACCTGACATTTGACAACCAATTCGCCCAACTCCATAAGCTAGCATTAATCCTGGAGCAGCACTATCAATTAAGTGTTTGGTGTTAATTTTATACTTATTAGCATACCATATTACTGATACAGCTCCTGCAATAAGTCCACCATAAAAAGTAAGTCCACTAAATGATATTAACTGCCCAATAGGGTCCGCTAAAAAGGCATCCATATTTTCTAAGTTATGGAATATTTTAGCGCCAATAATACCTGAAACAGCTGCTATCATTGTCATATTTCCTACTAACTCAAATGGGTGAACTATTTTTTCAATTGTTTTAGGAGTAGCAAGTTTGGTTTTATTGTTTTCGGTCCACTTTAAATAAAATGAAATAGCTGCAATAAGGATACCTCCTAATAAATTTCCTCTAGTAGAAAGGATGAAATCCTGAGGGTTGTTTACTAAATCAGTATAATGAAAAAGAGCCTCAATAAACTTGAATCCGATAAAGAATCCAGTAAGTAAACTGCTTATTATTTCTGATGTTGTTAAACTTTCCCCAATAATCTCATTAACTTTAGTACTGCTTAAAAACCCTTCTTTTTCTTTTCGTTTAAGTTCATTGCTAATTATCCAAGATGCAAATATAAATGCTATCGCTACCCAAAAACCAAAAGTCTGTATTGGGAGTGGAATGTTAATTCCAAATAAATCAAAAAGTAAATGGCTAATAGTAGGGTACATAGTTTAGTTTTTGGTTGTTACCAATCGAGCTTTCATCATGCCATCTGAATCAATTTCTAAAAGCTTAATTCTTTTTTTTGTTCTGCAGATATCTGAGTTAAACGGAAGTTTTACTTTGATGTAATTGTCAGTAAATCCGTAAATCATTCCATCTCTATTGTCTTGCTCGAAAAGTGCAGTATGTTCTGTGTTTAAATATTTTTGATAAAATGCTCTTTGCAATTTGTTAGATAGTATTCTAAGTTGTTTACTTCTATCAGCTCTGGTTTGTTTACTTACTACACCCTCAAAACCAATAGCAGGAGTGTTTTCTCTTTCAGAATAAGAGAAAACATGCAAGTAAGAGATAGGTAAGTCCTTTATAAAGTTGAGAGTTTTATTAAATTCTTCATCTGTCTCACCAGGGAAACCTACAATTACATCAGCACCTATGCATACATCATCAATTTTATTTACAATAGTGTTGATTTTATTGCGGTATAATTTAGTTTGATATCTTCTCTTCATTCTTGCTAGTACTAGATCAGAACCTGATTGCATAGGGATGTGAAAATGGGGCATGAATTTATTGGAGTGCTTTACAGTGTTAATAATTTCATCAGTAATTAAATTTGGCTCTATTGATGAAATCCTGTAGCGTTCAATACCCTTTACTTTTTCAAGTTCAGTAATGAGTTCTCCAAAGTTTTTGTTGTTGTTCTTATCTTTAAATTCTCCAATATTAACACCTGTAATTACTATTTCCTTAATATCATTAGCTGCAATGTCATCAGCACTTTTAATGATATTTTCTATACTATCGCATCTGCTTTTTCCTCTTGCTAGTGGAATAGTGCAATAAGTACATGGGTAATCACAACCATCCTGTATTTTAAGGAATGATCTGGTTCTGTCATTTAAAGAGTAAGAAGTAAAATAATCTAGCTCCTCAATTTCACAGCCATGTATTTCAGTTTCTTCAACCGTATTTAAATTGGTTAAAAGTTGAGGTAAATTGAACTTTTCATTTGCACCAAGCACCATATCTACTCCTTCAATGCCTGATATTTCTTTTGGTTTAAGTTGCGCAAAGCAACCTGTTACCACTATAAATGCAGTAGGGGAGTTCTTTTTAGCTTTTCTTATTATTCTCCTACATTCTCTATTGGCATTTTCAGTAACTGAACAGGTATTAATTACATATAAATCAGCTGCATCTTCAAACTCAGTTTTAATAAAGCCAATTTCCTCTAACTGCCTACCAATAGTTGAAGTCTCTGAAAAATTGAGTTTGCAACCCAAAGTATAGAATGCTGCTTTTTTACCTTTAAACATAGTGCAAAAATAAAGAAACACAAATGGATATTAGTTTTTGTAACCAATTTTATTTTTTAGCCGTAATATAGTATAAGTTCTCCAAAACTATGTTTAACTAAAACCTAAAGATATGACAACATTATTACTATTAAGATTTTTTTTAAAAAACATGTTGAGTATAAAAATTGCTCAACAGTGTAAATACCTTTTCCTAGTCCTAATTGCTATGCTTGTATCCTTTAGTGCAACCCCACAAGTAACTGCTGATTTTACGACAATATCATCAACTACAGGATGTGGATCTCTGGTAGTAGAGTTTCAAGATGTTTCTACTGGAAATCCTATAACATGGTTGTGGGACTTTGGAAATGGTAATACTTCAACATTAGAAAATCCTATTGCTATTTATGCAATTCCTGGTTTCTATAATGTTGTTTTGAGTGTTGCTGATGGAACTACAAATGATGTAAAAACTATAAATAGTTACGTGAAAGTTTATGAAGAGCCAATTGCTGGTTTACAAGTAAATTCTGTAACAACTGGTTGCATGCCATTGGTTAGTAATTTTTCTGATGTTTCAGTTTCATCAACTTCTATAGGTTCTTGGCAGTGGGATTTTGGTGATGGTAGCTCAAGCAATCTTCAAAACCCAAATTACAACTATGAAACTGATGGATTGTTTTCTGTGTCACTTTCAATTGTGGATGCAAATGGTTGCCAAAGTTTGGCGACTGAAGTTGATTTAATTGAGGTAAATAAAGTCCCAATTGCTGATTTTGAGGCTGACATTACATTTTCATGTAGCTCATCAGAAACTATAACTTTTACAAATAATAGTCTTAACGGTTCTGTTTATGTATGGGATTTTGGTGATGGAACAACTTCAAATTTGGAAAACCCTACACATACTTTTAATTCTGGAATATTTACAGTGACTCTTTGTGCTAAGGAGGGGAGTTGTATAGACACTTTAGTTGTGACAGATTTAATTAAAGTAGGAGCTTCATTAACTCCTGATTTTAATGTAAGTACAAATAGTGGTTGTGAAGGATTGAATGTCAGTTTTACAGATGTAACGGCTAATAATCCAAACGCATGGTTGTGGGATTTTGGAAATGGAATTACTTCAAATTTACAAAACCCTACTCATGAATATTTAGCTTCTGGAATTTTTGACATATCATTAACAACATCAATTTCCGGACAATGTGAAACTACTTTAACTTTCCCTGCTGAAATAGAAATTTTAGAAAAACCATTAATAAATTTTTCAGCTGATACTACTTATGCATGTTCTTTTCCTTTTGCTGTTGATTTTATAGATAATACTTTAAACGCGATTAATTGGAGTTGGGATTTTGGAAATGGAATTACATCAAATATTTCTAACCCTAGTGTGTCTTATGGAAATTACGGATCTTATGATGTAAGTTTAACAGTTACAAATTCTGATGGATGTACTGCAACTCAGCTTGAAAATAATTTAATTGATGTAGAAAAAATTCTTATTGATATTACATCTGATAACACTGAGGTTTGTATACCTTTTGATGTTAATTTTACTGATTTAACTTCTTCAATTCGTCCATTAGTTGATTGGAATTGGAATTTTGGTGATGGTAATTTTTCAAACTCTCAAAATCCTACTCATACATATGTAGTTGGAGGAACTTTTGATGTTAGTTTATTGGTTTTTAATGATTACGGATGTTTAGCTTCTATGGTTTTTCCTAATCAGATTTCAGCTAATGAAAAGCCAGTAGTTGATTTTGTTGCTTCCCCTGTAGTTTCTTGTGCAGGTGAAAACATTAGTTTTAATGATTTATCCGGTTTAGGTGCTAATAATTGGGAGTGGAGTTTTGGTGATGGATCTTCTTCAAACTTGCAAAACCCAAACTACCAATACGAACTAACGGGGGTTTATGATGTAAGTTTAATTGCAGGAATGAATAATTGTAAGGATACCTTAAGTATCCCTGCTTTTATTGAGATAATTGAGCCTACTGCAATATTTGAAGAAATCTACAATTGTGATGATCCATTTAAGGTAGAGTTTGTCAATTTATCGGTAGGTGCTGATGATGTATTGTGGGATTTTGGTGATGGAACAACATCAACGTTAGTTAGTCCTATTCATTCATTCTTAAGTGCTGGTGTGCATAATGTAAGTTTGACTGTAAGCAATACTTTAACAGGATGTTCTCATTTATTCGTTAAACAAATTAAAGTCACTCAACCTGAAGCCCAATTTGATTACTTAATAAACTCAGCTAACAATTATGATGATTCTGTTGGTTGTGTTCCTAAAACAGTTTATATTGATAATCAGTCGCAAGATTGGTCTTACTACAAAGTACTTTGGTCAGACGGCTATGTTGGTTATGGAAGGGAAGACCATAAATTCACTACTGCTGGAGATTTTGATGTTACTTTAATAATAACTGATATTCATGGCTGTAAAGATACATTGGTAAGAGATAATATGTACCATATGCATGATGTTGAGGTTGATTTCGGGATTGCAAATGTTTTAGGCTGTGATTCAATGTTAGTTGATTTTGTTGATTTGACTTCTCCTGTATCGTCAGTTGATTGGGTGTTTGGTGATGGTGGTACATCTATTGTTAATAACCCCCAATATATTTACTACAATGAAGGGTTTTATGACGTAACTGTATTTGCTGAATCAGCAATGGGATGTAAAGACACGCTTACTAGGCTAGAGTATATTCAATTTCAGTACCCAACAGCTGATTTAAGTTCAAATATACAGGGTATTTGTCCAGGTGATGAGGTGCAATTTTCAAATCTTTCTGATGGAATTGCTGTTGAGACAGTGTGGGACTTTGGTGATGGCACTCAATCTAGCATTTTTAGTCCAAGTCACGAGTACTTATCAAATGGAAATTATGATGTGAGTTTGCTAGTTACAGATTCCTTTGGCTGTTCGGATGTTTTAAGTTTGAATAATTACATTGAGGTTTTATCTCCAATAGCAAGTTTTTCTACTTCAGGTCTAAGTTCAAATTGCCCTCCTCTTATTTCAGATTTTTCTAATAATTCATCTGCTGATGCAGTCATATTTAATTGGATGTTTGGTGATGGAGAAAGTTCAGTTGTTGAGAGTCCATCTCATTTATTTGCAACTTCTGGGGTGTTTGATGTTTCTTTGATTGTAGAAAATTCTTTAGGTTGTAAGGATACTCTAGTTCAGAATGGCTTGATTAATATTTCGGGCCCAACAGGAACTTTTACAATGTCTGATTCTGTTATCTGTAAAGATGAGGTGGTAGCATTTAACCCAACTGTTATTAATGCGAATAGTTTCTTATGGGATTTTGGGAATGGAGTGCTTTCAACTGATAGTTTTCCAACTAATACTTACTTTGTTGGTGGAGAATTTATTCCCTTATTGATTATTGAAAATAATTCTGGTTGTCAATTTACAGTTCCAAATAATGACACACTAGTTGTAATTGAAATTATTGTGGATGCAGGAGTAGATTTTGAAATTTGTGGAGAACAGCAGATCCTTGTGAGACCGATAGCGACACAGATTGGCCATTATGTCCTCATTTAAGCTCCATGAGTTCATAGCTCATGCTATGGAAGTGAAGTGTTTGAGTGTTAGCTCGTCACAGAGTATACTAGCTACTGGGGGCGACGATTGCAAAATCAACATTTGGGATCCAAACAGCAACGAA
>ENA-OREB01001591-OREB01001591.1-marine-metagenome-genome-assembly--contig:-NODE-1591-length-11087-cov-7.205995_pt1 | contig 11087 bp, 9 predicted proteins | sample MGYA00248625_ERZ508552 | MGnify/ENA primary metagenome ERZ508552 (study PRJEB26219, sample SAMN06267888) | marine metagenome | isolation source: Monterey Bay, California, USA | place: USA:Monterey Bay...
AGTGTAAAGCCACCTACAGAAATATCTCCTTTTTGTAATTCTAAATCTGCGTAAATAGTCTTTATTAAACTACTTTTCCCTGATCCAGTTTTTCCAATTAGATAAATAAAATCACCTTTATTAATGTTGATATTAATATTTTCAAAAATTGTTTCATCTTGTTGAAATATTGAAACTTCTTCTATGTTTAATATGCTTGAACCCATAATATAAATATAATACTTAATTGTATTATTTTAGCAAAGAGGTGTTTAAATCCTAATAAAATTATGAAAGATAAAATCGATAATATTTCAAAGTTATCTAAAGTTAATTTTAAAGAAAACAACTCTTTCTTTAATAAATTAAAGAAAAAACAACCCAAACAATTTGATTATTTAATGAGTGATCTTCATAATGAAGAATTTTCAAAAACTAATTGTTTAGAATGTGCAAATTGTTGCAAAACAACAAGTCCAATTTTTACATCTAAAGATATTATAAGTATTTCTAAGCACTTACGACTTAAAGTTGATGAGTTTATATCAAGATATTTAATAATTGATTCTGACAATGATTATGTACTTAAAAAATCCCCTTGTGTTTTTTTAAATGATGATAACTCATGTTTTATTTATGAATATAGACCTAAAGCATGTCGCGAATATCCCCATACTAACAGAAAAGATTTTCATAAAATTTCTCAAATTACTATGAAGAATATTGAAATTTGTCCTGCTGCTTTTAATATTGTAGAGAAGCTCAAGATTGCAATAAAGAAAACTTAATATAGTAAGTATTTGTTTCTTATTTTTTTAAAATCATTTAATTCATATATCCAGGAAGATCTTATTTCATTTTCTGACCAATTATTGATGATTTGTTCTTTTAAATTTTTAGTTCCCGATAGCTTTACAAAAAATGAATTAAAAAAATCATCTTTATTTGAACTGTTATTATAACTATTAATTAAGTATTTAAGCTCTATTCTATTCAAATCTTTTATAGATTTTAGTTGTTCTCCAAAACAAACTAAACCATTGTTTTTTGGACTACTTGATCCAGAATTAGGTTTTGGTATAAATCTATATTTGTACATTTTGGTATCTAAAAAAGGGCTGCCATATATGGTAAACTGTTCATTAGTTCCTCTTCCAACACTGACGTTTGTACCCTCAAATAAACATAAACTAGGATATAAATTTATTGATTTGTCATTAGGTAGATTTGGTGATGGTTTTATAGGTAAACTATAATTAGATTTTCTATTATAGTTTTTTATTTTAATTATTTTTAATTCACAATTCAAATCATTTCCTAACCAATTTTCTCCATTAATCATATTTGCATATTCACCAATTGTCATACCATATACTATAGGTACATTGTGCATACCAACAAAACTTTTATTTTCTGATTCTAAAACCGGTCCATCTACATAATGAATATTTGGATTAGGACGATCTAAAACTACTAAAGGGATGTTGTTTTGAGCACACGCTTTCATGACGTAATGCAAGGTAGATATGTGCGTGTAGAATCTAACACCTACATCTTGAATATCAAAAATCATTATCTCAATCCCTTCTAAATCTTTATTTGATAATTCACCATATTTTCTTTTTTTTCCATGTAAAGAAATTATTTCTAAACCTGTTTTTTTATCAACATCATCTGAAATATTGGCTCCATTTGGCTTTTCACCCTTATATCCATGCTCGGGTGTAAATATTTTTTTTATTTCAATATTTAATTTCAAAAGCGAATCAACTATGTGAGTATAGTCAATATATTCATTTGCTAATAATTTGCTTTTAGACTTATTTGACGATTTAAATATTACAGAAGTATGATTAGCAACTATTCCAATTTTCTTAGCTGTTATTAACGATTTGTATTCATTAATTCTCTCAGCTCCAACAATTATTTTATTTGTAGTTTTGTTATTGTCAATAATTTTTTCATTACCACAAGATGTGTTAATAGTTATTATTGAAAAAATAAAAAATAAACTTCTTTTAAGCATAATTAATTTTGAAATTTGAATTTTTCTTGGCCAAACGAATTATAAGTACTAAAGCTTATAAAAGTAGTATATCAGCTCCAATAATAAAAATTGGAATTGTAGCAATTGCATTATCAGTAATTGTGATGCTTGTGTCTATATCAACAGGAATCGGATTGCAAAATGAAATAAGAGATAAACTATCAGCTTTTAATGGACATATAAAAATTACAAATTTTGACTCAAATAACTCTGAAGAATCCATTTATCCTATTAAAATCACGAAGAGTTTGTTACAAGGTTTAGATTCTGTTAGTAATGTTGAGTCAATAAATCAAATTGCATTAAAATTTGGTATAATTCGAACTTCAGAAGATTTTGATGGAGCTTTGTTTAAAGGTGTTGATAGTATTTACAGTTGGAATAATATTTCAGACTATATAATTAGTGGATTTATACCTAATATTTCATCTACAACTTCAAATGAAGTGCTGATTTCAGATAATTTGTCTAATAAATTAGGTTTAAAAATTAATGATTCATTTCAAATGATTTTTTTTAGAAATTTAGAATCTAATGTAACCTTAAGGAAATTTAATATAGTAGGGTTGTATGATTCTGGCTTTAATGAGATTGATGAAAATATTATTTTTGGTGATATAAAACACTTAAGAAGGATAAATAAATGGAATGATAATCAATCTGGCGAATTGGAAATTTTTATTGATGACTTTAATTTAATTGAAGAGACTTCAAAAATGATTTACAGCTCTACACCATCAAATTATAATTCTATAAATATCAAACAAAAATATTCTTCAATATTTGACTGGATACAAATCTTTGATAAAAATATAATAGCTATTCTATTTATCATGGCATTGGTTTGTTCTATAAACATAATTAGTGTCTTATTAGTCTTAATTTTAGAAAGAACAAATATGATTGGTATTTTAAAATCAATGGGTGCCGATAACCTCAGTATTAAGAGAGTTTTTCTTATTATTGTTTCATATATAATCTTTTTAGGCTTATTAATGGGTAATGTAATAGGTTTGTGCTTCCTATACGTTCAAAAAAAGTTCAGTTTAGTAAAGCTTGATCCAGAAATATATTACACCTCACAAGTTCCTGTTTATTTGTCTTTTGATTATGTGTTTATATTAAATTTATTTACTTTTTTAGTGTGTTTATTTAGCATTGTAGTTCCATCATATCTTATTTCAAAAATTTCTCCAATCAATTCTATTAAGTTTCGTTAATTTTTATTTATATTTTTTAGATATAGCTTTGTATATTTGAGCAAATAAAATTAATGGAATATTTTGAAAATATCTTAGGTACGATTGGTAATACTCCACTTGTTAAAATAAACAATTTGACTAAAGATTTACCATGTTTAGTGTTAGCTAAATACGAAACTTTCAATCCAGGTAATTCAACGAAAGATAGAATGGCGCTCAAGATGATTGAAGACGCTGAAAGCCAAGGTTTATTGAAAAAAGGTGGTACCATAATTGAAGGAACATCTGGCAATACAGGTATGGGTTTAGCATTGGCAGCAATAGTTAAAGGATATAATTGTATTTTCGTTTTATCAGATAAGCAATCTAAAGAAAAGATGGATATTTTAAGAGCTGTTGGAGCTGAAGTTGTTGTTTGCCCTACTGATGTAGCTCCAGACGATCCAAAATCTTATTATTCAGTCTCTAAGCGTTTATCTGAAGATACACCAAACTCATGGTATGTAAATCAATATGATAATCCTAGTAATGCCATAGCTCATTTTGAGTCAACAGGACCAGAGATATGGAATCAAACTGATGGAAAAGTAACCCATTTCATAGTTGGTGTAGGTACTGGTGGTACAATTTCTGGAGTTGGTAAATATTTAAAATCTAAAAATCCAAATATTAAAGTTTGGGGAATTGACACTTACGGCTCTGTTTTTAAAAAGTATCATGAAACTGGTATTTTTGATGAGAATGAAATATATCCGTATGTTACTGAAGGAATTGGTGAGGATATATTACCTAAAAATGTTGATTTTAATATCATTGATGGTTTTACAAAAGTAACTGATAAAGATGCGGCTGTTTTTACTCAAAAGTTAGCAAAGGAAGAAGGGATGTTCCTTGGTAATTCAGCTGGAGCTGCAATTAAAGGTTTATTGCAATTGAAGAATCACTTTAATGAAGATGATGTAGTAGTAGTTTTATTTCATGATCATGGGAGTAGGTATGTTGGAAAAATGTTCAATGATGATTGGATGAAAAAAATGGGTTACCTTTAATACTATATGACTAAAAGGTTTTTTAAATCTAAACTTGTTTTTGCAATATTTTTATTGCTGTCTTTATTACTTTTTGCAATTTTTGGCTATAAATATATTTCTGGGCATAGCTGGATTGATGCCATTTATATGGCAATCATTACTATTTCCTTTGTTGGTTTTGAAGAGTTAGATGGAACTTCCGAATCTAAAATATTTATTATAATTTTAGTAATAAGTTCTGCAATAATATTAGGTTACTCAATTAAAATAATTACTGAATATATAGTTAGTTTATATTCTAATAAAATAAAAGTAAAAAAGATGCAAAAAATCATTGATAATTATGAAAACCATACCATTGTTTGTGGTTATGGTAAAAACGGTAGTCAAGTTGCGAAAAAGCTAGCGGCATATGATAAAAATTTTGTTATAATTGAAAAAAATCAAGATACAATTGACAAAAATAATACTGATAAAATTTTTGTGAGTGGTGATGCAGTTTTAGATGAAGTGCTTTTAAAATCTGGAATTATGAAAGCATCTTCTCTAATATGTACTTTACCTACAGATGCTGACAATTTATTTATTGTTTTAACTGCAAAACAATTAAATCCAAAACTTAAAATAATTAGTAAAGCATCGGAGGAAACTTCCTACAAGAAGCTTAAATTAGCTGGAGCTGATAGTGTTATAATGCCAAATAAAATTGGAGGAGATCATATGGCTTCTCTAGTTGTTGTCCCAGGTATTTTAGAATTTGTTGATAATTTATCTATTGTAGGTAAATCTGAAATTAATCTGGAAGAAATTTCTTCAGATATTTTATTGGACTCTGTTTCAAATAAAACGATTAAAGATCTTGATTTAAGAAAAAAAACTGGGTGTTCTATTATTGGTTATAAAGATCCTAAAGGAAAATACATTATTAATCCAGAAGCAGAACTTATTCTTGAAGTAAACTCAAAAATAATTGTTTTAGGAAAATCTGAACAAATCCACAAACTAAATTCTTTATACAACATTTAATTATCCTAAAATATTTTTTTTTAATCCATTTTTTTTACCATATTGTTAATTGTCTAAATTTTAATCTAATTAAACTTTTATGAAAAAATTACTTTCACTTTTATTTTTTGTAGCACCATTATTTTCTTTCTCACAAGATAAAGGCTTGGACAAACGTATTGATGAAGCATTCAAGCCTATTTCAGATTTTTTTAGTGATGTTGTGTTTTTTGAAGTTGCTGGTTATCCCTTTGTAATATTATTACTTGTTGGTAGTGCAGGATTCTTTACAATATATTTTGGTTTTCCAAACATTAGATATTTTAAAACTGCAATTAATGTAGTAAGAGGTAAGTATGATGATTTAGACAAGGATGAACAAGGTAATAAACAAGGAGAGGTTTCTCATTTCCAGGCTTTAGCTACAGCAGTCTCAGGAACTGTCGGTAACGGAAATATTGCAGGTGTTGCTTTAGCAATTGCATTAGGTGGACCAGGAGCAACTTTTTGGATGATCATTTGTGGTCTATTAGGAATGTCTACAAAATTTGTTGAATGTACACTTGGTGTTCAATATAGAGATGTTGGAGATGATGGAACAGTGTATGGAGGACCTATGTATTATCTAAGTAAAGGATTGAAAAATAAAGGTTGGGAAAAGTTAGGCAAAGTTACTGCTGTGCTATTTGCTATATTTTGTATTGGTGGATCATTTGGTGGTGGAAATGCTGCTCAATCAAATCAAGCTACAATTGTTTTAAAAGATTTATTAGGTTTAGATACTACGTTTGCAGGAGCTGTTATTGGACTTATATTAGCAACCTTCGTAGGAATAATTATTATTGGTGGTATTAAAAGAATTGCATCAGTTACAGAGAAGATTGTTCCATTGATGGCTCTGCTTTATATATTAGCTTGTGTTTATATTCTAGCGATTAACTTTAGTTATATTGATGATGCTATTTCATTAATTATTAAAGAAGCATTTAATCCAACTGCCATCGGAGTAGGTGGAATTATTGGTGTTTTAATGGTTGGGTTTAAAAGAGCTGCATTTTCAAATGAAGCTGGAGCAGGTTCTGCTTCAATTGCTCATTCTGCAGTTAAAACTAAATATTCTGCTTCTGAGGGATTAGTTGCATTATTAGAACCATTTATAGATACAGTTGTTATTTGTACAATGACCGCACTAGTAATTGTAATATTTAATTCAAATGGCGCTTTTATTTATGGAGGTGACGGAATGGGCGGAGTACTTATAGATGGTGTGGTCTATGAAGGAGCAGGAATTACATCAAAAGCATTTGCTGAATATATTCCATACTCAGGCGTATTTTTAACTGTTGCGGTAGTATTATTTGCTGTGTCAACAATGATTTCTTGGTCATATTATGGACTTCAATCTTGGAAGTATTTATTTGGTAGAGGTAGAGTAGCTGATTTAACTTACAAAGTTTTGTTCTTAGTATTTGTTGTAATTGGAGCTGCTGCTAGCATGAATTCAATATGGGCTTTCTCTGATGCGATGATTTTTGCAATGGTTTTCCCGAACATGGTTGGGTTGTACTTTTTGTTTCCAATTGTCAAAGAACAGCTTAATAAGTATTTGGAAGCAATTAAATCAATGTAATATTTATTATAAATTAATTTATTAAAACTTTTATTAACTAATAATTAGTTTATATTTGCAAAACAATTTTAAAGAAGGGAGGTCCTGATATGCTAATAATACCAATAAAAGAAGGAGAAAATATCGATAGAGCGCTAAAGCGTTTTAAAAGAAAATTTGATAAGACGGGAACTAAAAGATCCCTTCAAACTAGAAAGCAATTTGTAAAGCCTTCAGTCAAAAGGAGAGCTCAAATACAAAAAGCTCAGTATATTCAAAATTTAAGAGATAAAGAACAAATCTAATTTTAGTTTGTTAAAAAAAATAAAAAAGCCTTACATTAAACTGTAAGGCTTTTTTATTAAATTTATATTACAAAATTTGATATGAGTTTAAAATCCTTTTTTGATTATCTGGAAATTGAAAAAAAATATTCTTCTAATACTATTGAAGCTTATCGAAATGATTTAAATGTTTTTTCTAGATTTTTAACTGATGAATTTGACGTGAATAATATTAATAATACAAACTATTCTTATGTAAGATCTTGGATTGTCGATTTGGTAAATAAGGGTATATCAAATCGATCAATAAACAGAAAAATTACATCTTTAAATTCTTATTTTAAATTTATATTAAAAATTGGTTTGATTAATGAAAATCCATTAACAAATCACAAAGCTCTTAAAACTCAAAAAAAAATTCAATTACCATTTTCTGAAAATGAAATGTCTAATGTTTTAGATTTAGATAATTTTGAGGACAACTTCACAGGTGTCAGAGATAGACTTATAATCGATTTATTTTATACAACAGGTATAAGAAGAATTGAATTGATTCAATTAATGATTTCAGATATCAATATTAATAATAAGCATATTAAGGTTTTAGGTAAAAGAAATAAAGAAAGAATAATTCCACTAATTGATTCTACAATAGATATTTTAAATAAGTATTTATTATACAGAGAGGAATTAAAATCAGATAATACTTTTTTATTTATTACTAATAAAGGAAAACAAGTTTATGAAAAATTAATTTATAGAATCATTAATAAGTATTTTGATACTATCTCTACCAAAGTTAAAAAGAGTCCACACATTATAAGACATTCTTTCGCAACTCACCTTTTAAATAATGGTGCTGATTTAAATTCTGTTAAGGACTTATTAGGGCACTCAAGTTTAGCTGCTACTCAGGTATATACCAATCGTAGTATTGATGAAATAAAAAAGGTATTTGCTAAATCTCACCCAAGAAATATATAGTATTTCACCCCCACTTTTTTTAGTTAAAAATTTAATCAAATTTATTTTGTTTAAATAAATAAGTATATATATTTGCATTCCGTTTATTTAACGGATTAAAAGCCGATGTAGCTCAGCTGGCTAGAGCAGCTGATTTGTAATCAGCAGGTCGTGGGTTCGAGTCCCTCCATCGGCTCAGTTCTTTAACATAGTGAATATATTAATGGGGAGATACTCAAGCGGCCAACGAGGGCAGACTGTAAATCTGCTGACTACGTCTTCGCAGGTTCGAATCCTGCTCTCCCCACTTTTTTCACACTAATTAAATATTGCGAGAGTAGCTCAGTTGGTAGAGCGTCAGCCTTCCAAGCTGAATGTCGCCAGTTCGAACCTGGTCTCTCGCTCTTTTAATTTTTTCATTATCTTTATATTATCCAAATAAATATTGCGAGAGTAGCTCAGTTGGTAGAGCGTCAGCCTTCCAAGCTGAATGTCGCCAGTTCGAACCTGGTCTCTCGCTCTTTTTTTCTTTTTTTTACAATTGCCGATGTAGCTCAGGGGTAGAGCGTTTCCTTGGTAAGGAAGAGGTCTCGAGTTCAATTCTCGACATTGGCTCTTCTTTAAATCATTATTTTTTTTAAGTTTTATATAATTATGGATGTCCACTTTTAGTACATTTTAAGTTTAGTTATTTCTTTTTAGTCTAAATAAGAATTTTGCTTAAAAGTCTATTTAAATTGTTTCTAAACACATATGCACATACTTTTGAGTATATAAAAATATTTAATTATGGAAAATTTATCTTTGAGTAACAGCTGTGTTAACTGTGAAAATTTAAAAAATAATTCAATTTGTGACTTTCACAAAATTGCAGTTAGCGAAAAGTACACATGCGAAGAATTTGAAAATAATCCTGTTTAATTTATACTTTAAATAATAAGTATATCTTACGATTTTTTTTAAATATTAATTATAAATTATAATTAATAACCAATCTTTTATGTAATTTAATGTAATGAGAACATTTTTTTTAGTTTTTTATTCATTTACATTATTTATCAGCTCTTATCTCCCTTTACATGCAAATGAATCCTTCATTTCTGAAAGGGTAACATTTACAAGTCATAACCCTTTCTCTTTTAGCGATGTTATTAACAGTTATGACAAATTAAAAAAACAAGAAGTTTTTGGTAATTTAGTTATCCCATTTGACTCTTTGAACCCTGACAAAAAGTACCCTTTAATTATTGGTGTTGCTGGTAGTATGGGATGGAAAAGCCACCACCTTGATTATTTAAAAATGTATCAAGATTTAGGTTTTGCAACTTTTGAGTTAAATAGTTTTAAAAGTAGAGATATTGAATCAACAGTAGGAGAGCAGAATCAAGTTACTACTGCAGCAATGATTGTGGATGCTTATAAAGCATTGGAAACCTTATCAAATCATCCTTCAATAAATAATGATAAAATTTCAATAACAGGCTGGAGCTTAGGTGGAGCTGTTACATTGTTTTCAGCTTGGCTTCCACTAAAAAGAGCGATTAATAAAGATTTAAATTTTGCTTCACATTTAGCCTTCTATCCACCATGTTTTTTTGAACTCGAAAATTTAGAATTTTCACAATCACCAATTCACATTTTAATTGGTGAGGTAGATGATTGGACTCCTTCAGCTCCTTGTGTTGATCTTGTAAATCAGCTAAGTAATTTTTCAAATATTGATATAACTGTTTACAAAGATTCTCATCATGGTTTTGATAGAGAAGGTGGTTTAGAAATTAATCAAAATGGATATAGTTTTAAAGATTGTATGTTTAAACTAACTGATGATGGAGATGTTTTAATGAATTATTTAAATATACCAATGTCTAATGCATTTCTTCAAAAAGTAGGTTTCTTATTTTGCGCAACTAAAGGGGTAACCATTGGAGGTAATTTTTACGCTAGAGAACAGTCATTTAAATTTGCTAGTGATTTTATGATTAAGACTTTGAATTAAAAATTAGTTTAATATTTTTATTGATCTTATAATTATTCTTTCTGACTTTTGTCAAATTCTTATTTATCTGCTTATTTTTTTTAAAATTATTGTTTTTAAAATGCTTTATTAAGTTATTGATAATCAATTGCTTTATATATTTTATTAATATTTCTTTTATTAATTTTTTTTAACTTTTAATTTTTTATATTTAAGAAATTAATTAATCTAATTTTTAATATTATGAAAAAAAATTACTCATTTATATTTTTATTTTTATTTTCATTTAGTTTCGTATTTTCTCAGGTTCAAGTTGGGAATGGTACTGTTATCAATGAAGAACTTCCTATAGAACCCTACTATGGATATACATATAGTCAGGTAATTTATACTTCCGCTGAAATAAATAGTTCTGGGGATATTTCAGGTGTTTCTTATACCGCTACTGCAGAAACTACTTTAGCTAGTAGTTCTGACTGGACAGTTTACATGGCTCATACTTCTAACTCTAGTTTTGCTGATGGTGATTCTTGGGAGCCATTTGATAATTTTACTCAAATGTTTTCAGGTACTGTTTCTATTTCCGATGGAGTAGTTACTATTCCTTTTGACACTCCTTTTAGTTACAACGGAACTGATAACTTGGTTATAGCTGTTGAAGAAAACCAAGCTGGTTATGATTCTTCGGGACATGATTTTTATTGCACCTCTACATCTGACATTAGAGCTTTAACTTATTATAGTGACGGAACTAATCCAGATCCAGTAGATCCTCCATCTGGACAAACAAGAAATTCAATTGCTAATGTATCTTTAAATGGTATTTCTCAAAGTTGTACTAATCCAACTCTATCTTTAGACGGTTTAACAAATAATTCGGCTACAATATCTTGGAGTGCTACAGATGTTACTTCCTTTGAGTATGTTTTACAATCAGCTGGTACAGGTGAGCCTACTGAATCCGGTACTATTACTTCTGAAAATTCTAT
>ENA-OREB01001594-OREB01001594.1-marine-metagenome-genome-assembly--contig:-NODE-1594-length-11081-cov-4.406761_pt1 | contig 11081 bp, 7 predicted proteins | sample MGYA00248625_ERZ508552 | MGnify/ENA primary metagenome ERZ508552 (study PRJEB26219, sample SAMN06267888) | marine metagenome | isolation source: Monterey Bay, California, USA | place: USA:Monterey Bay...
ACACTCTGGAACACCACTTCTTTAGAAACAAGGCGGCTTATATTGTCGGCCGAATCTCCAGCAAAGGTCTCCAGATCCCCTTTGTGTTGCCGATGTTGCACACCGAGTGTGATGAGGATGACCAGACCGTTTATCTGGATGCCTGCCTGTTGGGATCTGACATTATTTCCAAACTGTTTTCTTTCACGCGGACCTATTTCATGGTCGATGCGTCCATACCCTCTCAGTACGTCCTGTTTTTACAGCAGTTAATGCCACGTAAGGCGGTTTCAGAAATTTACAGTTGTCTCGGTCACCATCGTCACGGCAAGACGTATTACTTCCGTACGGCGACACGTCACATGCGTTCAACTGAGGATGCCTTCATTCCCGCGCCGGGGATTAAGGGCATGGTAATGGCTGTCTTTACGCTTGAGTCTTACGAGTACGTTTTTAAGATTATTAAAGACCGGTTTACGCCGCCTAAGGAAGTGACGCATCAGGAAGTGCGTGACAAATACCAGCTGGTAAAGCGGTGGGACAGGGCTGGACGTATGGCGGATACGCAAGAGTTCGCGAATCTCGTTTTTGAGGCCTCGCGTTTTTCTGAGGAACTGATGGAGGAACTGCGACAAACTTGTTCGTCTCAGCTTGAGGTCAACGGACGAGCACTCATTATTAAGCATTGTTACGTTGAGCGCCGTATGCAGCCGCTTAATCTTTACCTCAAGGACGCCACCGATGAGGAGGTCGACGCGGTAATGCTTGATTATGGCAACGCCATAAAAGAATTGGCCGCTGCGAATATTTTTCCGGGCGACATGCTATTGAAAAATTTTGGCGTCACTCGCCACGGGCGAGTGGTCTTTTATGACTATGACGAAATTCAGCCCTTGCTTGAGGTGACGTTTAGGAAGATCCCCCCGCCGCGCGACGAGTACGACGAGATGTCTAGCCAACCGTGGTATTCGGTGGGCCCTAATGACGTATTTCCAGAGGAGTTCCGGCTTTTCTTTTCAGGCAATGCGCGTGCGCGAAAAGCATTTGATCAGTTTCACGATGACCTCTACGACGCTGGATTTTGGCTCAACCTTCAAGACAAGCTGCGCGACGGCTTCGTGGAAGATTTTTTCCCCTACTCGAATACGCTGCGTTTCAAGCAGTAAGCGACCTGACTATGGCAAATCTTCTTATTATTCGGCACGGGCAGGCGTCTTTCGGCGCGGACAACTACGATCAGTTGTCCGCCCTAGGACAACATCAGGCGGACCTTACGGGCGAGTTCCTCAGTCAGAGTGGCGTGCAATTAAGTGCGGCGTTCAGTGGTGATTTATCGCGCCAGCGCGAGACAGGCCAGCGCATTTTGGCGCAGTTAGAGGAGGCACCATCACTGGTCATCGATCCGCGGTTTAACGAAGTGCAAACCGATGAGCAAGTGGCGGTGATGACCCCCCTACTGTGTGAGCAAGACCCCCGGTTTGCAGCGCTCATGGCGGATATGAACAAAGACAGTAAGTCCTTTCAGAAAATCATCGAGACCGTTTTTAATTATTGGGTCAGTCCCAGCTGTCAGGTCGCGGGTATTCAGAGTTGGCAGGAGTACAGCGGAGGTGTCGTCAGTGCATTTGAGTCAGCGCGGGCGTCAGCCGAGTCAGGTTCGACGTCGGCGATCTTTACCTCCGGTGGGACGATCGCGACGTTGGTCAGCCATGTACTCGGTTTGTCTGCAGATCGTGTGTATGAGTTTTATGAGCCCGTCTTTAATTGTTCGATCACGCGTCTTATTTTTAATGCTAACAAGTGTTCACTGTCGACGTTTAATGACGTGTCGCATTTGCAACTTATGAGCGCTCAGCGCGGTGAGCGACTGGTGACCTACCGATGACAACATTATGGATAGTAAGACACGGTGAGGCCGCCGCAAGCTGGGAAAAAGACCCAGACCCTGGCTTATCGGCCCTCGGTCGAGAGCAGGCAGAGGCGACGGCTGCCGCGCTGTCGCATCGGGTGCCTCCCGATATCACTCTGATTTCAAGTCCGTTGCAGCGTGCTCAGGAAACGGCGCAAGCATTGGCGGATAAGCTCGACACTCGAGTGGTGAAAATCGATAGTCGTTTTTCCGAAGTGCGTTCCCCAGTTCCGCTGAGCGAACGCAAAGTGTGGCTTCAAGGTTTTATGAAGCAAACGTGGAGTGAGCAATCTGATGACCTTTGGGATTGGCGATCAGAGATCGTATCTGGCCTCAAAGAATGCACGACCCCAACTGTCATCTTTTGCCATTTTCTCGTCATCAACGCGGTGGTTGCTGACATTCTGGGGCGACCGGAAGTGCTGCAAGTTTATCCGGCCAACGCGTCTTTCCATGAACTCTCCCTTGACGAGGGTGAGTTGACGCTGGTTCAGCTCGGTGAACAGATGGAGACACGCGTTAACTAGCGATCGCGCCGAATTCGCATGAGTCCTTCTTGTGCTGTCGAGGCAATGAGTTTTCCGTCTCTGCTCCACAGAGAACCTCGATTGTAACCCCGCGCTCCACCTGACCATGGGCTGTAAGTGTCATACAGCACCCACTCGTCCATTTTCGGAATATCGTGGAACCAAATAGCATGATCGAGACTGGCGCCAACGAATACTTTTTCAGGTCGCTCGTAGGGAAATGCGGAAAACGCGGTGCTGTATAGCGAAAAGTCAGAAATCATCGCAAGCGCCGCTTGTTGGGTTCGAAGGCATCCCTCAAAAGGACCAATCACCCGGTACCACGACTGACTCACCGGCGCCTGTGCCTCCGGTAGTCGTTCTGTTATGCGCTCGCGCTCGACGCCAAAAAGGTCGAGCAGTGAGTGCGGCAGTAGACCGTCTCGTTCAGCATTCAACCGCATCGCTTCTTCCGGAGAAATTACCTCGGGCATATTCAGCGAGTGCGACATCCCTTCCTCTTCAACATGGTAGCTGATTGACGTGTTGAAAATGGCTTCCCCGCGTTGACGCGCGACGACGCGGCGTGTGCAAAATGAACGCCCATTTCTAATTGGGTCCACCTCGAGTTCAATTGGAACGCTGGCATCGCCGGCCCGCAAAAAGTAGCAATGCATCGAGTGGGCCGTAAAGTGGTCCTCGACCGTCTCGTAAGCGGCTAAGAGGCACTGTGCAACGACCTGACCGCCAAACAGACGGAACTGTGGCTTCAGACTATCGCCAATAAACCAATAGTCACCCACGCGCTTAGGTGTAACAACATCAAGGACCTCAGCAAATGTGAGCCTCGGAATTTCATTAGAATTCATGTGAACCTCGGAGCTTTATCTGGGCTGGAGACCAAAGAAAAAGACGTCAAAAAAATCATGCGCAGCGGACGTCGCGCTGTCGAGCTTACGCCACTGATCGATATCGACAGCGGCGTTGATGGCACTGACCAGTAAGTGGCGAGCCACCAATACGTTTTGAGCACCAATAGACCCTTCTGAAACTCCTAACGCCATGAGTCGTCCCAGTTTGTCGTGAGTATCTTCGGTTCTTTGTAGCACTGCACGACGCAGTTTCGGTGGCAGTGCCGTGATCGAATTATATCTGATCAAGGGACCTTCATCCGAATTTTGTAATTCAAAAATGGCCGTGCAGACCTTTCCGAGTTTTTCCAGTGGTGACACATCACTTTGCTCGATCTGCGCCGTAATTCGGTCAAACTGATCGAGGGTAAACTCGTAACACTGGGCCAGAAGCGCCTCTTTGTTGGCAAAGTGGTAGTAAAACGCGCCTTTAGAGACGTCTAAGGATTCGGCAATGTCATCGAGTGAGGTGCCGTGAAATCCCTTACGGTTAAAATGCCGAGTCCCGGCCCTTAAAAAGGCTTCTTGCTTAATGCGGTTTTGCGCCTCGCGGTTAAAGCCCTCGCTGATATTCAGCGTGGAAAGGCTCTCCGAAGCCTGCCACTTAAAGTGGGTGTGTTGAGGCACTAATCCCCTTGTAAAGAGTGTTCTAACTGTTGATGCGGCGCTTTGGGTTTCCGACTCCGGCATTTCGTAAAGCCAGTAAAACGACCAGTCGAGCGCAGTTAACAGTGCACGTGCTGTGGTGGTGGTGTTGCAGTCTCGTATGACACCTTGCGAAATACCTTCTCGCAGGTAGCCTCTGAAGCGTTTAAACATTCGGAGGTATTCGTCCTTGAGTTCGGTACGTTGTCCCTTGGGCAGCACAGCGAGTTCGAGCGGGGCCGCGTAGTAGTCCCCTCGACCGGAGAGCGAGTCCAGGCTCAGTTCGATGTGACGTTCCATTGAGCGGATGACTCGCTCCAATGGGTTTTCCGTTTCTTGCTCGACCTCGTCCAGCGACAGATGGAGGCGGGCCATGGCGCTTTGGTAACACTGATAGATCAGGTCTTCCTTGGTTTTTACGTAGTAGTAAAGGCTGGTCTTTGTCAGACCGAGCTTATCTGCCACATCGGCCAGTGTCGTTGAGCGAGCGCCTTTGGTATTGAACAGTTTGGCTGCGCGGGAGAGAATCGCGGCGCGTTTGGCCTCGTGCTGTGCACCCCGACTGAAGGGAGATCCCGACGTCAGTTTGCTCTCTACTACGATTTTTTCCATGACGGTGAGCACAATCCAGTCAGTCATTAATGCAGCGATGACATTCTCGCTGTTCGAAGATTTGAACTTTAGGTATTTTTTTTGAACCTGTCCATCGGTCTGTTCAAATCAGTCGTGTAACAATGCAAAGATAGGCAGTGGAGATCACGAATGACCGACTCAGTCCGTTTTAAGACTCAAGACGCGGTGGCAGAGCTGACGCTCAGCGCACCGTCTCGACGAAATGCCATTGGGGCAAACGAAATTACAGCTGTCAAAAGCGCGTTGGCATCCATTCCCAACGCCTGTCGCTTGCTGGTCATTCGCGCTGAAGGACCGGTGTTTTGCGCGGGAGCCAACTTAAAGGAAATTACTGACGGTGTTATGGACGGTGACGATTTCCAGTCCATGACCAATACCATTGCCGCACTCGATATTCCCAGCTTGGCCATTGTGGAGGGCGATGTATTTGGCGGCGGCGCTGAGCTCTTATTCAGTTGCGATTTTCGACTTGGCGTCACCACAAAGATACTCAAAATACCTGCCGCCGCTGTGGGCCTGTGTTACCCAGTTGAGGGCATCGAGCGGATGACTCAGCGGCTAGGCAGTACGTTGGTGCGTCGTCTTCTTTTGACCACCATGCCAATGCCCTTTGAAGAGCTCCATCAGCACGGCGCATTTGACTGGATGGTGTCCAGTGACGACGTTAACGTGCGATCTGCCGAGGTCATTGCACTGCTTAAGGACCTTGCGCCTTTGTCTGTGCGCGCCATGCTCGACATCATTAAGTCGGTCGAGCAGGGTCAGTTTGATCGGCAGCATGCGCAGGCGCAGGCGGATCAATGCAGTGCGTCAGAGGACTTACAGGAAGGTTTGCGGGCAATGAGAGAAAAGCGCAAACCGACGTTTAAGAACCAGTAGCGAGTGCCGAACGAATGTCCGCATAGTGCGAGAGGAGTTGTTTTAAGCTCTCTTGAGTAAGCTGTTCCAACTCCGTCAACTCATCCGGTGTTAATGTTTCACCGGCGTCTCGCGACGCGGCCTCAATTTGTGCCAGACGCCCGCCAAGTACCTCCGCACCAATGTTCATGGCTGACGACTTCATCGCATGCACCAACCGCCGAGTTTTGTCTGCGTCAGCGTTCCGCGTGGCGTTTCCAATGTCGTCAATAAACAATGAGACTTGCTGTTTAAACAATGTGACGACTTGATCGACCAAATCGACACCCGAGCCAGGATTAATGTTTGCGATGACGTGGAGCGCCTCATCATTAATCAGCGTTTTTAAGCCGCTAAGCTCTGTGGTTTGCTCACCCTTCATGGGCAGATGCTTAACCAGCATGCGCTCAAGGTCGAGCACAGAAAATGGCTTCACGAGCACGTCGTTCATGCCCGATGCGAGTGCGTCCTCAAAGTCGCCCACGGACGCAGAGGCGGTGGCTGCGATAATTGGCGTCGTGATGTTGTTTGATCTCATTTCGCGTGTCGCCTCAAAGCCATCCATATTGGGCATCAGACAGTCCATCAAAATGAGGTCAAATGACCGATTATTGACTGCTGCGACCGCAGCCAGGCCATCGCTCACCGTCTCATAGGAGGCCCCAAGTCCACTGAGCATACTTTCGGCCAGTAGTTGGTTAACCGCGTTATCGTCGACGACCAATACGTGCACATTATTCAGCGGGCGAGAGAATTCCGCTTTGGTATTTGCCTCGGGCCGGTGTAATGCGTCGAGCAATGTTGCCGTCGTGACAGGTTTGTGCACGAAGTCCCACACGTCAGTAGTAATTAATGGGTTATCACTTCGGATATCGATCAATAGCAGTTTTTCCAATGCCTTCGGTGACTGACCAAAGGCAGCCACTTTAGAGGCCGAACACATTTCGTCGACAATTACGGTTTGCACCTCGATCGAGACGTCGCCGGGATGCTCCACGCGTATCATTTCGTACCCCAGCCGGAGCAGTTGCGACAGCATACTTTGAGCAAGTTTGTCATCGTCGGTGCAGAGCGCCACGCAACCGGCGTTCTCGACAGCGAGTGATCGCTCTTTTTTTAAAGGAACGGTGACGTGCGCCAGCGTACCGCACTGGTCCGGACCGTCAAACAGCTGCAGGTCACCGCCAAGAAAGCTCATGTAGCTCTTACAAATCGCAAGCCCAAGGCCGGTTCCCCCATATCGTCGCGTAGTCGTCGCATCAACCTGCGTAAACTTCTCGAAAATCGTCTCGCGTGAGGCCTCAGGAATACCGACACCAGTGTCTTGTACGGCGATGACAATGGCATTATTTTCATCGAGGTGGGTTGTGACGTCGACAGCCCCAACCTCGGTAAACTTGACCGCGTTACCAACAATGTTGGTGACGACTTGCCTCAGTTTTTGAGCATCGCCCCGATAGGTGCCCGCCACGTTGAAGTCGTGACGAACTCTGAGATCGAGGGACTTGCGTTGAGCCGGCTCCCCCTGCAAGTAAACGACTTCATCGACGAGGTCACACAGATCAAAAACCTCTTCATCGAGCTCGAGTTTGTCGGCTTCTATCTTTGAAATATCTAAAATTTCATTGATCAGTTGCAGCAGCGTTTTACCGCTGTTCATGGCCGTACGGGCTAGGCGGGACTGTCGCGACGATATGCCGGCGTTGAGCAGTAGCTCGTTCATTCCAATAATACCGTGCAATGGCGTACGAATTTCGTGACTCATGACGGCGAGGAATTCCGTCTTGGCTTGATTCGCGTGCTCGGCTTCTCGTTTGGCCAGTTCGAGCTCGTGCGTCCGCTCAACTATTTTTTGCTTCAATTCTCGAGCACGCATCACCGAGGCGCGAATATTCCGTCGCAGTACCAGAACGACCAGCACGATGAACATTAGGGTCGCCGCCGCGTAAGAGGCGTAGGCCTGTGTTGTCTGATACCACGGCGGCGCCACCACGATGGGTAAAGACAAGCCGCTGCGGTTCCAGACCCCGTTACTGCCGCGCGCGGCCAACTCCAGGGTGTAGCTCCCCGGTCGCAAGGTGGTGAGCTGGATTTTTCCGGTGGTTGAGTCCCAGTCATAAATGGGAGTGAGTCGGTGTTCGTATTCGACGGTCCAGGGCGCGCGATAGTCGGCGGCAAAAAATTCAATGGTGGCGAGAGTATCAGCCGCATCGAGCTCAAGTACCTCGGCACGCGACGATGGGTAAAACTTCCGCCCCATGACATTTATTTCGCCAAAGCCGAGGTCTACAGGGCGCTCGTCAATGGCGTCAAGTAGGCCGTCCAGGTAGGTGACGCCGCGGGGACTTCCGAAGTACAGCGTGCCGTCGGAGCTCTTGTAGCCTGCCCCGGAGTTATATTCTTCCGCGGTGACACCAAGCCGAGACGCAAAGTGTTTAATGCTCCCCGATGCCTCATTGACGCGGGTTAGACCGTCATTGTGTGCCAGCCATAGATTCCCATAGTTGTCATACTGAATACCGACCACTGCAAGGCTGGGTAATTCGAATGTGCGTGAGAGGTTGGTCAGCGCTGTGCCTTCGCCATAGGCGTCTCGCTCCAAACGGTAGAGTCCGGCGTCATTGGTGCCCAGTAGCACCGAGCCGCTGGCTTCCACTTCGATCGCAACAATGGTGGTCCCTGCCTCAAGCGACACACCCAGCGGGGCCCCATTGAGTGACAGTGTTCTTATGGTGTCCAGCGTTGGGCTAATGATCCCAAGACTTTGGGCCATGCCCACTAAAATTGCGCCGCTCTGGTCCTCAGCAAGGGTAATGTGGAAGTCGCTGATAAATTCATCAAACCCACCGCGCAGCGTCCTGAGTACTTTTCCGGAGGAGTCGATAATAGACGTGCCACCGCCAAAGGTTGCGGCAATCACGTGCCCGGACGAATGCGACAAAACAGAGGTGACCCCCGGCGCTTGCAATGCGAACGGATTGCCGTACTCAAGCGCTACTGCCTGCATGTCACCGCGAGATGAATCGAATCGATAGAGGCCGGCGTCGAAGGTCCCTGCCCATAAAACATCCCCCTGACTGGTCAGCGACATAATTTGATTGCTGTCTAACACCGGCGTAGTGGCAGAGTTAATCCATTCAAACTGGTCGGCACCTAAGGGGAGTTTATTCAGTCCGTCCTGAGTGCCGACCCAGAGTGTGCCGTTGCTGTCTTGATGCACGGCATTTGTGTGATTGCTTGAGAGACGCGCATTGGTGGTGTTGAACGAATCAAATTGCGTTCTTGCGCCTTGCGCAAGCCCCTGTCGGGTACCCACCCAATAGCTACCGTCGTTCGACTTGTAAAGTCCGGTAATCCAGTTGCTGGGCAGGCCGCTGGAGAAAGCTGTGTAGTGCTGAAATGAACGACCACGGTCTTGCGTATACACCAGCCCGTTGGGTGTGCCTATCCAAAGGCCGTCATCATCGGCAAGCAGCGCCGTGACGGTGTCGGAGGGGAGTTCGTTATCATTTGTCCCCTGAGCGATGAGCGTCGTCTCTCGCGTCTCGAGATCAATGACGATCATCCCATCCAGAACAGTGCCGACAAAAAGGTTCCCGCCTGAGATCTCTGCTGTGTTCACTACAGAAGAGACTAACTGCGTAAAATCCGTCAAGGGCGAGATCACCACTGTCCCCGAGCTGCTCTTACGGAACTCAAATACGCCCAGCGAGTTCACACCGAGGACCCTGTCTTGGTAGGACATTAACTTGACTAATAGAGAAGATGAGGGAGCGAGTTGCTCAGAGTCAAACTGCAGGATATTGGGTAGTTCAAAAGTCTCCATACTGCCCGTTGCTGCGTTGAACAAGCCGACGGCACCGTCGAGTCCGATCCATAACAGACCGTCAGAATCAAAGGCGATGGTGTTGGGGAACTGGTTGTCGTCCAGTCCCGGAAAAACGGAAAACGACTGGGTCTCGGGCACGAACACCTGCAGCGTGTTAGTTAAGACCCAAAGATGACCTTCGGCCGAGACGCTGAACGACCGTACTTCCCCGGGCTGTAGGCCGCCGGATTCAGAATTCGCGGCACTGAACGCGTCGGCTCGAACGCCGTTGTAGCGCGTCAGACCCTCTTGGGTGGCAAACCAGAGTGCTCCGGAGCCATCTTGTAGGACCGCGCGCACCTCGATTTGGTTGAGACGATTGTTGACGCTCGAATTCCAGAACGAGACGTCGGTACTGGCGAAGGAGAAATGACAAAAGGCCAATGTGGCGAGCCACATTGACCGATACAGGGTTCTTGACGTTTTGGACAACCTACTCATAACGCCAATATAAGCGGACTGAGCAAGACCTCAAGCGTTGCGTTGAAAGATTACTTTCAACAGGTCGCTATTAGCTGTCTTTTTTGTCTTTCTTCGGTCGCAGACCTGGCGTAGAGCCCGTCGTGCTCGGCCAGGTGATCACTGATGGCTTAGCCACCAAGCTCTTTGTTTTCACGACACGCTCAGCGGTCGCTTCGGCGCGGGCGGGTGTGCTGCCCCACTGGAACGCCTGAGTGCGTACTGCCGCTACCTGGTTGCTGGCCGCGGTCGTGACTGCCACAGCCGTTTGCTGTGTCACTTTGCTCGACACCATGGCCGCGCCAACGGGCTCGCCGGCAAGGACGGTGCTTGATACCGCAAGTGTGCTCGCGATCACTGCAACTTTAAGTACGTTATTCATCTTTCGCTCCTAGCGTCTGTGCGCTGCTGTAAGTCAAAACTTTGTCATGTCGTAAAACGGCTAATCACGACAAACAATAAAACGGTGCAGATGAGCGGGGAAGATTTGGACTGACCCATTGGGTGTTACTCCGATGCCCAAAATGGGTGTGGAGGGCTGAGTAAGGAAGCTGATACGACGGAAGAACGGCTAAAACGGACGAGGAATGCGCGTCTTGTGGGAGAGGGATGCGTTCAAAATGATGGAGTAAAAAAACTTGGACTTAAATAATCGCGGGTTAAATTCCGAGTTGGGTCGGTGACAGTGTGACGCGGTTGCACCGGGCCAGGCCAAACCAAACTCAAGCCGCTCTATTGCTGGGCGTTCAAAAAAAGGAGACCGAGGTGATCAAGAGGTCGCGTTACCGACCTTTGAAGGCGCCTTCGAGCGCAGTATCGGGGTCAATGCCCTCGAGTCGCTCTTCACAAAGCGTTTGAGCGCTTGCGAGAGCGTCTTGAAGGTTAATTAATCCACGCCCTTGTGCGAACGGACTGATGCGCCTGCCTTGGTTGTTGGATAAGGGCCGGGCCGTATTGGCAAGTAGGCATTTAACATCATGGTTGCTCAGTTCCGGTCGTGACTCCAAAAGAAGCGCGATGATTCCTGAGGCAACGGCGGCCGCTTGCGATGCACCGCTGGCGACCCAGTACCCGTCGGGGTCCGTGATCATTGACTCGTTGGCAGGCCGTTTGGCGTTCATTGGTCGGACGCCGGCCAATAACGTGCCGGGTGCGAGAATGTCCGGCTTAATATGTCCTGAACGTGTTGGGCCTCGCCCCGAAAACGGTGCAACATCACGCCAACCGTTGACTGCTTGAAAGTCCGCCGCACCGACACTGATGAGCCAGGGATT
>ENA-OREB01001599-OREB01001599.1-marine-metagenome-genome-assembly--contig:-NODE-1599-length-11067-cov-2.620200_pt1 | contig 11067 bp, 10 predicted proteins | sample MGYA00248625_ERZ508552 | MGnify/ENA primary metagenome ERZ508552 (study PRJEB26219, sample SAMN06267888) | marine metagenome | isolation source: Monterey Bay, California, USA | place: USA:Monterey Bay...
CTTATTTTATCTCACTCGGGCGGTCTGTCTACCGGCTGGGCTGAATGAAGCAAAGTGGCCACCAATTTATTATCAGTAGAATAAATTCTTCCTTCAGCAGTCGCACTCCTGTTACCTAATTTGATAATCTTTACTTCGATGTTGGCTCTACCGAGTGGCATGGGTCTATGAAATAAGACATGCAAATCAGTTGTTAGTGGAGCCTTTTTACCTTTGTAACCAGAGATCATCACTACTGAAGTGGCGTCATCCAAAACTGCAGAAATCATCCCCCCTTGCACAAAGCCCATGGGATTGGCGCTCTCCTCAGGGAATAAAGCACTGAATCTGAAAACTTCATTATCATCGTCCTCGTACTTTAAATTAAAGAATCTCATCGAAGGGCCCGCAGATCCATTCTTCAGTTTTTCTAGAATATCCATGTCCATTCCCAGTGCCTCCGTGTTCATTAAATAATTGTAACCCTCAGGATAAAAAAATTGTTATATTTAGAAATCAATAAACAAGGAGAGAGAATGGATGCAACAGAATTATTTACTCTAACAACCACTCTTAAAGTTGTTTTGTGGATTGAGTTCATTGTTTATATGGGAATTGGAGTCTATGAAATATTAGATTCGTTTGGTGATGCAAAACCATGGGTGAAAAGAAACGGGAAATCCAACAGTTACTTGTTCATGAAAGAAACGGTCGGTTACAAAATGCATGCTTCTGTATGTTTCTTGTTGGGTTTTGTTGCGTTGAATGGAATTCTGGAAGGGGCCGTAACAAGATTTGAGCTTGAGCTAATATTTGTAAGCCTAGCACTAATAATGATGTTGCTCTGGATTACTTTAATGCCTGGCAGGCTTGGTTTCACAGTTGTTTTTTTAACAAAGCCTGAAACCACACTGCAATTTGTTATGTTAATCTTCTTTTGGGATCTAATAAGACCTGAAGTATTGCTACTTTGTGTGTGTCTTAATGTATGGGGATTTATTGTTTACCTTTCTCACACGAGAAAAAAAGCATTGCACCCCTACGCCTATAAAACCATGAGAGATGATGCCGAAGAAGCTGGGCTTGATGAAAAAACGCTTACTATGTTTGATAAACTAGCTGGCAAGTAAAAAGAACAGCCATGAGACTAGAAATTACCTTTTTTCTTCTTTTATCAATTCTATTCACTTCTTGCACAGCAGAAAGACCATACCCTTGGTTGGAAGATCTAGATGCGAATGAAGGGTATTTAGATTCAGGCAAAAACCTAATGGCAGTTGAGTTTGGACTTAACTCGTTAGAAATCAAAAAAAATACAGAAAGCCGTTTATTAATTGCTGTTCATGGAAGTAACAGTCCAGGCTATGAGTGGATCTACCCTCTTAAAACTTTAGACAATGAAGATACTTTAACCTTGTTTTTTAGATGGGATGATAGTGGTTGCCCTGCTCCTTCTTTTAAAATTCTGAATGAACAGATTGATCAGATCCTTGACCAAAACAAGAGTATAAATGGCATAACCATAATGGGTCACAGCTATGGTGCTCTTTTGGTGTCTATGTTCTCAGAGAGCTGGTCAAATGATATACCGGTTGAAATACACTCTATTGCAGGTCCTTTAGCAGGCATTTCTGATTTAAATTCCCTTTGCGACTATCAACAACCTCGTTTTATCTCAACCAACTTAAGATTTTATCAATGGAGAACTTTGCAACATTTGGACGGTGCATTTAAGGACCTAGATACCGATCCTCAAATAATCAATCTTGAAGACAGCTTCGTGACCAGACTACCTGAGAACTATAGAGGAAGACGCCTAGGGCATAATTGGTCTATTAGCTGGGTGGCAGATGAATTAAATCAGAGATGAATGCTGATCAAGTCAGAAATTACTTCCTTTCCTGTCCAGAAGCGACAGAAGACTTTCCTTTTGGCAACGAAGTGCACGTTTTTAAGATCAGACAAAAAATGTTTGGTTTTTTGGCTCACAGAGAGGGTTTTGCTCGTGTAAATCTTAAATGCGATCCCGATGAAGCCATCATGTTGAGGAAAAGATTTGAATCCGTCATACCGGGCTATCATATGAATAAAATCCATTGGAATACTTTGATCCTAGACGGAACAGTACCAGATGATGAAATTGAAGTGATGATTGAGAATTCTTATGATTTAGTCGTTAACAAACTCAAGAAAGTTGACCGTGTGTCGTTAAGGATTAGGCACCAATCAGCAAGATATATTGAACTATTTTCTAAAAGATGAACTAGAGTAAAAAGATTCTCTTCTCGTAGCATAAAAGTAAAAAAGCCATTAATATTCACCCCCCTAATGAAACTGGATAATAACTTATGGATATCGAACTAAGCTCAGAAGATCTCGCATTCACAAAAGAAGTCAGAGCCTTCTTTAAAGAAAATGAAATGGCCAAAGGCGAAGATTATTTTGTCTGGAGAAATAATTGGTTCGCAAAGGCTAAAGAGAAAGGCGGATGGGATGTGCCTAAATGGCCAGCGAAATTTGGCGGGCCAGGTTGGACACCGACTCAACACTACATATGGGAACAAGAGACTGCTAAGGCTAACATACCCTTTGATATTCCTTTTGGTTTAGGAATGTTGGCTCCCATCCTCATGGGTTACGGCAACGAAGAACAGCAAGAAAGGTTTTTACCTGCCATCAGAGAAAGGACTGTAAATTGGTGTCAAGGATACTCAGAACCTGGAGCAGGGTCAGATCTAGCAAACTTAAAAACTAAAGCAGTTCTCTCTGAAGACGGTACTTACTACACGGTAAATGGATCAAAGATGTGGACCACACTTGCTCATGTTGCAGATTGGATATTTTGCCTCACAAGAACAGATGACAGTGGTATTAAACAGCAGGGCATTACTTTTCTACTTTTTCCAATGAAGCAAGAAGGAATAGAAGTTAAACCAATAATCACTCTTGGCGGGTCGCATACAGTAAACACAGTTCACTTTACTGATGTAAAAGTTCCTGTTGAAAACAGAATTGGCGAAGAAGGCAAGGGTTGGACGTACGCAAAAGGTCTTCTTGAGCATGAAAGAACAGGACTGGCTGGTCTTTCCAAGTCTTTATTCGAACTTGAAAAATTGAAAGATCAAGCAAGAACGGTGACCAGAGGTAATGGTAACTTAATGGATGATTCAGGCTATAAAGCCAAGATAGCAGAATTAGAAATAGACTTAATGGCTACTGAATACACGGAGTTACGCAGCCTTGCTAGCGCTGCAGCTGGAGGTGAATTAGGCCCTGAATCTTCTATCTTAAAATTAAAAGGAACTGAAATTAAACAAAGAATACAAAAACTCACCGTTGAAGCTAGTGGCATTTATTCTCCTGCTTGGGGAGATAAAAACATTGGCTTACCTTTTGCCAAAGGCGGCACAGCAGGATATCTAAACAGTAGATATTTCACAATTTATGGCGGCGCTAGCGAAGTGCAAAAAGACGTGGTTGCAAAGAAAGTGCTTGGCCTTACTAAGGGGTCATCAAAATGAACTTTGAATTGTCGGAAGAACAAAAAATGATTCAACAAAGTGTTGAGCGTTTTGTTCAAGATAACTATGACTTAAATACAAGAATATCTCTAAGTGCCAATGACTCAGGTTACAGCAACGAATTTTGGAAATCCATGGCAGAACTTGGCTGGCTTGGTTTACCGTTTGATGAATCCGATGGAGGTTTTGGAGGAAATCAAATTGATGTATTGGTAATCATGGAACAGTTTGGGAAAGGTCTAGTACTGGAGCCCTTCTTAGCAAGCGTAGTAATGGGTGGGGGTGCTATAAAGAAAGGCGCTTCGGAGTCTTTAAAAAATGAAATACTCCCTGGCTTAATCGAAGGCACTAAACAATTATCATTTGCTTATGCTGAACAACAAAGTCGCTTTGATTTAGAAGATGTGATTACTTCCGCCAGAAAAGAGGGAGATGGCTTTGTATTAAATGGACAGAAGTCCATGGTTCAAAATGCAGAAACGGCTGATCATATAATTGTTGCAGCTCGAACCAGTGGTGGTCAAATTGATGAAGATGGAATTACCTTATTCTTAGTAGACGCCAATTCAGAAGGGTTATCTATGGATAATTTTCCTACGGTTGATGGCCTTAGAGCTTCTGAAATAACATTGGAAAATGTATCGGTTAGTGAAGACAGAATAATAGGTAACATTGATGAAGGGTTTGAGATATTACAATCCATAGCTAATGACGCGATACTAGCACTTAGCGCAGAAGCAGTTGGAGCCATGGAAGTGCTCTATAAAGATACCGTTGAGTACACTCAACAAAGAGAGCAATTTGATCATCCAATGTCAGAGTTTCAAGTTCTACAACATCGAATGGTTGATATGTTTATGGAATATGAACAATGTAAGTCTATGCTTTACAGGGCAACGATGGAAAGTGTTCAAGACCCAATAGCTGCCCAAAGAACCATACATGGCCTAAAACATCTGATTGGTAAATCTGGTCTTTTTGTAGGTGAAAATGCCGTTCAACTTCACGGAGGAATGGGCGTGACTGAAGAACTAAGAGTGGGTCACTTCTTTAAACGACTTCTGGTTATAGACTCAATGTTTGGCAATGCAGATCATCACCTGCAGAAGTTTACAACTTATTAAACAAGACCCAGTTGTATTTGAGAATTACCAGTATCCAATAGGGTTTCTTCAATAGAATAGGTTTCCAAACCTAGTTCACTCTGAGCCAGAGAACAATAAGATCTCGGTGAATCATAAGTTGTATTTGTTGGCTTACCATCTGCCATTTGCTCTCCGCCAATGTGGTCTATATCAGGAAACAATTCTTTAAGTTTTGCTTGAAGCTCCCAAGTAAACATTTCTCCAGACCTATCAGTGGCTGATAAAATATACCTAGAGCCGTTCTTAGCATTTAAGCTTTCTGCTGCTAATCGATGAGCTCTTGCTGCATCTCTCACATCAACCATGTTCCACAACATGGTGCTTGGTCTAATTTGTTTATCATCCCAGAAACCAAAATCTTTTCCTTTCAATAATTGCAGTATGAAAAACTGCCAACTAAAAAACTGATTGTGATTCTTTGACATCAGAGGACCAATAACATGCAAAGGATTTATTGAAACTGCTTCAAATTTTCCATCTTCTTCAGCTGCCTTGTATATCATTTTTTCGGTGTTGGCTTTTGCCATTGCATAGGCTATGTCTCTGTTCTTGGAGATATTATCTTCAGTCCATGCACCTTTGTAGCCTTCAACATTATCACCGCACCAATCTTTCTCACTGAAAACATAACCTTCAGGCCTCGGATGTCCTATAGCAGCAAAAGAGCTGGTGAAAACGAAACGTTTAACCGAATTAGATTGCTTAATGGAACTTAAGACATGCTCATTTTCAGTGAAGCAACCATCGTATACCTCTTGGGGCGTTTCTCGATTAAAGCCAACCGTAGCTCCTGCGTGAATGACGGCCGAACAACCAGAAAATGCTTTGTTATAACTGCCTTTTTTAAACAAATCTCCTTCATGTAATTCAACGGAACCGCCCAGCCCTTTCTTATTCATCTCAAAGAGATGATCGGTCTTAATGGCGCTGCTTGCGTCTCTCACGCATGCATTAACGGCATAACCCTGCTCAACCAGATCTTCTACAATTCTTGAGCCTATATATCCACTCGCTCCTGTTACAGCTACAGGACCATCTTCTATTCTTATTTTTGTCTCACTCATAAAGTAACCGTATTTTTTATTCTAAAATTGAACCTGACCATTGAATTTTCTTCACCTCTCTTTCTTCGGGAGTAAGAATTTTAATTCCATACTCTTCTCTAAGCGAAGTAACACTGATTTCCATCAGCTCATTCGGGAAAACAAAAGGCCATTTTTTTTTCTTGGACCGAAGATTACGTAAAACCTGAAAAAAAGGAATAATTGACCTAATGGTTAACATTGCCATCTTTATTACACCCACTTCCTTCACAAGATCTTTAGTAAAGTCTGATACTTCTTCTCTACCGTTGTAAGCCATAATTTCTTTCCAAGTATATGTTGCTCCGAATAAGACCCAGAAATTTAACATCTGTTCTTCTTCAAGAGAAGTATCAAGCCCATAGATAACATGGGTTGCATCATGACTTAAAATTGTAGAAGAGCCCTCTTTATCATCTAGAACTTTTTTTCCATTTTTCTTTAGGTATGCTCTGTAGTGCTCCACACCCTCTCTTAGAGTAAGAGAGCATTCTTGGTCTTGAAAATAGAGCATCTATATGAAAGTGTTTTTTGTATATTATTATAATTAAGAGCTATAGTGAAATTATCACAGGCTTAACTAATGTGGAAAAAATATGACAAAAAATAAACTCTTTATTCCTGGCTTGAGTTTACTGCTCACACTGCTCTTATTTGTGTTTCAATTTTATTCTCTGCAGTCACCAGAAGCTAAGCCAACATCTGCATCAGAAGATGAATTCTCTGGAGTCAGAGCTTACCAAATATTGGAAACTCTATTATCTGAAAATAAACCCCATCCTGTTGGATCTAAACTTAACAAGGAAGTAAAAAAGAGGATCATAGTTGAACTTAATGAGCTTGGTGTCTCTTTTGAAGAACAGAGAACATGGGCTTGTGGATCAAGATTCAATAATTGTGCCCCCGTTGAAAATATCATAGCCACCATCCCGGGTTCAAACAAAGACTCTGTCATTGCTCTCATGGCTCACTATGATTCGGTAGAAATGGCACCGGGAGCCGGAGATGACGGTGCTGCAGTAGCAGCCATCCTTGAAACCACCAGAGCACTTGTCCTGGATGCTCCTTTCAAGAACTCTGTGATGCTAATTTTTACAGACGGAGAAGAAGCGGGTTTACTCGGTGCTGAAGCATTCTTCAGGCAACACCCTTTAGCTAAAACAATTGATCTATTATTAAATTTTGAAGGCAGCGGCACCAAGGGCGGCAGCATGATATTAAGAACAACCGAAGCCAATGAATTGCTGATTAAAGCCTATTCCGAATCATCAAAAAGTCCTTACGGGTTTTCTTTTGTTAAAGAGATATTTAAGAGAATGCCCAATGACACAGACTTTAGCGTTGTAATGCGAGCAGGCGTTGATGGCATGGATTTTGCTTTTGCAGGCGAGAGGAATCATTACCACTCGCCCAATGACAACTTAGAAAATATAGATCTTGGAACCATCCAACACCACGGCGAAAATATGTTGCCGTTAACCAGAATGCTGGCTGACATGGATATTGATGAACTGGGAAGTAACGTTGTCTATGGGGGTTCAATCTATGGAATATGGAGCCATTGGGCTTCTTCAAATAGCTATTTCCTAATTCTTTTAAGTATCCTTTTAATTAGCCTGGGTGTTTTTAAACTAAAGCCTTCAATCAAAGGGGCTTCTCTTGGCTTCTTTTTTTCTCCTGTAATACTTGTAAGCACCGTCTTGTTTGGTTTTTTTGGTTTTAAGCTTGTTGATCTAATATCAGGAACCGTTATTAGCTGGCCAGGCATAGATCTTCCGTATAGATTACTTTTGCTGTCCTCTACTTCACTGGGAGCCTTGATCGTTATCAATTTAATAAACCGTCTGGTTAATCAAAATGATCAGATTATAGGAGTTTGGATTTTCTGGTGGGCCTTATCATTCATATGTTTAGTTCTCTTACCTGATGCTGCGAATCTGCTAATCATTCCTACCTTAATGGCAGGGATTTTCTTAAGTATTGCTGCATTCGTAAGAACAGATTTGAAACCTTTTGCCTTCCTTGGTACGTTAGTATTTGCCGTTCCTTCAACCCTAGGCCTAATTTATAGCCTAGAACAAAGCCAAGGCTATAGACTTATAGTTGCCGTGCTTCCCCTCATTGGTTTATACGCAATTGCCTTAAGTCCCCTTTTGCATGGTGTAAATCTAAAAAAAGGAATGATTGTTTCTCTTACAGGAATAATAGTTTCGCTATCAATAGTTGCTTACAAGCCTCTCTATACTGAATGGCGTCCTCAACACGTCAATATTAATTATATTGAAAATTTAGACTCAGGCACTGCCACCTACAACCTTCAAAGTCAAAACCCCATTAGTGAGAACTTAAAGTCATCAATGGATTTTCAAGGAAGCAGAAAAGCCTTATTGCCTTACACCAACAGGACTTCGAATAATTGGGCTGAAACGATACCAACCAATTGGCAAAAGCCTGATTTCAAAATATTGAATGAATCCATTGAAAATAATCAACGAGAAATAGACATTGAAATTAGAAGTTTGCGTTCTGCGGATAAATTGCTTCTCGCAGTCCCTGCTGATTCTCAACTGAGAAAATTTAAATTGAATGGGATTGAATATGAAGCGGTACTTAGCAGATATTTTTCAGATGATTTCTTTGCCATTAGATTGGCAGGCGTCTATGAGAAGCCCATAGTCTTGACATTAACTTTTAACTCGTCCGCTCCAATAACGGGGGCATATTTAGCAGACATCAGCACAGAATTACCGGCCAATGCTGAGAAAATACTTAAAAACAGAACTAAATTGAGTGTTCCGTCAGGGCATGGCGGAGACACTGCAACATTGTTCAGAAGCATATCTTTTTAATCTTCTTTTAAATCAGTATAGTAAGAAAAAGGAAATTTATTATGGACAGATTATGTAAAATAAGTGCATCGGAACTAGCTGAGTTAGTTCGTTCAAAAGAAGCCTCAAGCAAGGAAATAGTTGAAGCCCATTTCGATAGAATAAAAGAGGTAAATCCAAGCATTAATGCAATCACTCTGACCTTAGAAGAATCAGCTCTTAAACTGGCAGATGAGGCAGACTCTGCTGGTGAAGAAGAAAGAAAGAGGCCCTTTCACGGAGTCCCTTTTACAATAAAAGAGAACATAGATTTTATGGGAACTCCTACAACTAATGGAATTCCTCTTTTAGCTGAATCCATGCCTCCAAGAAATGCCCCCATAGTAGACCGTATGCTTGGAGCAGGTGCAATACCAATCGGCAGAACCAATCTACCCGAAATGGGCATGCGTCTTGATACTGACAATCCGTTGAGAGGAAGAACATTCAATCCTTGGAATAAAGCCCTGACGCCTGGCGGCTCCAGTGGCGGAGAGGCAGCTTCGATAGCCACAGGAATGAGCCCTTTTGGTTTAGGTAATGACATCGGAGGCTCTTTAAGAAATCCAGCTTACTGTTGCGGGATTGCCTCACTCAATCCTTCTATTGGCCGTATTCCTTTTGTAAATTCCATAGAAGGTTTTATAGACATGGGAATTTCTGGTGCCTTTTTATCTGATGGCCCCATGGCAAGGTCAGTGGAAGATTTAAGGACCGGTTTATCAATAATGGCTGGAAGACACATTGACGACCCTCAGTCTGTGAACACTCCATTATCAGGACCAATTCCTGAAAAACCCAAAGCGGCATTGGTAAAAGAAATTGCTAATTTCAATCTACCGGATGCAACCAAAAGAGAGATAGACAGAGCGGGAGCCATATTGTCTAACAGTGGATGGTCGATTGAAGAAGTGGAAGCACCAGAAGTTGAAAGAGTCTATGAGATTTGGGGAACGGTTTTAAATAGTGGAATGCTTGATGCAATGCCCGAAGAAGCATTTAAGCCAGAAACAGCATCTTATTTACATCGTTTTGCTGAACCTTTCTTATCCAATGATCTAAACCTAGATCAAGCCTTAATAGAAAGAAGAAGACTCAGGCGTCTTTGGTCGGCTTTTTTAACCGATTATCAAGTGTGCATAGGGCCAACTTGGGCAAATCTACCTTGGCCAATTGATACCGATCTTGATCCTGAAAAAGGAATTGATACCTTGAGGCAAAGTTTTTCTTTTATCGCTCCTGGAAACTGCCTTGGCTTGCCTTCCGTTGCATTGCCAATGGGTGTTGATAATGGCATACCTACTGGAGTACAAATCTATTCAGAGCTGTATAGAGAAGATCTTTGTTTACTGGCTGCCGAATTAATACAAAAAGAAGCGCCTTGCCCTACTCCCATAGACCCTGTGAGTTAATAGTGACTCTATTATAAATAAGTTTGAAAATAGAAACAAAAACAACCAAATCACTTCAAAAGACAGTCAATAAATTTTAACTTTATCATCTGATCTCGAGTATATTTTGTTTCTTTGATAAGCTTAAAAAATCTCACTAAGGAGACTTATTTTCTTTAAATACTTTATAAAATTAGTTGCTCTTTCTGTTTATATTTCTTCTTGTGCAAGTGGAGGGAAAAATATAGAGCCAGTAACTGAGGATTTTATACCTATAGAAATCCCTCAAACTGACCAAAGATATTCATTTGATAATTTTGAGAACATCATGATGTCCCCTTGGGGAGAAGTAACTTTCTCTTATGGAATAAGTGAATATAGATCAACAAATGAATTTCCTTCTAATGATAAATATAAAATTGAAGACTATGGTTTCTTGCAAGTTATATCTACAGGTACTCATCCGGGTGACGATTCCAATCAAGATGAAATTAGCCCTTCAGGACCATGGATAAACAATGGTCAGTGGTTTGAAGCTAATTTGAATGGGGATGAATTTTCTGATCTCATATACGTTGGTAATTCTATAGGAACAAGAGAGTACGTACCTGAAGACCTAATGATCACTTTCATAAATGATGGAAATGGTCACTTCCAAATAGCACCAGAATTATTTCCTGATAATACCTTCCCTTGCGTTCAAGGAGGAACAAACTGGCTTAATACAGATTCAAACGATTCTAGAAAAGAATGTGGGAACCAGCAGGATTACACCACTGGAAAAATTGTAGCTGATTTTAATGGCGATGGTATCAGCGATTACTATGACACAAGCATCTTATATCTCAGCAACCAAGGAGTTCTAGAGAATAAAAGTCTCACCAATCTACCTGATCTATTTTTTCAAGAAGGGCATGGTCAAATTTTTGTTCACGATGCTGCTCAAGGAGATTTAGATGGAGATGGTGATATAGATATCTTTGCCCCCATCTTTGACAGCACTAAAGCTGGATATTTATTTGGAGGAGAAAAAGACACGTGTTCAGCATGCAATGAAACCATACCTTTTACAGCTCTAATCA
>ENA-OREB01001603-OREB01001603.1-marine-metagenome-genome-assembly--contig:-NODE-1603-length-11059-cov-3.353396_pt1 | contig 11059 bp, 6 predicted proteins | sample MGYA00248625_ERZ508552 | MGnify/ENA primary metagenome ERZ508552 (study PRJEB26219, sample SAMN06267888) | marine metagenome | isolation source: Monterey Bay, California, USA | place: USA:Monterey Bay...
ATGGCGCAGGGCGACGGCCGAGACCACCATATCAAGGGCTTCTCAATGTGGATGGCCGGTGGCGGAGTCAAGAAAGGCATCACTTATGGTGCCACCGATGAATTCGGCTACAACGCCGTGGAGAACCCATTCCACATCCGCGATTTGCACGCCACTATGCTCCACCTGTTGGGCATCGACCATGAACGGCTAAGCGTCCGATACCAAGGCCTCGATGCACGACTCACAGGTGTCGAACCCGCACACGTGGTTCGGGATATTCTCGCGTAGCGGCGTGTGATCGAGAATATTCTCGCATCAACACAAACCAATCACTTACCCGTATTCGAAATAGACACTAATGAACCCCTGTTCTCATAAACTTTCTGCTTTGCTTCTAGTCCTGTTTGCTGCCATGGTCTTTGCCGAAACCACCAACGCGCAGTCAGTATCCCCACCCGCAGCGGACAACTCAGTCGCGGCGGAATTGAAGTCGTTCAAATTGGCCGAAGGCTACGAAGCGAGCCTGTTCGCCGATGAGACGGACGGCGTAGCCAATCCTGTCTGCATGACGTGGGATCCCGCTGGCAGACTCTGGGTGCTGGTGACAGCGGCCTATCCACAGTTGAATCCTGTCGAAGAACCGAACGACAAGCTCTTGATTCTGACCGACGCCAATGGCGACGGTCGCGCAGACAAAACCACCGTGTTCGCCGACGGATTGAACATGCCCACGGGCTTTGCGTTGGGTCACGGCGGGGCGTACATCGGTCAGGGAAACGACCTGCTGCATTTGGTCGACACCGATGGTGACGACAAAGCGGACTCGCGCCGCGTGCTGTTGACTGGATTCGGCACCGGCGACACCCATCAGAACATCAATTCACTGACTTGGAGCCCCGGCGGTGAACTGCTTTTCTGCCAGGGACTGCATTCGTTTTCACGAGTCGAAACACCGTGGGGAATTCGCCGGTTGGATGAGCACGGTTCCTGGCGATTGCGTCCTCGGCGGCTGCAGCTCGACGGATTCCGCCGGTCCGGAGGAGACGGAAATCCGTGGGGCATCGTGTTCGGCAATTGGGGCGAGCCGTTTGTTAAGGGCAACGGTCAAGGTGTATTCGAGTTGCTCCCCGGCATGGTGAGTACGGAGCGAATCGCCAGCTTTTGGGGCCGCGAAATGACGATCGGGCAGACGCGAACCAAGTCGATGATCATCGATTTCGCCGAGTCGCCGCATTTGCCCGACGACATTCAGGGCGAGATGCTGATCGCCGGTTACTTTGCGCGCGACGTCAACCGTTTCAAGAGGGAGATCGATGGCTCCGGACATCGACTGTCACTTCAGCCCAACCTGTTAACGTCATCGCACAACGCGTTTCGCCCTGTGGATATCCGCATCGGACCCGACGGAGCGATCTACATCGCCGACTGGTTCAATCCGATCATCGGACACTATCAAGCGTCGTTCCGACACCCCGAACGCGATAAAACTCACGGTCGCATCTGGCGAATTACCGCGAAGGGCCGCCCACTGGCGAAGGCCCCTGACCTGTCCAGGATGAGTGTCGCCGAGTTATGCGAACAACTCAAATCGGATTGGCGATATGTTCGCTATCAGGCGAAACGCCGACTCGCGGATTTGCCGAAGGGTGAAATCATCCCGGCCATCACAAGGTGGGTGAATGCTCTCGATAAAAACGACACCAACAATGAGCATCATCTCTTCGAAGCGATCGGTGTCTTTGAATCACACGAATTCATTAACCAACCATTACTGGAACGCCTACTCAAGGCCAAAGACTATCGAGCGCGAGCTTACGCAACACGTGTTGCCGGACGCTGGCATGACCGCCTTGAGTCACCGCTTGACTTGCTCAACCAGAGTGTTGTTGATGAAAATCCGCGAGTCCGACTGGAGGCAATTGTCGCCTGCAGCGACATTCATTCGGCGGAGTCAATGGCGGTCGCTGCAAAAGCGACGGACCAACCGATGGACCGTTTCACAAGCCACGCACTCTCGCAAACCGTCCATGCTCTAGCGCCACAATGGCAGCCGGCATTAAATCAGGGTCAGCTCAAATTCGAAAATCCTGCCGGATTGATTTTCGTGTTGCGGGCTTTTGGCGGTGACGATGTTGCTGGCCAGGTCCGCGGACTGATTGAGTCACCGGAGATTTCAGCTGACGGTCGGCGCGAGCTGTTGCAGCTACTCGCCCGCGTGGGTACGGCGAGCGACCTTGACCGTGTCTTTCGCCAAGCGGTGCAGGATCCGCAACTATTCATGTCGCTTCCAGCAATCGCGGAAGGGCGCCGCGTTGCTCCAGCAGGCATCGTTGACAAAGAGCTGGCGGAACTTCTCGAAAACGAGAATCAAGGCGTCCGCACCTCGGCAGCTCGATTGGCCGGACTATGGAAGCAGCCTCAACTTATTTCACAATTGAAACTCATTGTCGGCGACGCGACGGACGAGCAGACTCAATCCGCCGCAATCCTGTCGCTGTCTGAACTGGTTCCTGAGATTGCGGTCAAAGAATTTCAGCCGTTGATCTCAGGCAGAATCTCGCCAACGGTTTACCTTGCTGCACTGGAAGCTACCGCGAGACAAAATCTCGCAACGGCGGCAGTTGCAAGCCTTCGACTGCTCCACGAAGTACAAAAAGCTGATTCGTTTGGGCCAGTGCTGAGCATCATTATGAACCGTCGCGGAGGTGCTCAGGCGCTGGCAGTTGCGCTCAACGACAACGAACTTTCAGCCGACAAAGCCAAACTGATCAGTCGCTGGCTTAGTGCGTCCGGCCACGACGACATCGAATTAGTCAATGCTCTGAAATCGCGTATAGGTATCAAGCAAGGCCATGCCATCGATTACGATCCCGCGCTTGTGCAATCGCTGATTGAGGAGGTTCGTCAATCCGGTGATGCTGCTGTCGGCAAGCAGGTTTTCTTATCGTCGCTTACCAACTGCGCGGCTTGCCATCAAGTTCAGGATGTGACTTCGCCCACGAATTTTTTTCAGAGTGGACCTAATCTAACCGCTGTTGCTGCAGGGCTGCCTCTGGAATTGATTGTCGAAGCGGTCATCTGGCCGAAACGTCAGATCAAGGAAGGTTACAAAATGTCGACCATTCTGACCGACGATGGCCGAACACTTTCCGGATACTTGACATCAGAAACTAGCGACAGCGTCAGTTTGCGTGATCTCGCCACCGGGAAAATCCGCGAGATTGCCGCTGTAACTATCGAAGATCGCGTCGACAGGGGAACCGCGATGCCGTCCGGCTTCACAAACTCCCTGACTCGCGAGGAACTTCGTGATCTCATTGCGTGGCTGGCAACGCTTAAATAAATCGACCATCGACAGGCGAAGATTAACTCTAGTTCATAGGGCCTTAATCACGGTAGCTCGCGTGAGCGCGGAACGATGCTCCTTACCGGATGAACCCCTGCGGTCTCCAGTCCAAACTTGAGCCTATCCTGCTTTGACAGTCGAACTGTGAGTTTCATCCACCAACAAAACAGCTCTATTGTGGCACTTGCGGTCGGAGTTCCTTACCCTGCTGATCCACTGGATACAGTGCGCCTTCGGTTTGGAGTTGCTCAACCATTTCACGCATCATCCGCTTGAGCACCTGTGGCTGTTCATCGGCGACATTTGATTTTTCAAACGGGTCGTCATTGAGATTGAACAATTCGTACTGCGTCTTGGCGGGATTCATGTTCGGCAGGTAGTGATAGATGACTTTCCATTGCCCCAGACGGAGTACGGTGTAGTAATTACTGCGGTGACTGTGGGGGAAGTGCATCAGAAACCGCTCTTCGCGGTCAGGATTTCGCTTGCCGGCAAGTTGTTTGGCCAGGTCGGTGCCGTCGATCACATGGTCCTTGGGCACGGCAACGTCGGCAAGATTGAGGATCGTAGGGTACAGGTCCATCACGCTACCGAGCTGTTGCTGGATCGCCCCCTGAGCGATAGGCAGTTTCTGCTGCCACTGATTGTTGAGATCTGGCTTGGCCCAGGCGGCGATAAAGGGTGCCCGCATCCCACCTTCGTAGTGAGTGCCTTTTTTGGCTCGCAACGGGAATGAGCTGTTGTGCTCGTGAGTCGGGCCCAACGGTGCGTCGCTGCCATTGTCTCCCAAAAAGATGATCAGCGTGTCCTGGGCAATCCCCTTGGCTTCGAGGTGATCCATGACGTCGTTGAGACACGTGTCCATGCTTTCAACCAATGTCGCGTAAGCCTGCGCGGCCTTACCCTTTCCCGAATCGGCGTAGTTCGCCGCGTAACGGGGGTTGCTGTGGAAGGGCGCATGTAACGCGTAGAGCGCGAGGTCGAGAAAGAATGGCTTGCCATCCTTTACCGCGTTATCAATTTGCTGTTTGGCCTCGATCGTGAGTGCCTCGGTGAGGAATGTCTCGGAACCGTGATACTTCTCAAGGTGCGGAACCGCGCGTTTCTTGTTGCCCTTGAGATGCCCATAACCATCCTCCCCGTAATAACTGCCAGGTTGCCCCCAGGAACAACCGGCGATGTTGATGTCAAACCCAAGATTGTCGGGGAATTCTGAAGGCTCATCGTTCGGTCCGAAATGCGCCTTACCAATAAAGATCGTGCGATAGCCTGCAGTTTTCAGTCGGCCAGGCAAAGTCCGCGAAGCATCCTGAAAGCCGGTCCAGTTCCAATCAGGCGGGCCAAAAGGCCCCTTGTTGTTGCCCTCCGAACGAATCCACTGGGTGACGCCGTGGCGAGACGCGTTCTGTCCGGTAAGGATGGAAGTGCGGGTTGGCGAACAGACACTCATGGCGTAGAAGTTATTGAGCCGTGTCCCTTGGGCCGCTAATCGTTCCATACCGGGGGTGCGGTAGAAGTCATTGAGCGGATACCGTTTGGCATTGCTTTGCTCGTCGGTCATGAACGGCACTGACGTATCCATCGGCCCCATATCGTCAACAAGGAAAACAATGATGTTTGGTTTTTCTATCCCTTCGGCAGTGGACACCGCGATTAGGATCACCGACAGGCACATCACCGACAGGCACAAACGCGTAACAGATAAACGAGAAATGGGCGACGGCATAGTTAAGTCTTTCAGGGATCCGAGGTGTTGCTTTAACGAAACGAACGTGGAATAAAACGTTAGGTATTACAATACCGCCCCAGCCCACAAAAGGCTATCAAAAATCCAAGATCGTAGAATTCGACGACTGGTCATCGGTACACGTAAATCGGTTGTAAAGATTGCCCCAGCAAAAATTAACCCCGTGATGCTGCAACAAGAGTGTCGCCCCCAAAGAGTTGTCCCAAAAGATAGGCTCGTCAGAATGAACAGTCGGGCCATGTTTAGTTTGGGTCATGTTTAGTTTGGGTCAAGGTAGTCCGCCATGGTAGAGTGAGAGCGGGGACAACTAAAGTTTGTTTTAACTACGGTATCTCCCCACCAAATACCTTTCCTTGTTGACGATGCGAATGCCTGCCGGAACGACAGCCTCTGACACCTTTTACGAGAAGGTGAATCAGAGGCTCACTTGTTTTCCGATGGCACAATTGTTAGTCGGGCCATATCAGCGACCGAAGCCGCGCGGCCTCAGCAGGCGGAAGCTGTTTCCAAAATGCTTTGGCAAGCTGCGTGGGCTTCTCGGGCGGCCAGGGGGCGAGTGCATCGATGAACTGAGCCCGTCGTTCAGGGGGAAGAGCCGTCAGCACCGCTAAATGTTGGTGATCTACCAGCGCGGTATTTGCCATGACCCAATCCGGATCGAGGCGGGCGAGAGGCACGAGCATGAACACCCGATACGACCGCTCGATGGCCAGTTGTTTGATCCAGGCGATGGTGTGGATATCAGCGGTAGTAGCGCCAGCGGCAAATGCCCGCGCAGCGACCTCCTCGAGATCTGCGGCTTCGATACGCCAGGCAGGGCGCTGACCAGGCTCGAGCGGGGCAGAGTGGAGTGCCTCCAGCGCCCGATCGGCACCAATGTCCGGCAGGATCTTACGGAGCAAGGCAATCGCACCTGTTCGCTGGCGTAAGTCAGTGCTGCCCAGTCGCTTCCGCAGAGCCTCAACATAGGCCGCGCGATTAGCCGGTTCGGTACGCAACGCGTACTCGAGCCCGTCATCAGGGTCGATGAAGTGGGGAGAACACCACTCGCTCCCGTCCTGGAACTGACGCTGGACCCTGCTGTCGATCAACTCCATAACGCATCCTCGGTAGTTTTGAGCAGTTCAATTTGTTGGAGAAAGTGGCTCTCTGCAGCTCGGCTGAGAGTGAGACGCATGCTCTCGCAGGCTTTGCCAGTTCGCTGCTGATCATAATCAGGGATTCCCGCAGACCATCGTTCATCGACAAGTCCGCACACAGGTTGATCACTAGGTGGGCGTCGCTCGGATACGCCGATATCTAAGATAGAGTAATCAGCACGCTGCATGGACAGGTTACTTTCTCTGTGTGTTGGTTTTTCGTGACGGTTTTTTAGCATCGTGCAAGCCTGGAGAGTGATTGTACAAACGTCTACTTTTACCATTCGTCAGCCGCGTCTTCGCTGCATCACAGAACTCTAACTGATTACATTTCAAGGGATCTACCAGCGACTTTTCTAACTATCCTTCGATCACTTCAGTGTACATCCTGTTCAGCTTGATCCGCTAACGGCAGATCCTCACCTTTTCTAGCGAGCCAGGTAGAAAACACGAACGCTTGATCGTCATCAGGGTCAAGTTGATCCTATTTTACATTCGAACTTTCTCTCGGCCTCGAGCACGCTATTGAGCTGTTTGGAGCCAAATATCCACTTTCTAAACTACAGGCTTGAAGGCCAACTCAAAAGTAGAACTAAAGAGTCCTTAGAAAAGAACAACGTACTCAACACAACAAAAATTTAAGACAACGCCTAAATCTTGAAATTAAAGAATAGCACGTCGACCACGCCAAAACCAATCCAGATCAAGCTCGCCGGAATGAACTGACGACTCTGCTTCAACGAGCCGCTGTGCGAAACGACTACGATGAAGGAATTCCCAATGACGCAGAAGAAACTACGGCGGACTGGAATTTTGAATTCCAAGATAGCGGAACGGGCAAAGAGGTTGGTTTTGCCGGGTTCCATAATCAATCTGAGAAATCGAACGTCTGCCGGGTCGAAATTGGCAGCCTCGAACCAGCCCACGAAAAGCAGATCGCAACGAAAATAACAACCTGCATCATCGGGCGGTGAGGCAGCTTGCTCCCGCCGGAACATTGATTTTAGGCGGAATACCTTGAATTTTGTGTCTGTATCTACTGCTCAGATCGACTGGAAAAAATTTTGGCACACTTTTGAGCTAATTATCGCATTATGCGTTAGAGACATCAAAAGTAATTCATGGGGCCGGCTGATATCGAAATCAAATGAACGGCTTCGCGATCGCTCTTGTTGTTGAAATGTATGAAACCACAATTAAGGCTTGGAGACAGAAATGGATCAACAAATTTATCAGAAGAATAAGCCATCGAGTATGTTTGCAATGGCTTCATGGGCTGTTTTAGCGATCGGTGTCCTTGGATATCTGATCGGCTTGTGGAATGTTGAGTTGATGTCCATAGGAGAAAAAGGATTCTATTTAACCATTATTTTGTTCGCGTTGCACGCGAGCGTGAGTGCGCAGAAAAACGTAAGAGATCAAGTAGAAGGGATTGAAGTTAATCAAACGTTTATGATGCTAACGTGGGCTGCAGTTGTTGCGCCAATAGTTCTCTTGACTCTTGGGCTTTACCATGCCGAATTGCCCCTCGCCGATAAGGGGTTTTATGGGATTGCCTTCATCATGAGTATGTTTGCCGCGGTAAGCGTTCAAAAAAATACACGTGATCTGGTTCAGTATGAAAAATCTTATCGCCAAGGAAAAATTAGTTAAGTCTTGGCAACGGATTTCGAAAAGACGCGTCGCGTGAATTGAACATGCCACGACCGGCGGTTGCGCGCAAATCCCGCGATTGGTGTACGAAAAGAACAAGGCCCGGCGGTTTGCACTGCCGGGCCTTGTTTTTGTTGAGCCGAGTTTTACTCCCAGCGTTAGTGGAGGCGGCGGGAATTTGAAAAAAAGACTGTACCAACCGAAAAACAGAAGCCGCAAGTCGTTGGAATATCTAGGCTTGCGCTGCAAGCATGGTCAAGGTTAAAGATTGCTAAAAAGAACAATTAACGGCCAAACAGAACCGTCAGTTAAACAGGTTGTTATCTTTTCAAAGTCCATTGGTTAGCGGGATGCTTACAGACAATTCAACGTCGGAGTTGGCGTCGTCAACAATCAATCCGTTTCGCCTAACTCCGGCGTTTCATGACGGCAATCAAGCCCGATAACCCCCACTGCTTTCTCGGATACTCCCAATACACTGCGACCAAATCTCCATGTTGCAATTGCTCAGGAGTTCGTGAATTAGGCCGCGGGTGCCAACCCAGCGACAAATTCGGAACTGCTACCTACGATCAGAAATCCAATTGAACTACCGCCTGAGTGAATTAGTCTTGTGAATCGCATCAAGGATGGGCTTGCGATTGGCCATCTTGTCATGATGATCCTCGAAGACGGGAAACCTGGTTGGAAAAGGGAAATGGAGAATTGTTCATAAGGCCAACCCGATTGCGCTCGCAAGCGGTCAGTTTCCCTGGCAAGATCAATATCAACAAAGCTTACTTCGCCATGACTTTGATCGGAAGGGAGAAGTCAACGGTTTGTGGACTCAGGCACCGCTGCTTGGTACAGGCTTGAAAACGAATGCTTCCATTAACCTCTGCTGCATCGATCGGATTCTTTCCGATCTGAATCTCGCGTTCAAACACGACACCATCGCTCAGTGTGCCATTGGACGATTCTGGATTATTCCACGGACCGGCGAATTCCATCCCTTCCGGCAACTCAATATCAAACTCCGTCGGAATGTTGGTTCCGTTGTAATTGTTCGTCGAATAAAAATGCCAGCCTTCTTTGACCCGTGCACGAATCACAAGCGTGACTTTCCTACCAGCGTATTGGTATGCCACTCCCTCGACGATATGAAGCGCGGCCAACCCTTGCTCAAACATGACTGGTGAAATCTCGGTCAGGTCTTTCTCGTCGGCTTGATTGCGCAATGCCGTTTTTACGGCATTGGATAAAGCCTCCTTTTCCTGAACAAAAAAGCGATATCCGCGCTGCTCGTCGAATTTGAGCTTTTTTTTGTTCGATTCGTACCACTGTCGCCATTGCTGCGGTTTGCGGCGTATTCTCTGACGCGTATAGCGTTGCAGCAGTCCAAATGCCAGCTTCGCTTGGTCACCGTCAAGCATGTCGATCCATTTGGCAATCGATGCGGGATCGTAAATTGGCGTTTCAAGTTGCGCGGCCTCTTGATCGATCTGTAACAGGCCGCTTCCCGTCGGAACATGGACATAGTCCAACTTGCCATCGAAGTACTTGCAAATTGCTTCTTTGTCGGCGTTTGTTTGGTCGATCAGGTCTTGCTCGAACCAACGATTCAAGTTCTTCGCATCTACGTACGGACTATCGAGAACGCTCTTGATTTTGTCACGCGTGTGAAGCCCGGCAAACTCCGTTTGCAACTCGCCATCAAAATCGTGGATCCAAGTTAACGCATTTACGAACGCCCGCTGTCCTTCTTCTGTCATCTCTGGCGGCGAAGCAACGAATCCCCAAAGAAAACGATTGGCCTCGCGGACAAGCGGAACGCCATTGATGCCTTTCATATTCACACCGCCGGAAATGATCTCCGAATCCCTTGCCATGGCAAAGTGCTTTCGGCTGGAAACCAAGCCGGGATTTTCTTGAGGCTCCTCGACTTTCCACGCCTTGATTTTCATCTTGGTATGCGGGCAGCGCTTGTCCACCAACGTTGGAGTAACGGAGAGTGGCCCTTGAAAGACTGGATGCGATGTGTCGACCGCGTAGGCCTCATGATCCAAACACTGACAGAGCCAGTCAATTTTCGACCCGTACCGTTCTCCGGTTAAAGCTGCTGATGAACCAGTCATCAGCATTGCCTTGGTGTAGCCGTCAGGAAGTGATCGGACGACTGAATCCAGCACCAGAACGTCGGCGCGATTTGCCTTGGCGAGCGTCAAGTCCGCCGGCTTCGTTGAAGACACCGACCGAAAGTGTTTGGATAGAAAAGATGTGAAATCTTTCGTTCGAGTGTCGTCCGCGCCGACATACAACACGTCCAAGGCAATTCGTTTCTTTGAATTCGCTTGTTCTTTCCTGCGAGTTTGCCATTGTCGGTCCAACCACTCAATCGCCAGACCGGTCACTTCAGCGGGAGCAACAGTGTGACCGCCCGGAAACGCAAAGTGTTTAACTGTGCAGTTTCGTTTCTTCAGGGTTCGAGTATCAATCGGAACCCAGCCACTGGCTCCCAAATCCTTGGTTCCAGTGAGCATCGCAATCGACATGTTTTCGCGAAACGGTTTGTCCTGAAAACTGGGGCCGCCAAGCCAACCTCCGTAGGCAAGGACTCCGGCGTAAGGTTCGGTTCGTCTGGAAGTGATTCCGTAGGAGCGCATCGCTCCGCCGGAGAAACCACCGAGATAAACACGTTTGGGGTCATGGGGAATGTTCTTGAAGATGTCTTCGAGAACTTCATCCTCCATTTCGATTTCCGACGTTTTGTCTTTCATCCCATTACGCAGCTTGTCGCAGCCCACCAGTATCCAGCCTGCTGAATTTGCAGGTTCGCGCAGTTTGTCCAACATTCCCCGACCATTTCCTCCTGGACTGAACGCAACCAACAATGGCCGCGGTGGTGCATTGGCATCGTAGCCCTTGGCGAAAGAGACGTGATAGGTGACTGAGTGTTTCCCTTTCGCGGTCATGGTGACCGTTTCGTCAGGCGAAAACGAATCTGGCGAATACGAATCTGCGGACGTCTTGCGAATTTTGGATTCGACTTTTGGAACGATGCTCTGAGGAATACCCAGCTTTCGGTCGTGCGCGCCTGCGGCGAAATCGCTAACTACGTAAACGTTTTGACTTGACCAGTCGCTTTCGACTCGTCCATCGCCGAGGATAATTCTTGCGAGTTTGTTTCGGAACCAATCTGCAAGCGCTAGATAC
>ENA-OREB01001604-OREB01001604.1-marine-metagenome-genome-assembly--contig:-NODE-1604-length-11059-cov-2.516937_pt1 | contig 11059 bp, 6 predicted proteins | sample MGYA00248625_ERZ508552 | MGnify/ENA primary metagenome ERZ508552 (study PRJEB26219, sample SAMN06267888) | marine metagenome | isolation source: Monterey Bay, California, USA | place: USA:Monterey Bay...
ACGATTTCCATTTACCTTTTCCGACAAAAAACATCGGAAAACCGACCCCGATAATCGGAATCGCTATCTTGGCGACGCTGAACTTTCCGACCGCAGCGATAATCCACGCAGTTAGAGTCGTTCCAAGATTCGCCCCCATGATGACTCCGATTGACTCAACTAGCGTTAGGAGCCCCACATTAACAAAGGAAACAACGAGTACAGTCGTCGCCGAGGAAGACTGCACCAATCCAGTTGTGACCAGACCTGTAAGAACTCCCTTGAACCGATTTCCAGTGATGGAAGAGAGCGCAGCGCGCATTCTGGCTCCAGCGAATTTCTGAACCCCCTCAGACATGACTTTCATGCCAAAAAGGAAAATGCCTAACGCTCCTAAAATTTGTAGTATTGTGCTCATTTGGTGTATGAAATACTGATTAGGGCTGTGGCACCCGCAAGGGTAAGAAGAATAAGAAGTTTTGCTTTCATACGTTATCTCTTTTGCTCAGTTTTTGATTAACTATTTATTTTTCAACAGACTTATATTGCTGTGCGCTAAAACTACTAATCTGCCTGCGTATTCACTCAAAAAGCTTCGGGTGACATTCTCGTCACATTCGTGATTCATAAATCCGTAGATTGTGCCGCCGAATCGTCTCAGACGTTCTTTGTGACAGTTACATCACATCTCCTACCTAAATAGATTTTGGGCTACCGGGAGCACAATTGCCAAAGTGGCCAAAGCAATCAGACTGGCAACGACCCCTCATACTTGGACATACAAGAAACTTCTATCCAAACATGGATTCGTATAAGACCTTATCGCCACTGAGCGTTCTATGACTCTCATATCATCCACTAAAAACACCATGATGTTTGGCTGATTTTTTGACTGTGAAGCATTGAAAGCCAGTAAGAGGAAGAGCATTCGAAAAATAGTCATGTCCGGGATATTTTAAAGGAATCCTGACTCTCGTTGTGTCTCACCAATTCTCAGTCACTAAACTAGGTTTAACAGCGGTGAAGAAATTAGAGACTAACTAACGGCTTCTTTTCTCTCAGTTTTTAGATGGCACTATGACCACTTTCATTCCTGCGGATTGGGCTGCGCGTACGCCTGCCTCACTATCCTCAAAAACAACGCAAGCTCCTGGATTAACTTTAAGACGCCGGGCGGCTTCGAGATAAATATCTGGTGATGGTTTTCCATTTTTGACCTCATCGGAACCAAGAACAACGTCAAACCATGAAAGCATGTTTACGCTCCTCAAAGAGGCTTTTACCATTTTACTCGTCCCCGCACTTGCCACCGCCATTGGGATTCTTCCACGATATCTTTCCGCGTAATTTGCAACTTCAGGGATGGCCTTAAAAGATTTTACCTTCCCTTCTAAGATCTCATGTTGTCGTTCACAAACTTTCTGAGCATCCATGCTCAATCCATTTTCAAGGTTTAATAAGTTCACGATATCAGCAGCTGGTTTTCCTCCCAGTTCAGAATAACGCTCTTCCGTGAAGAGGCCTATCCCGCCTTCTTCCTCTAAGGCCTGACCCATGGCTTCGTAATGGGCTTCCATCGAGTCAATCAAGGTCCCATCTAGATCAAAGATAAGCCCCTCAAAGCCCTCTGAAGGATATTCAATCACCCGTTGAGTCATGGTTATTTTATAAAGGGATCCGAATAAGTTGCAACCGCATCTAATCAACTTAAATGCTTCCTAATCCTCAAAGATTAGGACGTTGGTTCAATTTCTACAAAGAATGGCTCAAATCCTCAAGTTAGCGGCCTTGAGAACTGTGAATCGATTTAATTAGATCGACGGTGCGATAGGTGATTTTTCCACTCCCAAAGCATTTCAAACACCCAAACAAGAGAACATATGAAAAGACCAACAACATACGCTTTCCTAAGCGCAGCTTTGCTCGGCAGCAGCCAAGGAGCTATCTTAACATTCAGTGACGATTTTTCAGGTCCTCTCGATGAAGGATGGCGCCAGCAATCGTTTGAGGGAGGACATCTCGGAATAAGCGATGGCAAATACGGTCTAACAGCCAATCAAGGTGGCGGAAGCAATCCCAAGATTAGCCGATCAACTGCTGGCGAACTCGATTCATCTTACGTAAACAGTGTCTCTGTCGTATTCAATGAATTTGGTTTTGGAGGTGACAACACACAGTCTGATTTTAAATGGAAAAGCTTCGGATCCGAAGGCTTTACAGAGGTCGTTCTAAATAGTTTCGGAGACATGCGTCTATTCCATAACGACTTTGACGGTGGTGGTGGTAACATTCAGCCGAACACCCGTATCAGTGTGGCTAATGGTGATCTTCTCACCCTTTCAAATGCCTACAATACAGCGTCGGATACGATTGATCTGACTTACTCTGTCAACGGAGGTGATCCAATATCTTTCTACTCAGGAGGGGGAATTGATGGGCCAATCGGAGACACGATCACTAACTTCGTGGAAGTGGAAGTCTTCAAGTGGGGAGCTTCTGAGTTTAAACCTAATATCGGGATTGACGATTGGAGTCTCAAAACGTCGGGAGATGCCGTCCCGGAGCCATCAAGCATAGCACTCGTCAGTCTTGCCGGACTGTTTCTCCTGCGTCGCCGCAAGTAGAAGGTTAAGAACAAAAATCTCTTACGGGAGGGTATCATCTGTAACTATAAACAGATTGATCCCTCCCGAACTTTTTCCTGCGTCTTGAATAGTTTTCCCCCTTCTATTCTCCACCTCTTCTTGTGTTGCTCACTGCTCCTGTGGTCGCAGTTAGGGTTGGCGCTTGTTGTGGTCAATGAAATCCATTTCAACCCGCCAGAGAATCCAATCCGTGAGGAGTTTGTTGAGCTTTATAATACAGATAAATCGGCTGCTGACATTTCCGGGTGGCGGCTCTCTGGCGCAATTAAATATTCTTTCCCTGAAGGGACGACCATTCCAGCTGGTGGTTTTCTAGTCGTTGCCGAAGACCCTCTCACTCTGAGTTCTAATTTTGGTATTACCGCAATTGGTCCGTATCGTGGCCAGCTAGATTCTGAGGGCGAAACTGTTTATTTACGCGATTTAAATGATCAGATCGCCGACGAAACTGATTACAAGGTCGGTTTCCCATGGCCGGTGGCAGCAAATGGAGATGGTCCATCAATCGAGCTAATCAATCCTCTTTTGGATAATGCGCTAGGGAGTTCCTGGAGATCATCCCGTGATGGTCCAACCCCAGGAAAACCGAACAGTGTCTACTCTACCAATGCGCCTCCGAACATCCGTAAAGTCAATCATCTGCCTGAGCAACCAACTGCCACAGAACCAGTTGTCATTACTGCCCTTGTTACCGACCCTGATAAGGTCGCGGCGGTCACCCTAGAATATCAAGTTGCTGCAGCGGGCGACTACATTCCATCTCATCTTCCTCTTCCCGTGGTTGATAAAAATATTGATCTCTCGCAGTCCCGACAGCTCAACCCGGCCTACATTTCTGGATGGGTAAGTTTCCCCATGTTGGATGATGGACTAGGGGATGATTTACTCGCTGACGATAATATCTTCACCGTAACTTTGCCTCCGCAACAACACCGGGCGCTAGTCCGTTATCGTATCAAGGTGGAAGATATTCCTGGGCTATCGGTTCAGGTTCCTTTTTCAGACGATCGCTCACTGAATTTTGCCTACTTTGTCTATGACGGAATCCCCGACTATTTCGGAGAGTCTGCTGAAACTCTTAATACCCTTCCAGTCTATCATCTCATCACACGAGAGGAGGACTACGCCGAGTGCTTCGCCTATGATAACTCTGAGCAAATCACTCAGGGTAGAGAGGCTCGTTTTTTTTACAACTGGAGTGGCACGATTGTCTACGACGGTGTCGTTTATGATAACATTCGCTACCGCCTAAGAGGTGGGAACGGTCGATATTACGGCCAAGGGAAACGATCGATGCGATTTCGGCTGAATGATGGATACTATTTTCAGGCTAGAAATCAACTTGGTCAGAAATACCCAAAGAAATGGCGAACCCTCACGCTTGGAAAAGGCTTTGATAATCGAACTACTTTAACCTTTGGGCTTAATGAGGCTCTTAGTCTTTATCTTTTCAACAAGATCGGAGTCCCCGCGATTGATACTCATTGGGCTCATTGGCGGGTAGTTGACGGGACCGCCGAAGCCCAAGACAAATGGAATGGGGATTTCCAAGGAATGACATTTGTCATGGAAACCTACGACGTTCGATTTCTTGAGGCACATGGACTAGAGAAAGGAAACTTATATAAGCTGATTAACCAGACCCGTGACTGGAAAAAGCAGCAACGTTATCAGGCAAAAGATGGAATAACGATGGGCCGAGATCACGACCATGTTGAGAGGTCGTTAGATGGAGCAGACACGGCATCATTTATTTCTCAATATGTGAATCTTGATAGCTGGAATCGCTGGCATGCTATGGCGGAGGCGATTCGGCATTACGACTATTGGCCCGACGCAAACAAAAATATGGTCTACTACTTCGAACCAGCGGCCAATCGTTACAAAGGAAAGCTTCGGATTTTGCCTTGGGATACGGATGCCAGTTGGGGGCCAAACTGGAATAGAGGTCATGATTTAGTTTATAATTCTCTATTCCCAGCGTTTGGTGATGGAGGAGATGCTAACACTACCCCAGAACTTTGGCCGGCCTACTTTAATACAGTTCGGGAATTACGAGACTTGTTATGGCAGCGTGATCAAATATTCCCGCTCATTGATGAATTTGCCGGCTTTATTACTCCCTTTGAAGCTGCCGATGCGTCCCGCTGGAAGGACGCTCCATCTGATGCAGGAAATTATTTTGGGCTAGGTGGTGCAGGTGCGAAGTCAATTTCTTCTCTTGCACGTGATATGAAAAGCTTCGCCTTTGTCGGCGGAACTTGGCCAGGTGCAAGTGTCGGTCCGGGCGGGCGGGCTGCTTACCTTGACGAGCTTCAAGCTTCAAATGGAGAAGGTGCGAGTATTCCTTCCACCCCGACCATCACATACTCCGGACCATTAAATTTTCCTGCTAATGGTTTAGTGTTTGAGAGTAGTGGTTTTGCTGACCCTCAAGGAGAAAATACCTTCGGGGCTATGGAGTGGCGAGTTGCCAAAATTACCAATCCTAATGCGCCAGGACACAATTCGGAAGAACGTTTCAAACTAGAATGGCAAGCCGAGTGGGAATCTGGTGAACTGAATACTTTTGACCCTTCTCTAGCTCTCTCTTCCAGCGTGGTCTACCCAGGGTATACTTACCGAGCCCGGCTGCGCCACAAGGACAATACCGGTCGTTGGAGTCATTGGTCATCCCCGATAGAATTTACTCCGACTCTTCCAGATATTTCTCCTTATTTAGATGGCCTGATCATATCAGAAGTGATGTATCATCCAAGTGATCCGAACAATGCAGAGTATGCTGCGGGTCATACAGACGACGATGATTTTGAGTTCATTGAGCTCCGCAATATTGGAGTGGCCTCTCTTGACCTCACTGATTTACGTCTCACCAAGGGGGTAGACTTTAATTTTTTAGGATCAAAAATAACGCAACTCGATCCAGGTGACTTCGTTCTTGTTGTTTCAAATCTTGAGGCAATGGAAATGCGCTATGGCTTAGGGCTTCCAATTGCTGGCGAATGGGACACCAAAGATAAACTCAATAATGGGGGAGAGCGTATCAAACTATCGTTTGGAGCAGGGGTTCCAATTCGAGATTTCTCCTATGATGATAAGACGCCTTGGCCTACTGAAGCAGATGGATCCGGTTTTTCTCTCGTTATTAAATCCGCGAACGCTTCAACAGATCCCAACGTGGCAGCGAATTGGAAGTCTAGTTCTATGCCCTTCGGTACTCCTGGGAGAGATATTTTAAGCGGGCCTTTCGCTGAATGGATGGCCGCCCAAAGTCAGGCTAATCCCTATTCAAACTTTGGGTCCTCTTCCTTATCTAATCTGCTTGCCTATTCGCTGGGTGCTGATTTCAAGGCAAACCCCAATACCGCGCTCCCCAGTATGATTGTTGTGGAAAATGAAGGGATTTCCTACCCTGCTTTGAGCTACCGACTACGCCAAGAAGTGAGCGACCTCACTCACCGCGTTGAAGTATCGGGAAATCTTGAGACTTGGCAAAGTGGCGAGGATTTTACCGTTATTGTAGCTCCTCCCATTAATAATGGCGACGGAACAAATACTCATATCGTTCGTTCAATTTACCCGCTCGATATAAAGTCTTCGCGATTTTTGCGCCTTCATGTTGAGATTTCTCGTCGATAAAATCCAGCGTAAGCGTCTGAGCAATCATGATGCATTTGAGAAGAACCATCAAATGTTGTGAAAAGAAGAAGATTAAGATCGTGAGACTTTCTGCCTCGAGGCTTTTGAATGTAATCATCAAGGCAAGAGTAGGCCGTTCGTTTTCTACAAATTTTGGCCCAAATCCTAGAACTCGTAACATTGTGAAATACCCTAAATTGTTTGATTCTCGGGGGTCCCATGACTTTGTTAAGAGGTCATGTATTTCCACAATGATGAAGCCGGTCAGCCGAACTATGGGTGCCGCTTTTTAGCAGACTGTTATTCAAAACAACGTAAAGAAATGAAACTATCCCTTAAAAAAATATTTCTCCCCGCACTCTTAGTCACCGCATCTGAAGGGGCATACGAGGCCTTTACAGATAATTTTGACGGCCCCTCGTTAGATGAGGCATACAGGCAAGAGGGATTGCAAGATGCTCATTTGGGAATCACAGACGGGGCTTATTTTTTAACTGACGAGAGAGACGGGCAGGGAACCAAGATTACACGTACGACGGGGGGAGAAATTGATTCCTTCCGAAATGAAATTGAATTTGTGATGGACCCTTTCCGTCTTCTTGGAAATCCCGGAACTCAATCTGACTTCAAGTGGAAGATGTTTGGTCCTGATGGGTTTATGGAATTAGTCTTAAATAGCTTTGGAAAATTAAGGCTGTATCACAATGACTCTGAGGGATCGTCTGGCAACATTACCGAGAATTCTGATATCGGAATAGTAGATGGAGACCGTATCAAGCTCATTGTTGATTATGACATCGATACCGATAAGATGGAAGTAACGTATCAAATCAACGACGACGACCCTGTTGTGTTCCATTCTGGGGGCGGAATTAGCGGACGAGTTGGTGATTTAATCACAAATTTTGTTCAGGTTGAAATGTTCAAATGGAACAATTCAGAAGTTACAAAAGGAGTCGTCGCGGTAAACTCCTGGAACCTTGGCGCTATTCAAGAGCCTGAGGCGCCTGCGGGACCTCTAGTTTTATCGATTGGCCCTGACGGTGACGGGCTAGAGTTTAATTGGCGGAGTCAGGAAGGTAAGGTCTACGACCTAGTAAGTTCCACAACTCTGGAATCTTCTCCTGCTACTTGGGCACCTTACAACGATGGAGTTAACCCCTCATACGAAAATATCGCTGCATCTGGATCAGGGAACAACACCTTGAGTAAGGTCGCAATTTTAGGGTCACCCCGTTTATTCGCTATTGTAGAGAAAGAATTTCAGCCTCTGCTAATTGAGAATTTTGATTCACTTGGAAATTTAAGTCTGCCCGAAGGGTGGGAAGCTTCCGACAATGGAGAAGGGAGCCAATGGCAAGTGGGCACACCAAGCGGAGTTAATACCGAACCTAGCGCTGCGGCATCTGGCGTCACCTGCGCCGGCATTAATATTGGCGGAGATTACACGCCGTCAGCAGATGCATCACTTACCACGAGCGTTTTTACAGTGCCCGCTTCAGGAGCAACATTAAGCTACAGCCAATATATCGATACCGATTTCCCTCCCCAAGCTGATGTTGGTTCCATCGTAGTACTCTCAGCTGCTACGAATCTTCCTTTGGCCGATGGAGATGTTGCTCTGAATATAGAAGGAACAAGCCAAGAGTGGACCAAAGAATCTTTTCCCCTTCCAGAGGCCGCGAATGGTCAAGAAGTAAGGCTTCAATTTCGCTTTGTCTCAGACAACGACGCTAATGTCTTTGCAGGTTTTTATGTCGATAATGTGAGCGTCGTTCCAGGGAGCTGAGAGTTCCCGGAAACAAAATTAAAGGTGTTATCGCCTTATCGCCTTCTCTAATGAGAGAAAGAAAACCTATGTACGTATTCAGACCCTTAATAATTCTCGTGAACCGATGTCTGATTGCCTTAATCTTTGGTTTGCCTGCGGCTTCTCTCTCTAGAGTTAAGGCTCCGAACTTTGTAATTATCTACGCAGACGATCTTGGCTATAGCCAACTCAGTATTCCGATGATGAAGGAGAAGCCGGAATATGCTCATCCACTCCATCAGACTCCAAATATTGCAAACCTTGCAAAACGCGGGATGCGTTTTTCAAGTGCCTACGCACCTTCGCCTGTATGCACGCCTTCACGGGCCAGCATTCAATTCGGAATGACCACCGCGCGCGTCGGATGTATTTCGATCCATGATGTTGTGATGAATAAACGACGAATCGATATGAGAAAAAATGTCTCGATCGCTGAAATGATCAAGGCCGCAAATCAGAATCACGTAACTGCTTTTTTTGGAAAAGGATGCACACCAATGGGCTGGTTTAAGGACCACGGCTACGACGTTACCGACTTTAATCATAAACATCCAAACGGAAATGCACACGGTGACTGGTGGGAGCCCCATACTAAAACTCCAATTCCTGATAACGACCCAAAGCGTGTTTTTAGCCTCGCCAAAACCTCGATTGATTTCCTTCAAAACCGCGCTGAGGACAAGAAGCCTTTCTTCCTAACGATCTCGCACTACGCAGTTCACGTTCGCAATAGCTCCCTAGAAAAAACCCGTAGGAAATATCTGAGAATCATAGCAGAGCAGAACGGCATCGAAGGTGGCATCTCTGATATCAAGGCTGGCGAGAGCAATAAACTCCGTTCACTTTGGGAGCAGGCCAACTATGCTGCGATGATGGAAGACATGGATACTTCCATCGGCCTTGTGCTGGACAAGTTGAAAGCTGTGGGGCTTGAGGAAAACACTTACGTTATCTTCTCCTCTGACAATGGTGGGGGGAACCAAAATCCGCCTCTTCAGGGCGGTAAAGCCAAAATGTGGGAAGGTGGCTTACGCATTCCAATGATTGTGGCCGGGCCTGGAATCACTGCGAATTCGCAGTGCGATCAACCGGTAGCACAGTGGGACTATTTAACAACAATGCACGATCTTGCTGGCAGTAAGGCCGCGTTACCAAGTGATTTGGATGGGATTAGTTTGCGACCCGTTTTTGAGAAGGGCAACGATGGCAAGCTTGCTACACGTGACACCGGTTTTGTTTTTCATTTTCCTGCACATTACACGGTACCCATTACCGCATTCAGAAGCGGTGATTTCAAACTGATGCGACATCTCAATTCGGGCGAAATCAAGTTGTTTAATGTCGTAAAAGATATGGGTGAGACAAATGATCTGACGAAACAGATGCCCGAGAAAACGGCAGAAATGGTGCGGCAGTTGGATGCGTATCTTCAAAAGGTCGGTGCATGGACAATGGATGAGGTCTACGAGACCCGTACAGAAGAGCTGGAAAAGTGGACTTTGGAAAATCAACTCAAAGTTGATCAATTGAATAAGCAGTTGAACGAAACAGGCTTGTCACAAGAAGACCGTCTTGAACTCAGCAAAAAGCTGAAAGAAAGCACGGCAAAAATAAAGCACTTTAAAGAGAATCTTGAAAAACTCAATCTGGATCGAAATTCGGACCTTTGGTTCTAGAAGATCATAACCAGACAAGCACACGTGGACTTGATGCGATTTAAATTCATAAGACTCTTTTCCTCAATAGAGCGAATGCCAAAGCGATTTACATGCCGTGCAGACCAAACCAACTTTGCAAAGTATTACGTTCAATCAATTCGAATTACCCCTTGAAATTTGCTCCCAGGATAATGGCGACCCCGAGACGTCTACTGTATCTTTCTCATAGCGAATCGTGGTCCATTCACCCTTGAGTGGCAGTCGGATTTCCATCCATTCCCAGTCGTCTGGTAGGGCTGGACGCACAAGCAGTTTATTCTCCGGGATGGAATACTTGAGCCCGCCTAAACCTTCAAGATACAACAGAATTTTGCCTGCATTGAAGTTTGAATATTGGTCTCCAAAAAGCGTGCGGTCACGGCGGTACGCCTCTGGTGCAACAGGAATATTCCATTCGTCGTGCCAGTTGTAATTGCCAATGTGGTTGAGTGTCAGTTCTGATGCAACGGAAAGCCCTTGGCAAAACATTCCGTCGAGCATGAAGTAGGCAGTGTCTGGCGTATACCCAAAGGAATCATCCACTTTCGTGTCGAACTCCTGCATAGATTGTTTCGACATCGCAAGTGGGAAAAACTCACCAAAGAAACCCTTCTCACGATCAATCGCCCAGTGCTGCACCATTTCCTCGGCATATTTCTTCGGGAAATACGGTGAACGCATTGCCCAAAACGAGTTTGTCCCAATCAATCCACTCTTTGGACCTGCGAAATACTTTTCTATACCATTCATCTCCCATCGCTGATCAAACATGAGTCGAACATGGTCAGGATCAGTACGTACCAGTGACTGCCAGTGCTTCACATCTGCTTCTTTCCCAAGAACCGACGCCATACGAGCAAGTGTTTCCGCCACCTCGAATTCATTCATCGAAAAATTCGTGAGCCTCTTACGAAAAAGTTTTTCAAAATGATTTTCGTAACTGGCTCGTAGAAACCCAACGTCGCCCGTATGCTCATAAATCTGCCATGCACCAAGGACGTGCTCAGACATTTCTCCACCGTAGGCGCCACTATGCCAGGAGGTCCCCTTGTTGTCAGAAAGCATACGAATGCCATTGGGCAGTTCACGAAATAGATCATTCTCGGTGAGATGCTTCCATGTCAGGACATTTCCGTAGCCGTACCGAGCCTTGTCAGCAGCCCACGCCCCAACTTTTATTTGGAACATCGCATCATAACGATGTAGACCAAGGAAATTATTCACAGCTGTCTGCGTGTGGTTCTCCATCTCCCACCCGCTGCCTACATCAATTGAATACATCAAATAGA
>ENA-OREB01001606-OREB01001606.1-marine-metagenome-genome-assembly--contig:-NODE-1606-length-11041-cov-3.264684_pt1 | contig 11041 bp, 10 predicted proteins | sample MGYA00248625_ERZ508552 | MGnify/ENA primary metagenome ERZ508552 (study PRJEB26219, sample SAMN06267888) | marine metagenome | isolation source: Monterey Bay, California, USA | place: USA:Monterey Bay...
ATTGCTGCTAATAAAAATACTATTGCTTTAGCAACTGATGCTATCGAAAAGTACGAAAAGCAATTAAAAAACATCAAGAATAATCGTGAATTTACTTCATTAACTAAAGAAGTAGAGTATCAAAACTTAGAAATTCAGATTGCTGAAAAGAAGAAAATTCAGAATGATGCAGATGTTTTGCACAAAACAGTCATCATTAATGCTTGTAAAGAACAAATTGCTGAAAGAGAAGAAGAATTAAAAATAAAACAAGCTGAACTTGATGAAATTATCAAGGAAACTGAAAAAGAAGAAAAAGCTTTAATGGCTGATTCTGCAAAAGCAGAAAAAGTAATTGATGATAGATTACTTGGAGCTTACAAAAGAATTAGATCAAAAGTAGCAAACGGTATGGCTGTTGTTTCTGTTGATAGAAATGCTTGTGGAGGTTGTTTTGCAACTATTCCACCTCAAAGAGAATTGGACATTCAAATGCATAAAAAAGTAATTGCTTGTGAGCATTGCGGTAGAATTATGATTGATGCTAACATCTTTGAAGAGCAAGAAGCTTAGTAAAATTTAGAACTATTTAAAAGGGATTTCATATTTTTGGAATCCCTTTTTTTATGCCATGAGATTTTTTATCATCATATTTTTATTATTAAGCAAATTTACTTTTGCCTCTTTTGATATGAATGAGAATATGCAACAATCATACTCGCATATTATAAACTTGGAGTTTGAGTCTGCTAAAAAATTACTAGCTAATGAGCAATCTCAAAATCCCACTAATGGTTTTATTCCACTTCATCAAAACTATATTGACTTCTTAACCATTATTATTGGTGAGGAGAAAAGTTATTTTGATAATTCTATTCAGCAAAAGGAAGTGAGAATGGAATTGCTTGAAAGCAAAAATGAAGATTCTCCTTACTATTTATATTCTCAAGCAGAAATTCATTTGCAATGGGCTTTTTCTCGTTTAAAATTTGATCAATATTCAACTGCTGCTTATGAGTTTATTAAAGCATATAAGCTATTAGAAGAAAATCAAGAAAAATTCCCTGACTTTACTTTAAATAAAAAGGGTTTAGGTTTAATTCATGCTTTGCTTGGTGCAGTTCCTGAGCAGTTCCATTGGATTTTAAATCTGGCTGGTTTAGAGGGGGGTGTAGCGCTTGGTCTTTCCGAATTAGATGAAGTTTTGAATGATAAGAATTTTAAAATATATGAGAATGAAGTGTTATTTTTGCTTTCTTTTTTGCAAATTAACTTAAATGAAAATGATGCCACTTCTCAGCAATATCTGGATAGGATAGGAGATGGGTATAAAGAAAATATATTATTGAATTTTACTGCAGCACGGCTATCTCATAATTTAGGAGAGAATGAATTAACACTTAAAATACTGGCAGATAAGCCAAGTTCTTTGTCAGCTTTCCCTTTTCATTATTTGAATTATTTGCAGGGTATGTCTTATTTGTATCAGTTGAATTATGAAAATGCTAAACAGCAATTTGAAGTCTTTTTAGGCGATTTTAATGGTATTAATTACATCAAATCTGCTTATCATAAATTAGCTTGGATTTCTTTTTTGCAAGGAGAAGATGATAATTATTTTGAGAAGGTAATTACTGAAGGTAATACTTCAATTGATGAAGATAAAGTTGCATTGAAAGATGCAAATAAAAACTATATAACACATTCTAGATTGTTAAAAACAAGGTTGCTTTATGATGGAGGGTACTATGAAAAGGCACTATTAGACCTTTCTGGAGTAAAGATAATAAAAGACTATTCTGGATTCTATGATGAATATTGGTATCGTTTAGCGCGTATCAAATCTAAACTTGATTATGATGATAAAGAAATTATTGAGCATTTTCAATTGTCTATTGATCAAGGAAAGAATTCTGCTAATTATTATGCTCCTATGTCAGCTTTGCAAATTGCCTTAATCTATGAAAAGCAAAATGAACTGGATAAAGCAGCAATCTATTTTGAAAAGTGTCTTTCAATGTCAGATTTTGACTATGAGAGAGGAATTCATCAAAAAGCTAAATCAGGTTTGGTAAGAATATCAGATTAGTATCTGAAGCCTATAGTAAAAATCAAACTATGATTGGTGTTAACTAAAGATGTTGGAGCAATATATTCTTCACTATATAATAAGTGTTCATTTGCTCCTTGAGATAAAACATAAGCGATATCAAAATAATAACCTCCATTATTTATTCCTAAGCCATAGCTAAATTTTTCTCTGCTAAAATCTTTATTTGCAAATGCACTTCCTAGTTTAGCATATCCAGCTCTTAAAATAAATGGTTTGATATTCATCTCTGCTCCTATCTTTATGTTTTCAGTTTTTTGGTAGATTTTACTAATTGCTTTATTACCGTATTCAAATTCATAATCTGGGTATAATTTACCTTTAGTGTAATCAAGAATTTCATAGTCAGCACTAATTAATATATTTTTATTAAAGATTGTTGATGCGCTAACAATAGCTTTCCATGGTGTTGTTAAGTTGTACTGAAAAGGCATTTCATATCCCATTGATTGATCCAATGTACTGTCTTTAAAATGAGTAATCATATCAGTGTAATAATCTTCTTCAATAGTATAAACTGTTGGAGTGTGTATGGCTCCACCTACTTTAAAGGTTTCTGAAACACGGTAAATTGCACCTAATTTCAAATTATAACCATGTCCATAAGCTGTAAATTCTTCTGAGTAATCTAATTGCCTTAGGTTGCTTGTAGTGTCTGAAGTTTCTTTTTCTGTATAATTAGCAATTTCTGTATAATCTAAAGTTGGAATACCAAGTGTAGCTCCTAAATATAATTTCTCTTGAAAAGAACCCCCAACTGAAAATACAAATTCATTTAAACTCCCTCTTGAATTTATGGTTTTAAACTGATTTTTTGTGCCGTTAGAAAAATTTGAAATATATTGTCCATCTACTACACTATCCCCATTAAATAAGGGGTCAATTAAATAAGTATTCCAAGCCATTACTGATTCGGAATAAGCATTTCCTTCTGAAAGATCGTTCATAGAAAAGCCATTAGTGGCGTCAACAATATTATCAGTAAAAGTCAATCCACTATTATCTCCTTCAATCCTTACACTTCTGTTGTAACTTGCTAATTGATTCCAGCCTATAGCAATATTAATTCTTTTCCAGTCAGTATCTTCCTTTGGTATAGTAAAAACTAACCCTAGATTACCAATGTCTAATCCTGTGTTATAATCAGCAGTATTTGTTCCATTAAAGTATGATTTAGTGCTATTTAAATTAAATGTTGGCGTGAAAGTAAATTCACTAAACTGATACATTCCAATCCCTGCAGGATTCAAGCTTAAAGCTGAAAATTCTCCTCCTAGTGAGCCAAATGCACCACCCATTGCAGAATATCTTGCAGTTCCTAAATTATCATGTGTTGAATATCTTAATGCGTCAACTTCATTTTGTGCGTTAAGTGTTGTGCTGATTGCTATAGCAATTCCTAAAATTCTTTTTATCATTTTTATCTTCTTGGTTTTGAGCTTCTTTTATTTCCTCCTGAGGATCTATTGTTACTATTTGATCTGCTCCCAGAATTTGAATTGTAGCTTCTGTTGTTGGTTTTTGGTGAAGAATATGTGTTGTTGCTTCTGTTATTTGTTTTAGTTGTTGTGCTGTTTTTATTGGTGCTATTCCCTCTTGTGTTGTTACTATTTGTTGAATTGCTTTTGTAATTACTGTTATTGTAAGTGTTTTTACTAACTCCAATATTTGTTTTAGTAGTTGTATTTCCTCTGTAAGTATTTGTTGTTTTTACAGTTGAATTTGAACTATTACTTCTGGTGTTAGTCGAATTGGCTTTAATTGAACTGTTGTTTCTGATATTTACAGTAGAGGAGTTGTTATTGTTGTTATTGGTTTTCACACCTCTATTTCCTCTTGAAGTTAGTGCTCCTCTGTGTCCAGTTGTGTATGTGTGATTGCTATTTGTATTTACAGTAATATTGTTATTGTGGTGATGGTTGTATCCGTATCCGTAATAAGAATAGTAGCCCCCAGTGTAGTAAGGAGAGTAGTAGTAATCGTAATAATAAGGGGAGTAACTGTAGTAAGAATAGTAAGGAGAATTCCAGTTGTAACCATAATAGATGCTTGTTCCGCAATAAAATGGGTCATTATTATACCAATAGTAGTCAGTATAAATTCCGCCATAATATCCAGTACTGGACATTGGCCTATGAAATCTTCTTATTCTTGATGAAAAACTATAGTCATAGTAATCATCAGCTTCATAATAATCACCATAATAATTGTTGACTGTTGTTCCTGTATCAGTAGTTATCGTTTCATTTTCTACTTGATTATTTACAGTCATTTCTTCATAGGTGCTAAATTCATCACTTTCTAAATAATTAGGATCAGAATAATGCACATGAGTTGTTGTTATGCAAGATGCTAAAAACAACATTAATATTGAGGGGAGAAGTAGGTTTTTCATAGCTATAATTTTTTGTTTGATACTCATAAACTTATGCTCGTTTAATTTATTAGTTTTGTACTACCTTTTTGGTAAACGAAATTAATACTACAAAATTACATTTTTTAAGATTAAATGGCAAAGAAATTAACATCAAGAGCAGAGGACTACTCACAATGGTATAATGAGATTATTCAAGGAGCTGATTTAGCAGAGAATTCAGGAGTAAGAGGTTGTATGGTTATCAAACCTTATGGATATGCAATATGGGAAAAAATGCAAGCTGAATTAGATAAAAAGTTTAAAGAGACAGGACATGAAAATGCTTATTTTCCTCTTTTTATACCTAAATCATATTTTAGTAAAGAAGCAAGTCATGTTGATGGTTTCGCTAAAGAATGTGCTGTTGTTACTCATTATCGCTTAAAAAATGATCCTAACGGAAAAGGTGTTATTGTTGATCCTGATGCAAAATTGGAAGAGGAATTAATTGTTCGTCCTACTTCTGAAACTATCATTTGGGATACTTACAGAAAATGGATACAATCCTATAGAGATTTGCCTATTTTAGTTAATCAATGGGCTAATGTGGTGAGATGGGAAATGCGTACTAGATTATTTTTGCGTACTGCTGAGTTTTTGTGGCAAGAAGGACATACAGCTCATGCAACTAAAAAGGAAGCAATTGCTGAAACGGAACAAATGATTGATGTATATGCTGATTTTGCTCAAGATTTTATGGCTATGCCTGTAGTTATTGGCGCAAAATCTGAAAATGAAAGATTTGCTGGTGCACTTGAAACCTATACTATAGAGGCGCTAATGCAAGATGGAAAAGCATTACAGGCTGGAACATCTCACTTTTTAGGTCAAAATTTTGCAAAGGCCTTTGATGTTAAGTTTGCTACAAAAGAAGGAACTCAAGAATACGTTTGGGCAACATCTTGGGGAGTTTCTACTAGGTTAATGGGAGCACTTGTTATGACTCATTCTGATGATAAGGGTCTTGTGTTACCACCAAAGCTTGCCCCTTTCCAAGTTGTAATTGTCCCAATTTATAGAAGTGATGATCAGCTAGAAAAAATTAAAGAAATCGTTTTAGAAATTAAATCCTCTTTAGAGCATAGAAATATTTCTGTTAAGTTTGACGATAGGGATACACACAAACCAGGTTGGAAATTTGCTGAATATGAACTCAAAGGAGTTCCTGTAAGATTAGCAATTGGAATGAGAGATGTTGAAAATGGAACTGTTGAAGTTGCCAGAAGGGATACTTTAGAAAAAGAGACCCTGAAAGTTGAAAATATTGATGTAAAGGTTGAGAATCTATTACATAAAATTCAAAAGAATTTATTTGATAAAGCAAATGATTTTAGAGAAGAAAATACATTTAAGGCAGATTCCTATGAAGAGTTTAAAGAATTGATAGAAAAAGGTGGTTTTGTTTATGCTCACTGGGACGGAACTAGTGAAACAGAAGAGATTATTAAAAATGATACTAAAGCTACCATAAGATGTATTCCAGAAAATTCTGAAATTAATGAAGGTAAGTGTATTTTATCAGGCAAAAAATCCAAGCAAAGAGTATTATTTGCTAAAGCTTATTAATAATGAAAAATGAAGCAGAAATTCTAAAACTTTTAAAAGAAAAGTCAGCAACAAAGCAATTAATCTATAGAAATACTAAAGAAGTTTTTGATGATTTGGTAGTTTCTTTAAAGTCAAAGGAAAAATCATTAACCAGTTTATTAAAAAATGAAGTGGAGAATGTTGAATTAGAGTTTAAATCAAATGGCCTATTTGATGTTCAGCTTAAATTTGCAGGTGATACCCTTCTTTTTCACATGCATTCTAATATCTTTGATTTTCCTCCCTCACATGAAATTTTCAAGTCAAAATACATTAAGACAGATAAGTCAAGAAGTTTTTGTGGTGTAATTAATATTTATAATTTTCTGTCCGATTCATTAAAGTATAACCGCTTAAATGATGAAGGAGTTTTAATAGGCAGAATTTTTATAAATAAAGAAAAGAAATTCTTTGTAGAAGGGGACGAGGATTTAGGCTCTTTATTTAAAGAATTTTCTAAAAAAGAAATTAATAGTGAATCAATAGAAGAAATTATAAATGCATGTATGATTTTTACCTTAAATTTTGATTTGTGTTCTCCTAATTTTAATGATGTGAGATTAGTTTCTGTGCATCATTTATTAACAATGAGTATGAATCAAAAAATTAAAACATCAAAAAGGTTGGGATACCAGCTTTCTAATCATGAGAAATAATTATTTATTATTTGCTAGTTTTTAAAAAAAGTATAAATTTGCAGCCTTGATTGAGAATCATTATGGCCCGGTCGTCTAGTGGTTAGGACGCCAGGTTTTCATCCTGGTAACCGGGGTTCGATTCCCCGTCGGGCTACAAAAAATAATAAATATGGCAAATCATGCTTCAGCGTTAAAAAGAATTAGACAAACTGCAACTAGAAGATTGTTGAATAAGTATAAACACAAAACAACTAGAAATGCAATTAGAGATTTACAAGCTTTAAAGGATAAAAAAGCAGCTTCTGCTTTACTTCCAAAGGTTGTTGGAATGTTAGATAAATTAAGTAAGACTAATATTATCCATAAAAATAAAGCTGCTAATCTTAAGTCAAAATTAACAAAACATGTAAATTCTTTAGTAAAAGCAAAATCAGCCAAAGCCGCTCCAAAAGCTAAATAATTTTTCTCAACACAATTAAAAAAAGGCTTATCAAAAATGATAAGCCTTTTTTGTATACTTTTAATTTATGAATAACATTTCTGATGTATTTTTTGATTTAGATAGAACATTATGGGACTTTGATTATAATGCTCATAAAACTCTTATTGATATTTATAAAGGCTTTAATCTCAAAGAATTTAATATTGATGTAGAACAATTTATAGATCGATATACATTCCATAATGAGCATTTATGGTCTTTGTACAGAGATAATAAAATTTCAAAAAGTCTTTTAAGGTCAGAAAGATTTGGATTAACATTAAATGAGTTTTCGGTTGATGACAATGATTTAGCTGTTAAAATAGGGGATGAGTATATTAAAAAATGTCCCTTGCAGACTACTCTTTTTCCATATGCAGTTGAAATATTGAATTATCTAAAAACTAAATATAAGCTTCATATTATTACTAACGGTTTTGATGAAGTCCAACATATTAAGTTAAAAGCATCTGGGTTAACACATTTTTTTAGTGAAATAGTAACTTCAGAAAAAGTAGATGTTAAGAAGCCAGATCCTAAAATATTTAATTATGCTTTAACAAAAGCTAAAACAACCTCTGTGAAAAGTATAATGATTGGAGATGATTTGCCAGTAGATATATTAGGAGCTAAACAAGTTGGTATGTCTCAAATTTATTTTAATCCTGATAAAAAGAATCATAATGAAAAAATTGATTATGAAATTTCTAGTCTAGATCAAATAAAAGAAATTTTGTAATTATTTGGTTACTTCAATAAGTGGTTTACCTGTACAGCCATTTGGAAAAGATATTTCTAATAATGAGCTTATTGTAGGAGCAATATCTTTGATGTTCGCAAGATTTGTTGTTTCCCCTTTAGAAATTTTATGTCCCCAGAAAATTAATGGAACATGTGTATCATAATTGTGTGATGATCCGTGAGTCGTCCCTCCCTTTTCCCAGCTTTTTCCAATCCATCCAGGCTGAAGTTCAACAATAACATCGCCAGACCTCTTATGGTTAAATCCTTGTTGGATTTTAGCGTGTGTAGAATGATTGTATTGGTAATTATGTAATTGATGAGCAGTATATGTATTTTTTACTCCTTTTTGTTTTAATAGAAAAGCACTACATATTTCAGGTATCAGTCTTAGAGTTTCAGCACCCAAATTTTTCTCAATATAATCATGATTAAGAAATAATTGATTATTTGAGTAGTTAAGAATTAAATCTTTAGCTAAAAGATCATTTGCTGGCCAATTTAATTGATCTCTTAGATGTGTCGTTAGTTCATCAATCATTTCAGAATTAGAAAAATATCCTGAAGGAATATTAAATTGCATTAACTTACTTGGTTCTGAAGCAACTCCATGATCTGCAGTTAAAAATACAATTGCATTTTCTTTACCAATTTTAGTGTTTATATAATTTAAAAGCTTTGCAATATCTTTATCTAGACGCTTATATGTATCTAAGATTTCAAATGAGTGAGGGCCATATCGATGACCAATATAATCCGTAGATGAAAAACTAATTGTTAGAAGATCTGTAGTGTTTTCTCCAAGATTTTCGTTCTTTAAAATTTCTAAAGCTAAGTCTGCTAAAATTGTATTTCCATAAGGCGTGCTTTTTATTATTCCATATCCTTTTAAATCTATTAAGGAATCTAAATTATGAGAAAATTTGTTTTTAAAAGACCATTCTGATTCAATATAACTAGAAGTTGGTTTTTGATTTTGATATTCAATTAGCCAATTAGGTAGATTTTCCATATAAAAACTACTACTAATCCAATCTCCGTGCCCATCCATCCAATAAGCAGCATCTGCTGAGTGGCCTGCAGAAAGTATTGCACCCCTGTCTTTTAATGAAACTCCAATAACTTTTGATTTAGGATTGAATAATTGTATCTCGTCTCCAATTGTAGTTGTTAGCATATGATGAGGTGACATTTTACCGTCCTCAGAGCTGATGTCAATGGTATTTTGTTCACAATTACATATAGTATGCATATCTCCATTTCCAGCACAGTAAACACTTTTTTTTAAGTCTTTATCATACCAATTGTTAGCAATAATTCCATGGTGAGCTGGAGTGGTTCCAGTAAAAATACTTGCGTGACCAGGGCCCGTGTATGTAGGCGCATAACTAAAATGAGTATTTTTAAAATAATAACCTTCCTTCACAAGTTTTTTGAATCCGTTATTCCCAAAATCATTCCAAAACCTATCTATATAATCATACCGCATTTGATCAACGACAATACCTATAACTAATTTTGGTTTTTTTGCTTCAACATTAAAATATAAAACAACTGAAATTAAAATTAATAGTGTTTTTTTCATTTTATTTTTTTTAATTGGAAAACTCCGATAGATAAAATTACAGCTACAAGCACATCATATATTGGTCTAACATTTGGCCAGCCAAAGTTCCAGATACAAACTAGCAGTAGCCAAAGAAACCATATTTTATTAAATTGTTTCACCTATTTTATGTTGTATAATTTTATATGATAACAAACTTACAACAATTGCCCAAAACATGCCACCTAAAATATCAAGTGGAAAGTGAACTCCAAGATAAATTCTGCTGTATCCTATAATTGTAGCTAAAGAAAACAAAAGAATAAATAATTTTCTTTTTTTAGTTAAAAGTCCTACGAAAAAAGCAATTGAGAACATGTTAGAAGCATGAGAAGAGATAAAACTGTAAAGCCCTCCACAGTTTGAAACTAGACGTATTTCATCTAATTGATGACATGGTCGCAATCTTTGAAATGTTTCTTTAAAAAAATGTACGCTTCCAAAATCAGAAAGGAAGATTAAAAAAATAATTGATAAAACAATCCACAAGAAATTGTTTTTAAATTTTTTGTAAAGTATAAATAGAATATAGATGTAGAGGGGAATAAAAACATACTTATTGCTAAGTAAAATCATAGTTTTATCAAAACTAACCTCTCCGTTTAAATTGATTAATTTAAAAAGAAAGAGGTCAAGATTTAATAAAAACTCCATTAGAAATTTAATTGTGACCAAATTTTATCCTTGAGTTTAGATAGCCCTTTTTCTGCAATTGATGAGAAAAAGATATGTTCAATCTCTTTTGGTAGTGTTTTTTTGATCTCATTGGTTAACTCTTCATCTAACATATCACACTTACTAATTCCAAGAATTCTTTCTTTATCTAATCCTGGAATTATTGAGATTAAATGATTGATTTCACCTGGTGATACACATTCAAAACCAACTCCCGTGCTTGCTATTATTTTTAATATTTCCGGATTAAAATTTGCTTTCATCGCATATAAGATATTTGAGAATGCAGACTGACTTTGAAGATTCTCCGCCTTATCAATTATTGCGTCTTTGCAATAAACTAGAGCATTCCCATATTTTAAAGATAATTCGAGTAATTGATCTATTCTTCTGGTCCACCAAAAAGGTTCATCAAAATTCTGCATGTCTGTTCACATTTCTTACCAGGAAGATGCTTCGGTTACTGCGCCCTGTGATGCAGAGGTGACAGTTGCTCGATACTTTGCTAATGCACCTCTTGTTATATCGGATTTTGGGCGAATCCATTTTTCTTTTCTTTTGTCAATTGTGGTTTGCTCAACTAAAAGATCAATACGCTTAGTCTTTGCATCAATACTTATTTGATCGCCATCCTCCACCATTGCTAAAGGACCTCCAACTGCCGCCTCCGGTGTAACATGGCCAACAACAAATCCATGACTCCCGCCAGAAAATCTACCATCAGTGATTAAAGCTACTTCTGAACCTAATCCCTTACCTATTATAGCTCCAGTAGGACTTAACATTTCCCTCATGCCAGGACCTCCTT
>ENA-OREB01001610-OREB01001610.1-marine-metagenome-genome-assembly--contig:-NODE-1610-length-11030-cov-6.968593_pt1 | contig 11030 bp, 9 predicted proteins | sample MGYA00248625_ERZ508552 | MGnify/ENA primary metagenome ERZ508552 (study PRJEB26219, sample SAMN06267888) | marine metagenome | isolation source: Monterey Bay, California, USA | place: USA:Monterey Bay...
GCTTTCAAATCTCGCTCTGTCTGAGCAACATTTTTCCCTTTGGTCAGTCCCCAGCGTTGTGCCAATCTATGAATATGTGTGTCTACTGGAAAAGCTGGGTATCCAAAACCTTGAGACATAACAACCCCTGCAGTTTTGTGTCCGACGCCAGGTAGGCTCTCTAGACTGGTGAAATCGTTTGGCACTTGCCCGCCAAATTGTTCTACAAGAATAGTTGAAAGTTTTGAGATAGCAGAGGATTTTTGAGGAGCTAGACCACAGGGCCGAACTACCTTATAGATTTTCTCCACAGGTATATGCTGCATGTCATAGGGGTTGTCGGCGAGTTTAAATAGGGAAGGGGTCACTTTATTTACGCGCTCATCCGTGCATTGCGCACTCAATAGAACCGCCACCAATAGAGTAAAGTTGTTTTTATGGTCAAGAGGAACAGGTGTTTCTGGGTATAGCTCATTTAAGCGAGTCAATATAAAGTCGGCTCGTTCTTTTTTAAGCATCTCCTTGACCCTCTAAGGAGGATATAAAATACTTGATTCGTAACGCTGCCTCAACGCACTCAGCTGTATCGGCAACAAGTGCCATTCGGACTCTATTTTGCCCCGGGTTGCAATTGTCGCTCGGCCTGGACAAGAACTGTCCGGGTAATAGGGTGACATTTTGCGAGGCGTAGAGCTCTCGTGCGAACTCGATATCATTGAACGGAGTTTTGGGCCACAAATAAAAACTGGCGTTCGGTTCAGGAAAATCCATACAATCACTCAAAATTTGAGTTACTGCAGAAAACTTTTGACGGTAGAGTTCTCTATTTTTAACGGTATGATCTTCGTCGCTCCAAGCTGCGATAGACGCCTTTTGAACAGGCAGTGACATGCTTGATCCATGGTAGGTTCTGTATTTTAAAAACCCTGCTATTAGAGAGGCATCACCAGCGATAAATCCTGATCTCAAACCGGGCAGATTGGACCGTTTAGACAAACTATGAAAAACGACACACCTCGAATAGTCATCACGCCCGATATGTCTGCACGCTTCAAGCAGACCAACTGGTGGATTTTGCTCATCTAAGTACACCTCTGAATAACACTCATCGCTGGCGATAATAAAGTCGTACTTATCAGCCAAATGAATTGCCTGTTCCATGGCCTCCAAACTCATCACGGCACCGGTAGGATTTCCTGGAGAGCATAATTGTAATAATTGACATCGTTCCCAAACCTCAGGAGAGACATTTATTAAATCGGGAGAAAAGTTTTTCTCAAAATCGCAATTCAAATACACCGGTTCAGCGCCCGCTAAGAGTGCAGCACCTTCATAAATTTGATAAAAAGGGTTCGGTGCCACTACAACAGGTAGGTCAGTGCAGTCCTTGACATTAATGGCACTTTGAGTAAACGCAAATATCGCTTCTCTGGTACCACATACTGGTAAAACGTTCTTATCAGGGAGCACACTATATGGTGTTAAGTTGAAGCGTTTTGTCAGCCAGTTGCAGATAGTATTTCTAAGTTCCAAGGTGCCTCTGGTTGTGGGGTACCTTTCAATCTCATCGATAGAATTAGCAAGAACATCCTTAACAAACTTTGGGGCCGGATGTTTAGGCTCGCCAATGGATAGCGATATATGATTTAAATGTGAGGGCGGTGAAATATGCTTTTTAAGTGCACTTAATCGTTCGAAGGGATATGCCTGAAGCTTTTTAAGGTTAGGATTCATTGATTAATGGCGCACTTTTATTTGTTGAAGTTCATTTTTGTCAACATCATCATTATTGCGTTTGTCGAGTTCATTGCAGATTGCCAGTTGAAGCTCTTCATTAAGATGAGGATCAGTCAAGGGTTGATGGGTGCTATCAGTCAAGTAAAAGATATCCTCAACTCGTTCACCTAAGGTAGCGATTTTTGCGTTATATAAGTTGAGATCAAACCGCAAAAATATACTCGATATATGAGCAAGTAGTCCGGGCCGGTCAGGCGTGATAACTTCTAGCATTGTGGTATTAGTATCGGTATCGTTACTTAATGATGTGGTGGTTTTAATTGCAAATTGCTTTAACTGACGAGACGTTCTTCGCTGAATATTAAGATTAACAGACTCTGGTTTTTTAATCCCTTTTTTCAACTCTTTAATAACCTTTTTGCATAACTCTGGTTGATCACCTATTGGTTGATCAGAATCATTGAGTACGTAAAAAACGTCAAATGCTTGATCGTCACTAGTGCTCTGGAGTCGCGCATCTTGGATGTTTAGTTGCAGTTTGTCGAGAGTTCCTGCAATTACTGAAAAGATCTTCCGACGGTTTCGAGCATGGACAAATATTTGAGTGGCAATAGGTACTTCAACACCAATGTCTCGTATTAGGACAACAGGTTCCTGTGTATTTTTGTTATCAGCAATTGCGATAGTGAATGCCACGATATCATCTGCGCGTTCTCTCAAAAATAGCTCGTCACCTATATCATGCCATATGTTTTCTGCGATAGATTTACCTACCCCCTTTGCCTCTAAGCGTTCTAGTACTGCATTTTTTGCCGAGTTTACCCAGGTCATACGGCTAGCTGGTGCGGCTAAACCTTCCTGCAGAACCCGTTTTGTTTCAAAATAAAGATTGTGCATCAGTGAACCTTTCCAATCTGTCCATAACCGCGGGTTTGTCGCGTTTATGTCTGCAACTGTCAACAAATAAAGATGCTCCAAATGCATGAGGTCCCCCATACGGCTAGCAAATCGATGGATCACGTCAGGATCCGATGTATCCTCTCTTTGGGATACAGAGGACATCAAAAGATGGTTTTTTACTACCCATTTGATTAGATCCGTCTCCTCGGGCTTTAATCCATGTCTCTCAGCAAATGACACGATGTCGATAGCCCCGAGCTCTGAGTGGTCGCCACCTCGCCCTTTTGCGATGTCGTGATAGAGAGCGGCTATGGTAACGAGCTCAGGTTTAGCTAAATTTTTATAAAGATGGGACGCCACTGGGAATGACTTTGCTATTTCTGGTCGTGCAAAACGACGCAAGTTTCTGATCACTTGTAAGGTGTGAACGTCAACAGGATAAATATGGAAAAGGTCATGTTGAGTCTGGCCAACAATGCGTCCGAATTCAGGAAGATAAAGCCCAAGAATTCCGTATCGATTCATGCGTTGGAGTTGAAGGGATAGTTTAAATGGCACTTTTAGTAAGCGCATAAATAGGTCTATATTTTCTGGATTAGACCTAAATTTTTCGTCAATAACGTTCCTGTGGAGCCTAATCTGCCTTATGGTCGAAGCCCTTATACCCAAAATTTTATCATTCTCTCCCAAGATGACGAAAAGCTCGAGTAGGGCTGGCGGGTATTTAACAAATACATCTTCATCTACGGTATCAACATAATTATCACGGATTAAGAATCGATCATTAATCTTAACTACTTTCTTTGTTTTTCCTTTACGATAAATTGCTTCATCTAGATATTGCAGTAGTACATCATTTAATTCCCTTATTGACAAAACAACCTGATAGTAGCGTTGCATGAATTTCTCAACGCCAAGCTTGTCGTCGGTGTCTGAGTAGCCAAGCATCTCAGCTAGCTTGCGCTGATAATCAAACAGAAGTCTCTCTTCTCCTCGACCGGCGATTAGATGCAGTCCATACCTTACTGCCCACAAAAACTCCTCATCTCTACGCAGGGTTAAATACTCTTCTTCAGAGAGAAAACCTTCCTTAACTAAATGAGAGCGGCGGTAGACATTAAAGTGTCGCTTGGCTGTCCAGTTAATTAACTGTATGTCGCGAAGTCCGCCAGGCGCCTCTTTTATATTGGGTTCAAGGTTATACTCAGTATCACCATGTTTGTGGTGTCGGGCGATCTGTTCATCAATTTTTCCTCGATAGAACAAAGCAGACGCCCATATTTTATCTGGACCTGTTTTTCTATGCATGGACACAAGAAGTTCTCGATTACCACAAATCAAACGAGTTTCCATTAAATTAGTAGCAACGGTAATATCATTCTTCGCTTCTACAGTACACTGGGTTATCGATCTAACGCTATGGCCTATCTTAAGTTGAATGTCCCATAAAAAAGCTAAGAAATTTTCGATATTCTTCTGGTACTTTGCTGCATGATTTTTTCGCATCAAAATGAGCAAGTCGATATCTGAATGAGGGTGTAACTCACCTCGTCCATAACCACCAACAGCAATAAGACATATGTCGTTATCCCAGGAGTATCGGTGCCAAGCTAAGGATAGTATCGAATCTGCAAAGCGCGCAGTTTCATTGACCAGCGTGTGGATATCTTCGCCTTCATAAAATCGATTGTTGAAGTGTGCTCTTGCTGCACTGAGGGCATCTCGAAAGACTGGGATTGGTTCGCCATTTGCGAGATCATTTAGAAAACGTTTTTGATCAAAGAAGAGGGGCGACCATGCTTCTGAAGGACGTGATGACACTGGATGGGTCTCCGTGTTAAAGCGATTCTTCCTGCCTTAAAGTGAAAACCTCACACCCATTAGCTGTAACTACCATGGTATGCTCCCATTGTGATGACAATCGCCCATCTTTAGTTTCGACCGTCCAGCCATCACTTTTTAATTTAGTGGTATATTTTCCGGCATTGAGCATCGGCTCAATCGTAAACGACATTCCTTCTTTTAACTCTAGGCCTGTCCCTTTACTGCCGTAATGGAGAATCTGTGGCTCCTCGTGAAACTGTGGGCCGATACCGTGGCCACAATAGTCCCGCACAACGGAGTAATAATTTTTTTCCGCATGAACTTGTATTATGTTGCCGATATCCCCGAGGCGAACTCCCGGCCCAACAATTTCAATTGCCTTGTACATGCATTCTTGGCTGACATTGACTAATCGCTGAGCATGGGGTTGAACCGCTCCAACACAATACATTTTACTGGTGTCTCCGAACCAACCATCCTTGATAACAGTTACATCAATGTTGATGATATCACCACTTTTTAGGATCTTCTTTTCAGAGGGAATACCATGGCAGATGACCTGATTCACAGAGGTGCAAATTGACTTTGGAAAACCTTTATAGCCAAGACATGCGGGGATCGCTTTTTGCACGTTGACAATATGGTTATGACAGATTTGATCTAAAGTTTCTGTGCTGACACCGGGAACTACATGTTCTTCTATTAACTCAAGAACCTCCGCAGCCAGACGACCAGCGATTCGCATTTTCGCAATTTCCGAGTTACTTCTCAGCTTTACCGGCATAAAATTTTCTCTGGGATTGTTCGACAGGTGTATTGTACGCGTGTTGTTGCAAATGGGGGAGTGGTTGACTCAAATTTTATTGCTTCTGGTAGTAAAAAAATTGACTGTGCCCGCCCGCGCCGCAGATCGATTTAACATTGACATATTTCCCACCTTTTTTTCTTTAATTGGTAGCACCAATATGGTATAAAGCGCGCCGTTGTGGGAATGAACTCACAACTTAATTTAATTTAAACGACACACATGTTCCGACACAATGGTCTGGGTGCCTGCACTGAGAGATTTCTTTGCTGGGTTGATCATTGGGGAATGTGGAGGCTTAACCCCAAGAGGAAAAATTATGTCTATTGTCAGTATGCGCGATATGTTGCAAGCTGGTGTTCACTTCGGTCACCAAACTCGCTTCTGGAATCCAAAAATGGGCCAGTATATTTTCGGCTCACGAAACAAAGTACACGTTATTAATCTTGAACATACGGTTCCGGCTTTCAACGAAGCACTCGAAGTTTTGCGAGTTGAAGCAGCCAAAGGTAATCAAATTTTATTTGTAGGCACCAAACGAGCAGCTCAGAAAATAGTTAAAGAGCAAGCAGAAAGGTGCGGTATGCCTTACGTAAGTCACCGTTGGCTTGGTGGTATGTTAACTAATTACAAAACAATTCGAGCATCCATTCGGCGATTTAGGGATCTTGAGTCCCAAGAAAGCGATGGTACCTTCGAAAAGTTGAATAAAAAAGAAATCCTTACTCGCACTCGCATGAAAGATAAGTTGGAAAATTCTATCGGCGGGATTAAAGATATGAATGGTCTGCCAGATATTCTTTTTGTAGTTGATGTGGATCATGAGCGCATTGCGATTAATGAAGCAAACAAACTAGGCATTCCAGTGGTTGGAATTGTTGATTCTAATAGTGATCCCGACGGAGTTGATTATATTATCCCAGGGAACGATGACTCTATTCGAGCCATTAAACTATACGCAGCATCGATTGCCGACTCAGTTCTTGAAGGCAAGGCCCAGTCGGCAACCATAACAAGCAAAGATGAGTTTGTTGAGGTTGCAGAGGAAGCGCCCGCAAAAGTGAGTCCAAAGGTTGCGGTCAAAGCGGCGGCTGCCGTTGCAGAGGCTCCAGTAGTTGAAGAAGCTCCAGTAGTTGAAGAAGCTCCAGTGGTTGAAGAAGCTCCAGTAGTTGCAGAAGCTCCAGCAGTTGAAGAAGCTCCAGCAGTTGAAGAAGCTCCAGTAGTTGAAGAAGCTCCAGCAGTTGAAGAAGCTCCAGCAGTTGAAGAAGCCCCAGCAGCTGAAGAAGTTTCTGCAGAGACTAAAGAGTCGACTGCCGAGAGTTCTGATAAGTAGTTAACACTGGTTATCAGGCTTAGCTAAAGGGGGTTTCTGCCCCCTTTATTTTAAATGAAATTATGATTTAGAGAGGATTACGATGTCACAAGTAACAGCATCTTTGGTAAAAGAGCTTCGAGATCGAACAGGGTTGGGTATGATGGAGTGCAAGCGAGCGCTCGTAGAAGCCGATGCAGATATTGATAAGGCGATTGAAGACTTACGTAAGTCCAGTGGGATGAAGGCGGCTAAGAAAGCCGGGCGGACGGCTGCTGATGGGCTTGTCTCGGTTAAGGTTGAAGGTGGCTATGGAGTTGTCGTTGAGGTTAATAGCGAAACTGATTTTGTTGCCCGAGATGAAGGTTTTCAGGCCTTTGTCGCCGCGGTAGTAAACGCAGGGTTTTCTTCTAAGGCCACTGATATGGCTGCCCTTATGGAGGGAGATCTAGAGTCAGCCAGAGAAGCGCTGGTGCAGAAGATTGGTGAAAATATTTCTCCTAGAAGGATTTCATCTGTTGAAGCAGATGTTGTCGGCGGATATGTTCACAGCAATAATAGAATCGCTGTTATAGTGGGTTTAAGAGGTGGTGACGAAGAATTGGCAAAGGATGTAGCGATGCATGTAGCGGCTGTTAATCCAGCTGTTGTAAGTTCTGACCAAATGCCTGCCGATATTGTCGCTGCAGAGAAAGAAATATTTGCAGCGCAGGCAAGAGAAAGTGGCAAGCCAGAAGAGATTATTGAGAAGATGATCGTCGGTAGAGTAAATAAGTTTTTAAAAGAGAGTAGTCTAGTGGATCAGCCGTTTGTTAAAGATCCAGACACTTCTGTTGGCAACTTGGTTAAAGCCGCTGGTGCTGAGATACTATCCTTCGTAAGATTCGAAGTGGGTGAAGGTATTGATGTTGAAGAGGTAGACTTTGCTGCAGAGGTAGCTGCTCAAGTGCAGGGTGCAAGTTAAGATTCAAGTATAGGGGTTGCTATGCCAGTTTCGGGGAAAGTTAAAGAATACAAAAGAATTTTACTGAAACTCAGTGGTGAAGAGTTGATGGGGAGCGAGGGCTTTGGGATAGATCCTAAGGTTCTTGACCGCATGGCTCTTGAAATTGGTCAACTTGTAGGTATCGGCGTTCAAGTAGGCTTGGTAATTGGAGGTGGGAACCTGTTTAGAGGTGCCGCCCTCAATGCAGCCGGTATGGATCGGGTGACTGGCGATCATATGGGAATGTTAGCCACAGTAATGAATGCATTGGCTATGCGTGATGCATTGGAAAGATCCAATATTTCGTCCCAAGTTATGTCTTCTATTCCTATGAGTGGCGTTGTAGAACACTACGACCGGCGCCGTGCGATTCGCTACTTAAAAGATGGAGATGTGGTTATATTTGCCGCCGGTACAGGCAATCCTTTTTTCACTACGGACTCAGCTGCTTGCTTGCGCGGTATAGAAATTAATGCTGATGTGGTATTGAAAGCGACAAAGGTTGACGGTGTTTACAGTGCTGATCCGATGATTGATTCAAATGCTGAGCTATACTCTAATCTCACTTATGATGAGATTCTTGATAAGAAACTTGGTGTAATGGATTTAACTGCTATTTGTCTCTGCCGAGAACATAAAATGCCGTTGCGTGTTTTTAGAATGTCAAAACAAGGTGCGTTGTTAAATCTGGTGGTTGGCGGTGAAGAAGGCACGCTCATCGAAGAACAGTAAGGAACTAATTAATGATTAATGAGTTGAAAAACGATGCTGAAGTACGGATGTCAAAGTCCTTAGATGCTTTGGCAAATGCCTTTAATAAAATACGCACTGGGCGGGCACACTCAAGTTTGCTAAATGGCATTTCAGTCGATTATTACGGCGTTGATACACCGTTATCGCAGGCAGCCTCGATCGTGGTTGAGGACTCAAGAACTCTCTCGGTTACGCCCTGGGAGCGATCATTGATTCCCGACATTGAAAAAGCCATTATGAAATCAGATTTGGGTTTAAATCCGACTACAGCGGGTACCGTCATTAGAATTCCGCTTCCAGCTCTAACTGAAGAAACTCGAAAGAACTATGGTAAGCAAGCAAAAGCCGAAGCTGAAAACTCAAGGGTGTCTATTCGGAATATCCGTCGTGATATCCTCTCTGAATTAAAGGACCTGCTCAAGGAAAAAGAGATCAGTGAAGATGAAGAGCGGAAGGCCCATGATGACATCCAAAAGATAACTGATCGTTTCGTTGGCTCAGTAGACGAGGCGCTATCGGTTAAAGAAAAGGATTTGATGGAGATTTAATCTCCTCAACTAACGGCAGATGATGCAACAAGATCAGCAAGCAGTTGAACACCCTTTGTCGCATCAGATCTCACTGATGTCTAAGCCAAGCCGTCTGGCGTGTAGATTTATATTCCTTGCTACTGGCCAGTTTTCTAATCTCAGTATTCGTTTGGCCTCAGCCAATGCTTAAGCTCAGGATCGTTACAGCGGTTCTTATGGCTATAGTGTTTCTAGCTATGTTATTTTCAATGCCCCCAATGGTTTTTTCTATCGCTATTCTTTTTGCTGTTGCGCTTGGAGCATGGGAATGGGCGGATGTCATTGGAATTGCGGGAGCTGTCCCACGGCTTGCCTATATTTTTGTATTGTTATGTACGATCTTTGGTGTTGCGGTCTGGTTAGGTTTTCCTGCCGGCGTTGCGTCCGAACGTGCTCAAAGCATATTGTTGATAGCGGTAACTCTATGGGCAGTCATATTTCTATGGATTCAAGGTTACCCCTCTAGTGCGATCTTGTGGTCGCCTCGACCTGTCCAAGCAGCAATGGGTATATTGTTACTTACCTTTACGTGGGTAGCGATTGTATCGGTCTTGTATAAAGACCAGGGTCAGTGGCTATTGTTGGTTGGTATTGTAATTGTGGTGCTTGCAGATGTGGGGGGGTTTATAGTCGGTAAAATCGCTGGCCGTCATAAGATGGCACCTATCGTAAGTCCAGGCAAGACCTGGGAAGGGTTTGCAGGGGGGTTAGTATTTCAGTTGGTTTTGATAGTTTGTTTGATGCAGTTCTGGTCCGAGCATCTTTCAGTATTGAAGTTATCAGCTCTTATTTTCCCTGTGGCTTTGTACTCTGTGATCGGTGACCTATTTGAAAGCATGATTAAACGTCGTAGCGGGATGAAGGACAGTGGTGCGATACTTCCTGGACACGGCGGGGTGCTGGATCGTATTGATGGGATAATGGCGGCTCTACCGATGTACGCTCTTTTACTACACTCGAATTTTAGTCTTTGATCATGAAGCAGATAACCATACTTGGTGCAACAGGATCAATCGGAATTAGCACTCTTGATGTGATAGATCGACATTCTCGTGCATACAACATATTTGCACTTACGGGAAATAAAAAGATTCCCTTACTTGCCGAGCAATGTGCAAAATTTAACCCTAAGTATGCTGTCGTAATGGACGCTGAAGCCGCGGGAGAGTTAGTCAATCTCTTGACTCAAAATCATGTGTCGACTGAAGTTTTAGTTGGTACTGACGCCCTTGCATCAGTTAGTAGCCATGAAGATGTCGATATAGTGATGGCTGCAATTGTAGGGTCAGCAGGATTGATACCTACCTTGGCAGCTGCTAATGCAGGTAAAAAAGTGCTTCTTGCGAATAAAGAGTCTCTTGTCATGGCTGGTAATTTGTTGATGCAAGCAGTCGATAAGTCTGGAGCTACTCTGTTACCTATTGATAGCGAGCACAATGCAATTTTTCAATGCCTACCCAGAGATATTAAGAACTTATCTAAAGGAGGAGTTAGCAAACTTCTTCTTTCGGCTTCTGGAGGTCCATTTCGTGGTTGGTCTCTTGGGGAGATGGATGAAGTTACCCGCGAACAAGCCTGCGCCCACCCAAACTGGAGCATGGGGAAAAAGATATCGGTAGACTCTGCAACACTGATGAATAAGGGGCTTGAGCTCATTGAAGCCTGTTGGCTGTTTGACGTTACGTATGATCAGATCGATATAGTGGTGCACCCCCAGAGCATTATTCATTCATTGGTCCAGTACGTGGATGGCTCAGTCCTTGCTCAGATGGGTAATCCAGATATGCGAACTCCGATTGCTCATGCATTGGCCTGGCCTAAGAGGATTAATTCTGGCGTCAGCGATTTAAATCTGGCTGAGATTGCTAAGCTAGATTTTGAAGAACCTGATTTAGTAAATTTTCCCTGCCTAGGTCTGGCTTACGAGGCCGCTAGGGTCGGTTTAGATGCGCCGGTGGTATTGAATGCTTCAAATGAGGTAGCAGTTCAAGCTTTTCTTGATGGCCGCATAGGTTTTACCCAAATAGCTGAAGTTGTAGCTGATACAATGGCCCGTGCTATATTTAAGGAACCAGACTCGCTTAGTGGAGTCCAAGAGTCGGACAAAGAAGCTCGCGCAACAAGCGCAGAGATTATTTTGAGGGTAGAACGTTAAATGTTGGATCT
>ENA-OREB01001613-OREB01001613.1-marine-metagenome-genome-assembly--contig:-NODE-1613-length-11028-cov-2.710529_pt1 | contig 11028 bp, 8 predicted proteins | sample MGYA00248625_ERZ508552 | MGnify/ENA primary metagenome ERZ508552 (study PRJEB26219, sample SAMN06267888) | marine metagenome | isolation source: Monterey Bay, California, USA | place: USA:Monterey Bay...
CTCCAGTTCGACAGCTGCAAGGTTTTCGCGAACATTTTGGACTCCGGTCATACCGAGCTTTTCAGATTCCCATTGTTCACGAAGACTAGCTAATTCCCGGCGTTTCTCTTCCATTTCAACTTGAACCAATTCGAGACGCGATTTCACATCATCGTCGTTTTCATCAGCCAACTGGCGGGCCGCTAATTCCAATTGGGTAAGTCGCCGCTGGACTGTGTCGAGTTCCTCGGGAACGCTGTCGAGTTCCATGGCGAGTCTCGAGGCAGCTTCGTCGACAAGGTCAATGGCTTTGTCTGGCAGGAACCGGTCGGCAATGTAGCGATTGGATAATTGCGCCGCTGCGACAAGTGCGGAATCTTTAATTTGGACACCGTGATGTGTTTCGTATCTTTGTTTCAAGCCGCGTAAAATGGAAACGGTGTCCTCTACCGTGGGCTCACCCACATAAACTGGCTGAAATCGCCGTTCGAGTGCTGCATCTTTTTCGATGTATTTTCGATACTCGTCGAGAGTCGTGGCCCCGATGCAGTGAAGTTCACCTCGGGCAAGTGCAGGTTTCAAGAGGTTGGCTGCATCGTTGCCCCCTTCGGCGGCGCCCGCACCTACAACGGTGTGGAGTTCGTCGATAAAGAGAACGATTTGACCTTCGGAATCCATTACTTCTTTGAGTACCGCCTTCAGGCGGTCTTCGAATTCGCCTCGGAATTTCGCCCCGGCGATCAGTGCGCCCATATCCAGGGCCATTACTCGTTTGTTTCGAAGACTCTGAGGAACATCGTTGTGAACAATACGAAGCGCGAGGCCTTCGGCGATTGCTGTTTTGCCGACTCCCGGCGCTCCGATTAGAACTGGATTATTTTTGGTGCGACGTGAAAGGACTTGGATGACGCGTCGAATTTCTTCATCCCGTCCGATGACTGGGTCGAGCTTTCCAGAGGTTGCCATCGCGACTAGGTCGATGCAGAATTTTTCAAGTGATTGGTATTTGTCTTCTGGATCTTGATCGGTGACGCGGTTGTTACCCCGGATTTCTTTTAGACCGTCGAGCACTGCGGATTCACTGACTGCGTTTAATTCAAGAAGTCGCTTGGCCTGCCCTTCGGTTTTCAATAAGCCCAGAAGTAAGTGTTCGGTTGAGACGAATTCGTCCTGCATGGTTTCTGAAATCGTAGCGGCGGAGTCGAGGACTTTCTGCAATTCCCGGCTAAGATCTGGTTTGTTGGTGCTGGTGGAACTGGGGATCCGCTTGAGTTCGGTATCAACCATTTCGGCTAATTGTTGTATCGGCGCATTGATTTTTTCCAACAACGGCGCAACGATCCCATCGGTCTCTTCCAGCAGCGAAGCCATTAGATGCACCGGTGTAATTTCTGGATGCCCCATTACGCTTGCCTTATTTTGGGCATAGGCAATGGCCTGTTGGGCTTTGGTAGTTAATTTTTCAAAACGAAATGACATGGCAATCCTCCCACAAAAACAGGGCGTAATTATTGGCAACGACGTTCTGGCAGACGAGACGTCTCACCAGTAATAGAGAATGCGAATTGCGTGCCAAGGCACATAAAATACATGCGTTTTTATGCGGAAATTAAGCCCGTTTTACGCAGTTTTGGCCGGCCAATCAGGTGACTGCCGGTATTTTCAATAGCTGTAGATGCTATGAAACGAACCTGAAGGCATTCGCGTCAACTATTTTACCTGAGCAATGGTTTCGCGGATGAATTCGGTATGGATGGCGATTCCGAGGCCTAAAGATGTGTGAACGGTGCGTTCTTCGTTGGGAGTTATCGTGCGATCGGTCTGGCGATGTTGACCGAGAATCATGCCGACTATTTCAAGTCCCTGGTTCGTGTCAGTGTTTTGAAGGTTTAGTTTTTGAGAATTCAAGATTACCGGTGCACCACTGTCGCCGCCAAAAGCGTTGAAATCGAGGATGAACTGCGGATGGCGGTTCACGGGAGCATTGGGAAAGGAGGCCACCGTAGCGTTTCTTAAGACAGGCCAGCCTGCTCGATTCCCTTCCATTTGAGCCGGGAAGGTTGGAATTAGGCATGGCTGCGCGGGGGGTATTAATTCGGTAGCCGATTCTCCATTGGTGAGTTGATTCAGTGGGATCAGTTTGACATGCGCGTCGTCGGGAAGAACGAGCTGGATAACGCCGATGTCAAATCGAGAATGTTGTTTCCAGAGTGGACGTGCTTTTTCGCGAATCGCAAATTTGTGCTCTAGCCTTTCAAAGGAACCGTCTTCATTCTTCTTCCTGAGGATAAGCGTCGCAGTTTCGCCATTTAAATTTTTAAAGACATGTGCTGCGGTAACGACGACAGTTTTTTGCGGGTTTGGGGATTCGGATGGAATCGAAACAAGCCAGGCGGTACCCGAGGTTCGGCCATCGGTCAATCGAAACGTCGCCTGCATGATGTCTTGCCCCTCATTTGCAAGGCAATCAGCAGACGTAGCTGTGGCTAGGTAAACGAGTGTTCCGAGAGTAAGTAAAAGTTTCACGATTGGGCTCCCCAAAAAAAAAGGAGTGGCGAATTGCCACTCCTTTAGTTTAAACGATTTGTCACTTGATACCTGTACCAGGAACCATTTGGAGCAAATTAATCTTTCACTTCGAATTCAGCATCGATCGCTTCGTCTTCCGAAGACGGAGTCTCGCTGGCATCTGCTGTGGCTCCGGCAGTTTCGTCTTCCCCGTTTTCTGCTGCGTTCGCATACATCGCGGCACTCATAGCGTGGGAAGCCTGCTCAAGTTCCTGGACAGCTGATTTAATTGCGTCCGTGTCGACACCTTTGGAAGCTTCGCGTACTTTTTCGATAGCAGCTTCAAGTGGTTCACGGTCAGTGTCTTTCAGCTTGTCCTCATTTTCCTTGATCATCTTCTCGACCTGATAGCTCATGGTCTCACCTTCATTACGAGCGGTGACCAGTTCGTACTGCTTCCGGTCGTCCTCAGCGTTCATCTCCGCATCGGACTTCATTTTGTTGATTTCCTCTTCGGATAGTCCTGAAGATTCTTTGATTTCAACGTTGGCTTCTTTTCCACTGCCAAGATCTTTGGCCGAAACATTCAAGATTCCGTTTTGGTCGATGTCAAATTTGACTTCCACCTGAGGAACACCTCGGGGAGCGGGAGGAATACCGGTAAGATCGAACTTTCCGAGGATTCGATTGTTGGCAGCCATTTTTCGCTCGCCTTGGAATACCTGGATCGTCACCGCCGTTTGGTTGTCCGCCGCAGTACTGAAGGTCTGTTTTTTCTCAGTTGGAATGGTTGTGTTTCGCTCAACCAATGCTGTCAGGATTCCACCTTCGGTCTCAATTCCGAGAGTCAAAGGAGTCACGTCTAGCAAGAGCACGTCTTTTCGATCTCCAGCAAGGACAGCACCTTGAATGGCTGCACCCACGGCGACAACTTCGTCGGCGTTAACACCTTGGTGAGGGTCTTTTCCAAAAATAGATTTGACCATCGCCTGAACTTTAGGGACTCGTGTTGAGCCTCCAACGAGAACGATCTCATCGATGTCGGAAGGTGATAGTTTTGCGTCCTTCAGTGCTTGCTGCACGGGAGTCTTGCATCGCTCGACCAACGGATCGACGAGCTCTTCGAATTTCGCTCGCGTGATGTTCATCTGGAGATGTTTTGGTCCGCTCGCGTCTGCCGTAATGAACGGAAGATTAATGTCGGATGCTTGAGCCGAGCTAAGTTCTTTTTTGGCCTTTTCGCAGGCTTCCTGAAGTCGCTGAAGGGCCATCGTGTCGTTCCGTAGGTCGACTCCATTGCTTTTCTGGAATTCGTCTGCGACGTAATGGATTAGAACTTCATCAAAGTCATCGCCACCGAGGTGTGTGTCACCACTGGTGCTGATTACTTCAAACACTTTCATGCCGTCGTCATCATTGAGTTCGAGGACAGAAACATCGAATGTTCCACCACCGAGATCGAAAACGACAATCTTCTGTTCTTTTTGTGCTTTGTCCAAACCATAAGCCATCGCTGCGGCGGTTGGTTCGTTAATGATTCGAGCAACTTCCAAACCAGCAATTTGGCCAGCGTCCTTCGTGGCTTGTCGCTGTGCGTCGTTGAAGTAGGCGGGAACCGTGATAACGGCCTTGTTTACTTTATGACCAAGATAAGATTCGGCTGCTTCTTTGAGTTTACGAAGCGTCTTTGCCGAAATTTCCTGAGGTGTGTATTCTTTGTCGCCAATTCCGATTTTGACGTACTCGTCGGCGCCCCCTTTTACCTCGTAAGGGATCATTTTCTCTTCTGATTTAACTTCGTTATGGCGGCGTCCCATGAACCGTTTAACCGAGTAAATGGTCCGTGTTGGATTGGTCACTCGTTGGTTTCTAGCCGGTGCACCTACGATGGTTTCGTCACCATCGGTGAACGCGATGACACTCGGGGTGGTTCGATCCCCCTCTTGGTTCGCGATAACGGTTGGTTCGTTGCCGTCCATGACGGCGACAACCGAGTTAGTCGTACCGAGATCGATGCCGATGATTTTTTCGCCTTGAGCCATGATTGGCCTCCTGTCTTTAATTATTGGAACGATCGAGGCTCTGCAAATTGCTGCCAAGATCTTATTTTTTGGGTTCAGCCTCAACCTGCCCTCTGGACAGATAAAGCGTGTAACAGTTCCCTAATTTGCAAAGCTTGTGCCAATTAAAGAAAACCGAGAAATAACCTTGAAAGCGGGCTTTGTGCAGCCAAATCGGCCACATCTTGGTTAATTTAAGGCAAGATGCGCAGCGAAATCGCTCGCGTCTGACATATTGTCATTTTAGCCGGGCAGTTGAGGCAAGTGGCAACGCGACAAATTGCGGGCTCAATCGCCAAGGCAGGCAAAGCCAAAACGAAACTAGCGTTTCTTCTTTTTGCTGTCGTTTCGCTTCAATCCAGCTCGGTCAAGCAGCGAATCCTTGAATAGGTCATCCAATTGCTCGTCCTGTGGTGGAGTACCGTAGGCACCGAGTTCCGTGGGATTGTAGCGAACTTCGAATTTGTGTTTCGCCACTGTGAGTTCAGCGTCAGGGTCTAGCCGACGGCGAGAGCCAAGCATGATTCTCTTTCCATTGATTTTTATGCCATTTCGTGACCGTAAATCACGAACAAACCAATAGCCTTCCTCAATTTCCAGCAGGCAGTGATGAGAAGAGACATTGCCGTAATTAAGGACAATATCGCAACCTTCGCGGCGTCCGATTCGGAGCCGTTTTTTCATCATTGGGATCGGGTCGCCGCCGCCCACCGGTACAAGTTCGCCGTACATATTTGTGACGTGAATGAAATTCACGCTGTACAAAAGGAAGTTAAAGCCCCAAACTGTTGGGACAGGAACGATCGAACCACTTCGTGTGTTTTGCTAACCCGTCGTTCGAACAGTCTAAATTTAAGCGGTACTTACATTGTCGTCAACTAAAAACACCCCTCATAATCCGCAACTAATGGACTGGAAAGCCGATGGTTTGCGGTATTTCGGTTATAGCTATTATCTGAAGAAGATTTTTGGCTATCGGGTACAACGTGTCAGCATCGACGCTGGGTTTACTTGCCCCAACGTGGACGGAACGGTCGCGATTGGCGGTTGTACCTTTTGTGACAATCGTAGTTTTAGCCCAAGTCGACGGCTTCCCAAGCAAGATATTCTGGATCAGCTTGAAGAAGGCATATCTCGGGTAAAACGGCGCTATAAATGTAAACATTTTATGGCTTATTTTCAGCCGGCAACTAATACCTATGCTCCAGTCGATGTGCTTCGTCCGCTTTACGAACGAGCCATTTCGCATCCCGATGTTGTTGCGATGGCGATTGGAACAAGGCAGGACTGCGTGCCAGATGATGTTCTTGATCTACTCGAAGAGATGGGCGAAAAAGTTCCGCTCACAGTAGAATACGGATTGCAAACCATTCATCAAAAATCGCTGGATTGGATGAATCGCGGCGATAACCACGATTCGTTTTTGGATGCGATGGAGCGGAGCGTTGGTCGGGGGTTTGAATTGTGTGCTCATATCATGCTGGGTTTACCCGGTGAATCGCATGCCGACATGATGGCGACTGCCCGCGAAGTGGCGAATTGTGGACTAGACGCGGTGAAAATTCATAATTTGTATGCCGTTGAAAAGACGCCGCTTGCCGAGCAAGTTCGCTCAGGCGAAGTAAAATTGATGGAGAGGGATGAGTACGTTTCAACTCTGGTTGATTTTCTTGAATTAATTCCCCCGACGATGGTAGTCGAGCGTATCAGCGGTGAAGCCCCCGGTGACTATTTCGTTGGTCCAAGCTGGTGTTTGGATAAACCAGGCGTACTACAGGCCGTCAAAGACGAATTTGAACGGCGAGACTCGCACCAGGGACACCGATTTGTGGCGAGCGGGCAAAATAGTTAAGCCGGTTTCGGTTGCCGGTTAATTTTTCGTTTGGCCTAAGCAAATTTCATGGTTTAGTTTGAGAATCTGGTTTAGTTTTAGAGTCCAGTTTCGGCTAACAAACGCGGCCAGGAATAATTTCTTTTCTTTCGTGCTCGAACCGTTTCGTGCTCGAACCGACTGGGTTAGTCGAGGGGTTCTATTTCAAGATCATCTCGCTCACCGAGGATCAAGCTGGAGATAAACATCAGACTCGTCGTTTTCTCTAATTCTTTACGGTCGCCCCGATTTGGGTCTTTATCCTCTTGATTGCAAGCGTTATTGACGAGTGATTCGATGGTTTGGTCGACGGACTTATTATTGTCTGAGATTTGATTAAAAGTATTATTTAGCGGCTTGGTCATTAGCTTAGAGTCGTTGAAAAACGGGCGATTGGTCAGTCAATGAAACTGTAGCTTCTCGGAGAATCAAAGGGTCTCGAGGAGAGATTAAAGTTCGAGATCGAATCTTCCGAACCATATCCAGTAAGGGTTATGTGGTTTATGTCAGCCGGGGTGAGACCTCAAAAACTGGGCTATCGGCTTACCCAGACCACTTGACCGTCAAATTTTGATTCGATAGCGTGTAGATATGCGGAATTTGTGACGTCCCACAGCGTCGCTGATTCAGAAACAACGGCGTCGTAGCCAAGTGGCTAAGGCAGCGGATTGCAAATCCGCCATCGCGGGTTCGACTCCCGCCGACGCCTCTTAAAAGGACACGGTTTTTACCGTGTCCTTTTTTCTTTTGCTTGGCACTAAGTCCGCCAATGTTTTCGCTGCCTGAGCGTTGCCCGGATTTGCGGAATGTCCATAAAACCGAGTTTGGCAAGGACTGCCGGTTCGAGGCAGAGCGTGAAATTGTGGTGCTCTAGTTGAAAGCGTTCGCTCCAAGCAACCGATCTTTAATTAGATCAAAGTCTGGCTCGATTACTTCACTCAACGATGGTTGTTCAATCAGGCTTGCGAATTCAGGTGGAATCGAGATGGCTTTACCGATTTCCTTTTCAATGATCTCACTGAATTTGGCAGGATGTGCAGTTCCCAAAAACAATCCAAGTTCGTTGTCTTGAAGGGAGGTTTTGAGTGCACCATATGCCAAAGCCGTATGGGGTTCGGCAATGTAGTTGGATTCGTACAAACCACTAACCAACTCACGAGTTTGAGTATCGGAAACTGCATGAGGCTGGACGACAGAATGAAGTGCCTCGGGAGAGTTCTTGAAAAGCCATTGGATACGTGGAAAGTTGTTCGGTTCCGAGATGTCCATTGCATTGGTGAGCGTGGCTTGAGTCGGGTTCGGTGCCCATCGGTTGTTTTCGAAATATCTGGGAACGGTGTCATTCGCATTGGTTGCTGCGATAAATCTTTGGATGGGTAGCCCCATTGCCTGGGCAATCAATCCGGCCGTCAAGTTTCCAAAGTTACCCGAGGGAACCGAGACCACCAGACTGTCGTGACGCGGAAGCTGTGCTACGGCTTCGAAGTAATAGCAGACTTGAGCCAATAGCCGTCCGATGTTGATCGAGTTTGCCGAGTTCAAATGAATCGACGTACGAATCTGTTGATCTTCGAATGCTTGCTTAACCATCGCCTGACATTCATCGAAGTCAGACCTTACCGCAAACGTTTCGATATTGTTCCCGAGCGTGCAAAACAGTTTTTCCTGAAATTGTGATACCCGGCCTTCAGGATACAGGATTACAACTCGAATCTCGGGCTGATCAAAAAAAGCATGGGCAACGGCAGCACCAGTATCGCCCGAGGTTGCCGTTAGAATCGTGGTTGGTCCACTCGATAGATGGCTCAAACATTCTGCTAGAAACCTGGCACCGAAATCTTTAAACGCCAACGATGGGCCATGGAATAATTCTAATGCGAAAACATTACTTTCGACTGCGGTAACTTTTACTGGAAAGTTGAACGCTCGGCTCACCATTTCATTCAAAGTTTTACGTTCAAATGCTTCATCGACGAAGTGGCTCAGTATTTCGACGCTCCGCTCAACGAAACTCATCTTTAAAAGCGAATCCATATCGGCGATCGCCGGTATGATCTCTGGGAAAAACAGACCTCGATCCCGTCCGAGTCCTGTAGTGACCGCCTGCGTGAAAGAAACGACTTGATCCGGGTGTTTGATGTTAATGTACTTCAAGCTCGACTCCTGTAAGTTGTCGTGCACCGGTTCGATCAGCCTTGCAAAGCTTAACAAACCCGTCGCCGGCGTAATTTTCTTTTAACCAATTCGCTAGTTCGTTTGCATTGTCCGCATTATCGACGATTGCAAACATTGTCGGGCCAGAACCGGAAATCCCGGCCGCCAAGGCGCCGTGTTGTAAGACGTGTCGCTTTGCTGGTTCAAAACCGGGAAGAAGCTGCTCGCGATAGGGTTCGGCGACAAGGTCCACGATGTTGCGCGCGGCCAATTCAAGGTCGCCAGAATCAAGGCCATGGACAAACCGAGCCAACGATGCGGCCTGCTTAACAAGCACGTTTCGAGGGTATGAGTCTGGAAGTACGTTGCGTGCGTCTTTGGTTTTAATCTGTGTATTTTGATATGCCACAATGATCTGCCACGAGTCTGGCCACGATAAGAATTGTGGGGGAGCGTCGAGTGAATCACACAAGACCAATCCACCTAAGTAACTAGGCGCAATGTTGTCAAAATGCTTTTCTCCACTAATACTGCTTTCAACTTTGCTCATCAGTTCGAGCAACCCCTGCTTGTCTACCGGATCGCCAAACCAATGATTGATTGCCGTCAAAGCCGCAACGATAGAGCTTGCACTGGAACCTAGACCGCTTCCAATCGGCAATGATTTTGTCAACTGGATCGAAAGTTCCGTAAAGCTCGAGATTCCAAGCTGTGTTCGAAACAGGTCAAGACTCCGAGTCACTACGTTTTTTGCTGGATCTGATGGCAACGCGGAAGCATATTGACCATCGAAACTAAGCTGTAACGCTTGTGCTCCCGTCTTCGCGTCACAAATGGTAACTCGGTCGCCGAAATAAGAGCCATCGATTGGCTCAATCGCAAGCCCTAGTAGGTCGAACCCGACTGATAGGTTGCCTACCGATGCTGGAGCGTAACAGGTTACAATGTCAGTCATGAAAAACGCTCCAGGATTATTCGAAACCTAATCCACACGGATCGGCAATTGGGTCGTCGATTTGACTTCCTGCAAAACAACGCTTGTGTTGACTCTCAAAACACCTTGAATCGTACCGAGTTGATTGGCAATGAAGTGATGGAGTTCCTGTCGATTTTTGAACACGACTTTTAAAAGAAAATCGAAATCACCTGTCACATGATGGCACTCTAAAACTTCAGGTAGTTTATGAATTTCATCATGCAAAGCCTCGAGTTGTTCGTTTTGATGGCCTGCCAATCCAATTTGGATAAACGAAACCAAGTCAAAGCCAACCTTCTGCTGATCTAACATGGCCGCGTAGCCTTTGATTACCGTCTCCTCTTCCAGCCGTTTGACTCGTGCATGAACTGCCGGCGGCGAGAGTTTGACGGCTCTGGCCAACTCCGCATTTGACATCCGGGCATTGGTTTGAAGGCGATTTAAAATCGAAAGATCTACTTGATCCATAATGAAACTCATATTGGAAGTGTCGGCTAATGAATGGAAAAGTCAATCAGTGTTCTGTGGGATGTGCAAAACTAAGAATAATCAAATTAATTTGATCAAACAACCTTCGATTGTTCAGTTTCGTTGCTTGGGGTTCAGACGGTTGCCGAACGATCGAAACCGCGAATTTGAGCCTGTAAATTGCCAGGTGCTGACTTTCCATTTTTCAATCTGCATTCCCGGAACGAAACAACCTACCTGTTTCCTCAGCCGGGCTGACTTTGGAAAACGCTTTTAAGGGTTTTGGCCTAAGGTTCCCGGTGCAGTTAAATAACCAAATTGGGAAGCACATGTCGAAAACTGCCTGGTACCTTGCATCGCCCTCCGAAAAATCAATAGGCCTGCCCTACCCTCACCCCAGTTGGTGATTTCTTTGAAAAAATGGAATATAGGTTGGTTTGGGTGATGGATATATCTCGAAGAAAGGAGCATCCAATTTTTTCTGAAGTCCGATGCCCTTGCGGTTATCGCGTCGGCAACTGATACGAGGAAGTCGCTCAATTTTGTCTACGAAAACTAAACTGTTTGTCATTTTTGGGTTGTGCCTTCTTCTCCCTGCTCAAAACTTGTTTGCGTGGAATGGCCACGGACACCGAGTTATCGCGTCGATTGCGTTCCTGAAACTCTCTCCGGAAAGCCGGTTGGAAATTGCAACCCGCATCAAGAACCATCCACGCTGGGAATCTGATTTTGCTTCGAAGGTGCCTGATGTGGTGAAGTCTGGGGATGAACAGGTCCAGGCAGAGTGGATCTTTCAACAGGCAGCCTGCTGGCCTGACACAACCCGCGGCTTAAAGGGCGACGAGTACAAGCGATTTAATCACTCGACTTGGCATTACATTAATCTTGTTGATTATTTGAACCCTAAAGAAACCGACGGGATCGACACATCGAGAGTTAACCTCGCGATGCAACCGCCATCCAGCCCTAATGATTTGTACAGGATGAACGCTGTGCAGGCGATCCAATATGCT
>ENA-OREB01001617-OREB01001617.1-marine-metagenome-genome-assembly--contig:-NODE-1617-length-11009-cov-2.293450_pt1 | contig 11009 bp, 5 predicted proteins | sample MGYA00248625_ERZ508552 | MGnify/ENA primary metagenome ERZ508552 (study PRJEB26219, sample SAMN06267888) | marine metagenome | isolation source: Monterey Bay, California, USA | place: USA:Monterey Bay...
ATTACCGGCTCTAAGACCAAAGAAACATTTTCAACTCCTCGAGCAATCCAAGTGTTGGTGTAAAGCAAGGTCAGATCAGCTACCTCAGAGTCGCTTGTCGCATTGATCAACTCACCAGGCTCTGCCAAATAACGGAGCTCTAATTTATCTGGAGAAGTCGCAGGATTAGCAAGTCCACGTGCATCGAAATGAATCACGCCCAACTCAAAATGATAATCACTATGATTCGTAATCGAGAAATCTCCTTTTAATTGGTTCACATTACCGGAGTCCGCAAACTTCCAAGAACTCGTACCCTTATTGACTTCGCCATTAGGCGGCGGATTCCCAAAAGGACCAATCCGAACTCCAGGAGATCCATCCGCCAGAGTGGCGCTAGTAATAGCCAGAGCTGCTCCAAATGTCCCTCCATTCAAAAAGTCTTTATTCGTCGCCTGGCCTAGTCCACCCCATCCCTCTGCCGAGGCATTTCTTCCGATACTCCCTGTTAAGTAAAGATTCCCCAAACTCGACCCCATCGGGGTGGGATCGTAAGTGGAGTTCGAATCAGGGGTATCGTCTTGAATTCCGGAATTATTATTTCCAGACCTACTGTTTTCAAAGGTCTGCCACCCGATGATATGCTGCTGCGCGACCGAATTTTGGACACTCAACAAACCAATGAGCCCGAGGGTGTAAATCTTAAAGAGGTGGCTCTTTTGACAAATGGCAAACATGGGATTGATAACGTGTGATTTTTTAATACCTCCAACCTAAGAAGATCTTAGAGGAGATTAAGGGATCAAGATGAATCCCAAATGAATGAACCATTTCTCAATCATAAAACTGGCCTTGGATAAGTCAAAAAGGACGCCTTCGTCGAATCCGTATTTTTGAGCGACTTTCTAATCTTCTAATCAACAAAGCAGCTCATTCCGCCCTATTGAGGGCTCTTCGGTCACGCAATCAGGTCGTGGACCACGTTGCCATGAACGTCGGTGAGGCGATAGTCACGCCCAGAATAGCGGTAGGTAAGCTTCTTGTGATCGAGGCCCATGAGATGGAGAATCGTCGCGTTCATGTCGTGGACATGGACGCGGTCCTCGACCGCTGACAAGCCAAATTCATCGGTTGCACCGTAGCTAAAGCCTTTCTTAACTCCCCCGCCCGCCATCCAGGTGGTGTAGCCGTAATGGTCGTGGTCGCGGCCTTTTTTTCCTTCGGAAGTGGGCGCACGCCCAAATTCTCCACCCCAGACGACAAGCGTCTCATCGAGTAAGCCGCGTCCTTCTAGATCTTTCAGCAAGGCCGCGATTCCCTGATCGCATGCTTTGGCAAGCTTCGCATGCCCACCAACAATATCACCATGGCCGGTGTCCCAAGCAATATCGTATCCATCGATAGAATGTGAGAGCTGAACGACGCGCACGCCCTCCTCGACTAGGCGTCGAGCGATGAGGCAGCCTTTGGCAAATTCGCTCTCCCCATAAAGTTTCCGGGTTTCCTCACTCTCCTTTGCAACGTCGAAGACTTCCGGCACTGAGAACTGCATCCGGAAAGCCATCTCCATAGCCTGGATCCCAGCCTCAAGGTTTTGATCCTGCTCGAGCCGCTCAAGGTGCAGCTTGTTAATCTTCGTCAAGAGATCAGCCTGCTTACGCTGCTCCTCTCGCGAGAGATTCGAGTTTTTCAAATCACGAATCACGGCATCCGGCTTCATATTCTGAATGTTGACGTATGAACCTGCGTAAGCCCCTGGCAAGAAGGCATTCCCCCAATTGGCGAGCTTCCCCCGCGGCTGGGCCCGCGGCGACATCGCCACAAATCCTGGAAGATTTTCGGTTTCTGCACCCAGTCCATAGGTCAGCCAAGATCCCATGCTAGGGCGGTTAGGCTGCAGGGCCCCAAGATTGGTCATCAGGATCCCCCCGGCATGCTCGGGAATATCAGTATGCATCGAATGGACAAAGGTGATGTCGTCGACACACTTCGCGACCTCCGGAAAAATGTCGCTGACCCACTTGCCGCTCTCACCGTATTGTTTAAATCCAAACGGAGAGGGCATGAGGCCCATTTTGGTATTACGCAGAGATTTTCGATCGACACTTTCGGGACGTTGCCCAGCATGTTTCGCAAGCAACGGCTTGTAGTCAAAGGTATCAACCTGCGACGGTCCACCTGGCATGAAAAGCTGGATGAGCCGCTTTGCCTTTGGCGCGAAATGAGGTTTCTTTGGCGCGAGTGGATTCGCGGAACTTTCAGCGCCAAAAGCAGTGTTTCCAAACATGCTCGCTAATCCGATACTTCCAATCCCCGCCCCCATTTTTGCGAGCGCATCCCGCCGGGTGATTTGAGATTGCATCGCCCGGCGATACGCCAGTTCGTGTTCGAGGAATTTCATAGTACTACTGGATTTGGATGAGTTCGTGGGCGCTTAACAAAACTTGTGCATATTGATGCCAACTTTTGGAACTTGGCTTATCGCCGAGCCATTGCTTCCCAAGCTCAGTTTCGGCAGGATCTGGGTAGCGAGAATAAAGCTGCTGATAAGCTTTTTTGATTCGGTCGGAAATTGGCTCCTTCAGTCCGTTCAGATGATCGCCCAAGGTCCTCGCTCGCTCGTTCATAAAAGGACTATTCATCATAAAGAGATATTGCTGAGGCACGGTGCTGGTAGGGCGGGATGCGCTTGTCGAAACCGCCGCAGGAAAATCGAAAAGGCGCAGGAAGGCATCGGACTCAAAACGATCGCCGGTGCGACTGATGGTAGCGTAGAGAGTACGACGCTTACTTCGCAAAATCTCCCCATCGGGTTTTCCCCCAACTTTTTGATCAAGTTCGCCAGTAACAGCGAGCAAGGAATCACGCCACGCTTCAACTTCGAGCCGGCGCGGGTTCATTCGCCACAGGAAATTATTATCACCATCCACCGTGAATTTTTCTTTGTCAAAGCGGCTGCTCATTTGCCATGTCGACGAAAGCATAATCTGGCGATGAAGCCGTTTCAGCGACCACCCATGTTCGACAAAATCGTGGGCGAGCCAGTCGAGTAGTTGGGGATGTGTTGGCTTCTCACCCAGAACCCCAAAGTTACTGGGAGTTCTCACAAGAGCTTTGCCAAAATGCCATTGCCAGACCCGGTTGACGATGACCCGGGCGGTAAGGGGATTGTCTGGAGCGGTGACGGATTGGGCCAGTTCGCGGCGACCACTCCCCTCGGTATAGGGAGGTGGCGATTCTCCAGCGAGGATTTGAATGAATCGGCGAGGAACCAATTCCCCCTTCTTTCGCAAATCCCCCCTCAGGGCAACATGCATGTTGTTCTTACCAGCCTCTTGAAGAACATGAGCCGTCTCATATTTTTTTGGAGCGATTTTCTTCAAACGATCCAACTCGGCACGCATCGTAGACACCTTCTTCTTCGCCTCTTCACCCATCGATTTCTCGATGTCTTTCCGCTCGATCTTAAGCCGTTTACTTTCGTCATTAAGGAACTGATTGACGGCATTATTCTGGTTTTTGATTGCATCCTGACCTTGCCTGTAGGCGTCAACAATAGCTTGAGGAACGAGAGGGTGCTCGCCAATCCGGGTGTTTTTGAAAATGCCAGCGATCGCGTAGTAGTCCTGCGTCGTGATAGGATCGAACTTATGATCATGACATCTCGCGCAAGCGGTAGTTAAACCAAGGAAAGCCCGGGAAAAGGTGTCAACTCGGTCCGAAAGAGTCTCTGCTTGAGCCTGTGCTTTAGCCTCGGGGTCACCCCCATCAGAGGTGTAACTAGGGCCAACTACGAAGAACCCCGTCGCAACTGGGTCCGGATGATCATCAATGACATCCCCAGAAATCTGACGGGAAACAAACTCGTTATACGGCATGTCAGAATTCAGGGCATTGACAACCCAGTCACGATATCGCCAGGCATCTGGCAGAGCCCTATTATCACCAAATCCACCCAAGCCATCGCTGTAACGCGCAACGTCGAGCCAATGTCTCGCCCAACGTTCGCCGTAATGATCCGAGGCTAAAAGTCGGTCCACAATCTTCTCGAAAGCATTAACCACCGCGTCCTCGAGAAACTCCTCGACTTGTTCCGGTGTCGGCGGCAGCCCCGTCAAATCAAGATAGGCCCGGCGGATGAGAATCCGCTTTTCAGCCGCCGCATTCGGCTCGAGGTTCTTTGCTTCAAGTTTTGAAAGTGTGTAGTAATCAATCGGTGACCGTGGCCACGAGCGGTTTTCCACTGGCGGCAAATCGGATTTCACAACTGGTTTGAATGACCAATGCTCCCGACGGAAACGATCCCAATCGTAGGCTTCTTTAGGTTGAGCTTGGGCGATTGCGGAAGTCGTGTCCGCCCCGGGCCAAGGAGCACCCATTTTCACCCAGTCGGTCAGGATTTTGATTTGTTCCACCTTTAATTTTCCCTTCGGCGGCATCTCCATGTCTTCGTTGCGGTAATTCACCGCTTCGATGAGAAAGCTCTTCGAGGGATCTCCCGGTGTGAGAGCGGATCCTGAATCACCACCCTTAAGGAGCCCAGCCCGTGAATCGAGCAAAAGCCCTGCTTTCAATTTTCCTTTTTCCTCTGCCTTGGCAGAGTGGCACCGATAACACTTGTCGGCGAGAAGCGGCCGAACTTTATTCTCGAAGAATTCGAGTTGTTCGGCGTTCGGCGTTGCCGTGTCGACCGCAACTGCCAAAAAAACCCCAAAAAAGTTGGCGATTAAAACGATCGGACCCACTTTCATGCTAAAAATTTACGCTTAGAGACCCACAATCTTTCCTAAAGGAATATTTTTTAGAGCCAATTTCTCTATTTGGAGGGGGTAGAGCCCGAAGTTCGAGGAGATAAGGAAATTCAAACAGCATCCACCTATCCTGCCTACTAAGGGGTAAGCATAAAGCAGATTTTCCTTAATTACTTATTGTCAAATTTTATTTGGAATGTTTTTCTAACAGAACCCCTCAAGGAAATTCGTTTTCAGACGAACTAATTAACAAAGAACCTTCCATTAGTAATGAATAATAAAAAATCTGCTTTTTTTGCCCTTAGCGCCCTCGGACTCATGACTAACGCCAACGCTGCTACAATTGGATTTGGCACTGATTTGCCAAGTCCAGCTCAGGATACACAATCAAATGGCACGAACAACCAGATGCGCCAAAATATCAATACCACTGACACCGTGGTCCTCGGCGCGGGAACCTATCAAGCAGTGTCTTGGTCCTATCTTGCCGCTCCTGATGCGACAAATGGAGCAACTCAGCCCGTTTTTCCATTTCTCACAATCGTCAATGGGGTCGCAAATCACACTGTAGTGGCATATGGCCTCACAATCGACACCGAACCTGGTGTTAACACTGACGTTCCCTTCGGTGGAGCCAACAATACCTTCACTATCGGAGAAGGCGGCGCAACGATCGCCGCTGGGATGCAAAACCCAAGTGGCGACGGCCACCAAAATAGCATCATGACCGATACCTCCTTTGGAATTACAGATCATGCGAACGGATTAAATTTCGATGACGCTGGCAGCCTCGGCGCGGAACTAGACAGCTTTGGTCACGGCAATCTTCCCCGAACCTACGGGTTCTCGATCGAAGTGGTGGCTGTGCCCGAGCCATCGACTTCCCTTCTCTCATTGATCGCGGTCGTCGGATTCTGCGGAATGCGCCGCCGCTAAGATTCCAATCTTTAATTTTCAAGCAGAGCGCAGGTTCGGTTAATCCCAATCCTGCGTTTTTTTCGCCCACTAAAACGATATAAAAAGATTCAAATAGATTCATTGATATGAGCATACCCACCCGCACCAAAAATTTACTGGCCGCCTCCATCAGTTTCGCTCTGATCACAGGAGCAAGTGCTGTCACCATCGGCTTTGGGCCGGACCTACTCGGAGCTCAAGACACCCAATCCAATGGGACGAACAACCAGATGCGGCAGAACATCAACATCACCGATACCGTATTCCTCGCTGCCGGAACCTACCGAGCGACGACCTGGGACTATCAAGCCGGAGAAGATGCTTCAAATGGCGCTACCCAGCCAGTATTCCCTTTCCTTACGCTCGTCAACGGACCTGGGGACCACACCGTCCTCGCCTTAGGGGCCACTATCGACACTGAACCAGGAATCCAGAACCTAGTTCCCTTCGGCGGAACAGACGACACTTTCGTTGTTCCCGAAGGAGGTGCTACCATCGCCGCGGGGATTCAAAACACGAATGCTGATGGGGTCCAGAACAGCATCCTGACCGATACAAGCTTTGGCACTACCGACCACGCGAACGGATTAAATTTTGACGAAGCAGGTACCGTCGGCGCCTCACTCACTTCGTTCGGGCATGCAAACCTTCGTCGCACCTATGCCTTCTCGATCGAAGTGGAACCGGCCGAACTCTCTAACCCAACACCACCGGTCGTCACCGCTCTAAAACCTAGCCTCAACTCAACCGAAGTCGCGATTAGCAGTGACCTGGTAGCGACATTCGACGAAATGATCGTGGCCGGTAACGGTAACATTACAATCAAGAACCTGACCGACTCGACTCAGATCGCGATTCCGGTTAGCGACGCCCAAGTCACGATAAAGGGCATTTCCTTGACATCAACCCAACTGAATCTCTCGAAGGAGGCAAGGCCTACGCCATCCAGATCGATGAGACCGCGATTGATGACACGACAGGAGATGACTTTACCGGAATCGAAGATGACGTGACGTGGGCCTTCACTACCGATGCTCCCGACTTTGACGCCCCGAAAATAGAAACCCTCAATCCCGCGAGTGGCGGAATAGATATCCCCCTCGTAAGTGATCTCGAAGCGACTTTTGACGAACGCATCGCGATCGGCAGTGGTGACATCGTTTTAAAGAATCTCACCGACGGAACAGAGATTGCAATCCCGGTGGGCGATGCCCAGATTTCAATCTCAGGTGGCGTCATGACAATCGACCCGACGGACGATCTCGAGCTTGGCAAAAACTATGCTGTCCAGATTGCTCCTACCGCGATCGACGACTTGGCAGGCAACAGCTTTGTGGGAATTAGCGATAACACAACGTGGAATTTCGCGACCCGGATTCCGGTGATTGGCGGTAGTATTATCGGTCCAGGTGCCGACATCACAGAAGCGATACAAAATGACATTGTCGATCAAGAGCGCCTCAATATTGATCGCACCTTCACCACCCTGAATGCGGGCACCTACAACGTGACCGACTGGCAGCTCAACGTTGCTAGGAGCAATGACGGTACTGGCGACGTTACCCCAATGCTCCTCACCGGAACACCGCCATCCTATTCGATCCTGTGGCTCGGATCAGCATTCGATCCAGATGTCGATGGCATTCAGATCGTGCCAGAGACGGGAGATTTCACCCTAGATGCTCCAACAGATATTTATGCTGGGTTCTTCACGACCAACCTAGGTTCCGAGATCATAGCGACGGACGCCGACAACTCCGGCACAGGATTCAGTTCAACTGATCACACCAACAGTTTTATCGCGCCCACCGAGGTTGGGGAAACGATTGACAGTTTCAGCCATGCCGGACTCGGTAGAACCTACGCTTTTGAGATTAACGTGGTAGAAGGCTCACAAAGAGATCTTAAAATCACTAGCATCAAATACCTCGATGAAGAAACCCCAAGAGTAGAATTCATTTTCAATTCAATCCCCGGACGCATCTACTTAATTGAGGCTTCTACCTCCCTGAAGCCAAATGGAGAACCCGGAGGATGGATCGAGCTCGACGACGGTTTTGAAGCCGAAGGGGACGAGAGCACCTACGTCGACTTACTTTCATTCGTAACCGGGCCGCGCGTCTTCTACCGCGTTAAATTGATGCCGCGTTAATCTGGCCAACTGAGCTTAAACCATAACGAGAAGTCATCAGAACTATTCGAGCCAGTGAGAAACAATCGCCTGAACATCAGAGTCTTGCGCTATCAAATAGTCGCCAAGAACTTCTAACTTGCGATGTCGCCTTGAGGAAACTTCGTGACGGGAATCCCACTAATAGAAATCAAAGAAGCGGGTTCAATTAAGCGCGAATCATACTTGGAATTTTTCTCATTCGTGTGTGAATAAATAGAGAATGACACTTTGTAAAACTCCTATTGCTTTGGCGCTAGTCCTGAGCTTCCTCGGATTGGCAAACCATCCGGTCTCGGCATCTCCTGATGGCGTTGTCGTATTCAATGAGGTGCAATACAATCCGGCGGGGTCTGACGAAAGTGGTGAGTGGATCGAGTTGTTTAATCAAATGGGGATCATCACCGACATCTCGGGGTGGCGGATCGATGGCATTGGGTATACTTTCCCGACCGGCACCCTAGTGAATCCAGGCAGTTATATTGTGATCGCCAAGACGCCGAGCGCTGGGGAGTTTGGCCCATTCACCGGGAGTATCGATAATGGTGGTGAGCGATTGAGACTTTATAATCAGAGCGACCGCCTCATGGACGAGCTCGACTTTGGCGATGATGCTCGATGGCCGGCCGCGGCAGACGGATCAGGAGCGACACTCGCCAAGCGGAAGGAGTACACCGCGAGTGGTAAATCAGGCCTGTGGACTTATTCGGAGCAACTCGGAGGGACACGCCTCGCGGCCAACTTTCCTGATGCTGGAGGCCCTCCGCCCACGACGACCGTAGGCTTGATCACTCTCGCTGATGTTTGGAGATACAAAGACACTTCAGCTGATCCAGGCGCAGGCTGGGCTGCGAGCGCACATCCAATTGGCGGCGATTGGAAGTCAGGAGCAGGCGGGATCGGTTTCGAAAGCGGCACCACCATTTCTCTGGGGACAGTGCTGAGCCACCCCAATGCCAACCCAAACTATGTGTCCACTTATTACTATGAACGCGAGTTCGACTTAAGTGCCGCACAGTTGGCGGGGTTGCAGTCGCTCAAATTGCGGCACGGCTTTGATGACGGCGCGGTGGTCTATCTCAACGGAACGGAAGTTTTGCGGGTGAATATGCCTGCCGGAGTCATCGACGCTAGCACCACAGCTCTCCGTGGCGTGGAAATCGATAACCTTTCAGCTGATATGACACTCCCGACTAGCACACTGGTTTCAGGGAGTAATCGGATTTCAGTTGAAGTCCATCAGGAAAGAATCGGCAGCAGCGACACCGTGTTCGGGGTCGAACTAGATGTGGAATTCGCTGGCGTGAATCCAGGTTCCATTCCGATGCTTTCATTCAATGAAGTGCCGCCCGCGACTGAGACCAGCTTTTGGGTAGAGTTAATCAACAATGGTCCAGCTAATATCGAGCTCACGGGAATCGTTATCTCGGCTGGTAATGATCCATTGCGCCAATATCAGCTTGAGGCCGGGCAGCTCGCCCCGGGAGCCCTTCTTTTGATTGATGAGGCTACTCTCGGCTTCAAGCCGGCTGATGGAGAGAAACTTTTTCTTTTTGATGCCAACGAGACGGTGGTTCTCGACGCCCGCGAGGTGACTGGGAGGCTCCGCGGCCGTGCCAAAGAAAGGAAGGGAACTTGGTGCTATCCGAACATTGCCACGCCAGGTTTGCCGAATATTTTTGTGTTCAATCAAGACATCGTGATTAGTGAAATCGCATACAGCCCACCAGGCCTTGGCGGCAGTCCGGGGGTGCCACCGACATTCGATGTTATGCCACTAGTAGTGATGGGAGACAGCTGGAGGTATAATAGTGCCGATGTCGATTTGGCTCCTGATTGGGCAACCGAAGAACATCCGTCTGTCGGTAATTGGAAAACTGCGACAGGGCCAATTGGTTTTGAGACCGGTGCGTTACCGGTCTCACTTTCGACGGTCCTTCGCAACTATACTTCGTCGACCGTGACTTACTACTATGAGACGGATTTCATTGTCTCAGCGGAGATTTTTAACACCGCCGAATCACTGGTAATAAGCCATCAAATCGATGACGGAGCCGCGTTCTATATCAACGGGGTACGGGTTGGCGAATTCAACTTGTCTTCGGGTGCGCTCAACCCAGAAACCCTTGCAAGTCCAAGCGTTGGCAACGCGGCTATTGAGACCTTGCAGATCCCAGTGTCGAGTCTCATGATCGGCGCAAACCGGCTTTCGGTGGAGGTGCATCAGAGTAGCACGGGGAGCAGCGACACGGTATTCGGGGTTGGGCTTGATGCGCGGGTGCAAACTTCTCCCGGCATGGCGGCGTTGCCGTTTCGCAATTCAGATAACCAGTGGATCGAGATTGCCAATCGCGGAGCAAGCGCGGTCGACCTTGGCGGCTGGGACTTCGACCGTGGGATCGCCTTCAGTTTCCCTGCAGGCACGATACTTGCACCGGGGGAGCATGCTTGCGTTGCACGTGATTCGGCTCTTTTTACCGCCGCGTTTCCCGGCGCCCGACTTCTTGGTGAGTTCTCGGGCTCTCTGTCACGAACCAGCGAATATATCTTGCTGCGTGATGCTCACCGTAACCCGGTGGACGAACTCAGATACTTCGACGGAGGGCGCTGGCCTAAGGCTGCTGATGGCGGTGGTTCGACTTTGGAGTTACGCGATTTGAATGCAGACAACGGCGATGCAGTGGCGTGGGCAGCGAGCGATGAGTCCAGCCGAACGGAGTGGAAGACTTACACTTATCGAGAGAGGGCAGCGAGTAGTCGTGGGCCGGACAATCAATGGCGCGAGTTCAATATGGGACTGCTTTCCGACGGCGAAATGCTGATCGATGATATCAGCGTGATCGAAAACCCCGACGGGGGTGCGGTGCAGAAGCTGAGCGATACGACCTTCAATAATGCGGCCGCTTGGAAACTTGTTGGCAATCATCGGCATGGAGAAATCATCGATGATCCGGATACCCCAGGAAATAAGGTTTTGCGGATCGTTGCCACGGGCGCGACCGAGCACATGCACAATCAGATTTTCACGAAACTCTCTTCGGCCATCTCAAATGGCACCGAGTATGAAATTTCGTTCCGCGCTCGCTGGGTTTCAGGGTCTCGACAGCTGCACACACGGCTCTATTTTAACCGCTGTGCCAATGTGAACCTGA
>ENA-OREB01001623-OREB01001623.1-marine-metagenome-genome-assembly--contig:-NODE-1623-length-10996-cov-2.854474_pt1 | contig 10996 bp, 12 predicted proteins | sample MGYA00248625_ERZ508552 | MGnify/ENA primary metagenome ERZ508552 (study PRJEB26219, sample SAMN06267888) | marine metagenome | isolation source: Monterey Bay, California, USA | place: USA:Monterey Bay...
CGATGTCGCCTCTCTTAAAGGGTGGCGGTTAGATGTGTTTGGCGATGAGGCGCTGAAGCTCTGTCAGGGCGAAATTGCATTGGTGGCGGATGGCAGTATGGTGAAGACCATTCCGGTGCTGTCCTGAGGCGTCGTGCCGCGTTGTTCTTGGCTTGTTGATTTTGTATCGCCTCAGCGCGTGCTTGTGGTGTGAAAATAGAGAATTGGACTTTTTATGGCGAACCCGTCCTTTGAGGAAATTGTTGAGGATTTCGAGTTTTTAGAAGATTGGGAAGATCGCTACCGATATGTGATCGAACAGGGAAAAGCCATGCCCCCCCTGAATGATGCTTTAAAAGTACCGGCCACAAAAGTTGATGGATGCGCCAGCCAAGTTTGGCTTCATCCAAAAATCGAAGGCAACCTTTTTTCTTTTGAGGGCGATAGTGATGCTGTGATTGTACGCGGGCTTATTGCGGTCCTGCGGCGTTTGTACAATCATCTCAGTTTAGAAGAGGTGATGGCCATCGACGCTGCGGGTCAATTGGCGCGGCTGGGCTTGGATGAGCATTTGTCTTCGCAGCGCTCAAACGGGGTAAGAGCAATGATAGACCGCATTCGTTTGGTGGCCGGGCAGGCGCGTCAAGCTTGAGCTTGTAAACCCGTTTGCAAGTCACCATAGCCGGTAAAGCGGCGCTCAAAGGCCAGGCCCATGCGTTGGGCATGGGCGTGAGCAAGCTGGGTTAATTGGGCATCATCGGTCTGTGCTTGGTAGACCAAAGTTGTATAATTTCCAAAATAAGTCGTTAACAATTCGGGGTGCTGCTCAAGTCCGAGCGGCTTCCAGATGAAGGCATCGAATTGGCGCACCAAAAAATCAGTCAAATAAAACGCTGTAAATTCATCGCGCTGGGCAAACTGACGATTGCCCTCGAAAAACGAATAGCAATGTGGGCCTTCCAGCATCTCAACGCCCTGCGCGGCGCATAAGCGCTGCAAAGCGCCCCCGGTGCCGCAATCTGCATAGACCACAAAGATTTTTTCATAGCCTTGTTTATACTTGCCAATCGCTGCTTCTATGGCAGGCGTTATCTTTTCAGGATGGTTGTGAAAGATTGCGGGCAGGCATTGCAGATCAATATGCAGCCAGTTGTTGATTGTCAGAATATCCAAGATTTCGCGGGCCAACGCCCCGCAGGCCAAAAGCAGGATTTTTCCGCCTTGCTTGGCGTTCATTCCATGCAAGGCCAAGTCTTGGTCATTGGGCGTTTCCATAGCTTTTTCCACGCCGAGCTCGCTTTTGGTTCCGCTTCGTCAAACACGCGTGCCGCGTTTCGCGGCACGTTAAGGTATAAGGTTAACCGGCCAATCGGTTATGCTTGCGGGCCATGAACTCTTTCGCAGTTTCCACGGCAACCGCGGCATCTCTACAATAGGCATCTGCGCCAATCGCGCGGCCAAACTCTTCGTTTAAGGGGGCACCGCCCACCAGCACAACGTAATCGTCGCGCCGGCCCTGTTCGATTAAAGTGTCGATCACCACTTTCATGTAGGGCATTGTGGTGGTTAACAATGCTGACATACCCAGAATATCTGGCTGTTCGGTGTCGAGCGCCTCTAAGTAGTTTTCAACAGGATTGTTGATCCCAAGATCTACAACTTCAAATCCGGCCCCTTCCATCATCATCGATACAAGGTTTTTTCCAATGTCATGGATATCGCCTTTGACGGTGCCAATGACCATTTTGCCAACGCGCGGGGCACCGGTTTCCGCCAGCAAAGGTTTTAAGATGCTCATACCGCCCTTCATCGCGTTTGCCGCCAAGAGCACTTCGGGCACAAATAAGATGCCATCGCGGAAATCTTGCCCAACGATTGTCATCCCGCCCACCAAGGCTTCTGTCAGAACGCGATATGGCTCCCACTTGCGCTCAAGCAGGATATGCACAGCCTCTTCAATTTCCTCTTTCAACCCATCATACAGGTCGTCAAACATCTGTTGAACGAGTTCTTCATCATCCAATTCTGAGAGGATAATTTCATCTTCTTGATCGGTCATTCGCAACATCCTTCGTTACATGATCCAAGCAGTCGGCTGCTCTTTTTTGTCACCTTTTGCGAAAACCTGCGTTTTAGACTTTCCGGTTTACGACACCAAGCGTCGTAAAGCCGACTTAGCGAAGGATAATTCAAATAGCGATGCCCAAATTTTGCATATTTTTTATGAACCACGCCTTTCCTATGCGTCTGCGCATGTCTGTTGGCTTGAAAATACCTAGCGGTTCGGCAAGAACAGCTGGCTTTTAAAAGGGCTTCAGGTTGGTGCGTCAAAACTGATTTTTATTGCGCTTTCATGGGGGTGCCACGCAGGTGACCTGCGCCAATACCAAACCATGGTTTTCAAAATGCGGCGTTAATAACCGTTTATAGCGGCAGCTTTGCTGCCAATTTTAAAGGCTTCTGGGGTGGCGGTGCGGGGTGTTTATTTACGCCGCCCGCGCCGCACCCGTGTCGGTGGAGCGCCGCCGGGTTCTGTGCCATCCGTCTCAGAAGAAAACGCCCCCAAAGCCTTTGTGATGTCTTGATGGCTTGGCTTGTCTGCGCTGGGCCGCGTTTCAAGCGCTTTGCGCATCGCCGAGAGATGTTCTGGCATGGTGCCGCAGCACCCGCCGATTATTGCCGCCCCGCTGTCACGCGCCATCACAGCATAATCGGCCATAAGTTCTGGGGTTCCGTCATAGTGAATATGACCGTCGACATATTTTGGAATTCCGGCATTGCCTTTGGCGATCAATGCTTGTGCGGGCGTATGCGCTGCCAAGCCTTGCAGCGTACGTAAAAGATCCGCCGCGCCCGTGCCGCAATTTGCCCCAAATCCAAGCGGAGGGTTGGGCAAGCCACTGGCAAGCTCAACGAAAGCCGATGAGGTGACGCCCATCATCGTGCGCCCCGCAGTGTCAAAGCTCATTGTGCCGCACCACGCCATGTCAGCGCGTGCAAAGGCCTCAGCCGCGGCACGATATTCTTCCGGCGCTGAGATCGTTTCCAGCCACAATACATCGGCACCCCCTTCTTTCAATCCCTCGGCTTGTTCGTGGAAAATTTCTACGGCATCAGAATGGCTAAGTGGTCCCACGGGTTGCATGATATCACCCGTTGGGCCAACAGACCCTGCAACAATAATGTCTCGCTCTGTTTTGTCTGCAACATCGCGTCCAATCTCTGCTGAAATTTTTGAAAGGTGAAACGCGCGATGAGCTTGGTCGTGTAATTTAAGACGGGATGCGTTGCCTCCGAAGCTGTTGGTCAGAAACAGATCGCTGCCGGCGTCAACGGCCATTTGATAGAGTTTTCTGATACGCTCAGGATGTTGTTCATTCCATAATTCTGGGGCATCTCCGGAAAGAAGCCCCATATTGAAGAGATTTGTACCGGTTGCGCCATCCGCCAAAATCCAGGGCCGTTCGGATAACATTTTTTCAAGGGGAGTGTTCATTTTTAGGGCCAATGCTTGACAGGTGTATCAAAGACCGATGTCATCCGGGCGCTTTGCCTACAAGGCCATAATTTTCATGATAAACATGAAAAAATCGGCCTATCTTGAGTAAATAACCATATCAAAAGCTGATGCAGACTGCGCGACGCTTGCGGCTCTTGGCTGCATGATTTAAGGGAAGTTCAACCCTGAAGACAGATTCCTTATGAAAGAGAGCCGATGGCGCGCCGTGTGAAGATCTATGAAGGTAAAGCGAAAATTCTTTATGAAGGCCCCGAACCGGGCACTTTAGTTCAGTATTTTAAGGATGATGCGACGGCTTATAATGCAGAAAAGAAAGATGTGATCGACGGCAAAGGTGTTCTGAACAACCGCTTGTCAGAGTTTTTCATGGCTGGGCTGAACGAGATTGGGGTGCCAACCCATTTTATCAAGCGTTTGAACATGCGCGAGCAATTGGTGCGCAATTGCGAAATAATCCCGCTCGAGGTGATTGTCCGCAATTTTGCTGCGGGCAGTATTTGCAAGCGTTTGGGGCTGGAAGAAGGCTCGCGCTTGCCGCGCCCGATTGTTGAATATTGCTATAAAGATGATGCGCTGGGCGACCCTCTGGTCACAGAAGAGCATATCGCAGCTTTTGGGTGGGCCACGCAACAGGATATGGATGATATTTTATCGTTGGCGCTGCGGGTGAATGACTTTATTTCGGGGATTATGCTGGGGGCCGGGATCCGTTTGGCAGATTTTAAAATCGAGATTGGCCGCGTCTATGATGGCGATTTTCAACGGTTGGTGATTGCGGATGAAATTAGCCCGGACAGTTGCCGTTTATGGGATTTTGAAACCGGTCAAAAACTTGATAAAGACGTGTTTCGCCGCGATTTGGGCAGCCTAACCGATGCGTATACAGAGGTTGCACGCAGGCTCGGTGTTCTGCCGAAAAACGCAACCAATATTACCAAACCAACCTTAATCAACTAGGCGCCTTTTTAAGGGTGATGAAAGAAAGAAAAAACGATGAAAGCCAGAGTACTTGTGATGCTAAAATCCGGCGTTCTTGATCCACAGGGCGATGCGGTTCAGCACGCTTTAGGGGCATTGGGGTTTAACGGGGTAGAGCAAGTGCGGCAGGGCAAAGTGATCGATCTTGAGCTTGCTGATATGGAGGAAGCTGCTGCAAAAAGCGCTGTGACCGAAATGTGCGAGAAGCTTTTGGCCAATACGGTGATCGAAAGCTACACCGTCGAGATTCTACTATGAAAGCGGCGGTTGTCGTTTTTCCTGGTTCCAATTGCGATCGTGATATGGCCGTTGCATTGCGGGCCGCAGGCTTTGAGGTCGCGATGGTCTGGCATAAAGAGGCCAGATTGCCAGAGCGGATTGACCTGGTTGCGATCCCGGGCGGCTTTTCTTTTGGCGATTATCTTCGCTGTGGCGCGATCGCGGCAAAATCACCTATTTGCCAATCAGTGATCGCGCATGCGCAGCGCGGTGGCTTTGTTTTGGGCGTGTGTAATGGGTTTCAAGTGCTTGCAGAAACCGGCCTGTTGCCGGGCGCGCTTATCCGCAACTCGAACTTGAAGTTTCTGTGTAAAGACGTGGATCTTAAGGTCCAATCAACGGCCAGCAGCTTCACCTCAGGTTATCAGCAAGATCAGGTGATTTCTTTGCCGATTGCGCATCATGATGGCAATTACAGGCTTGATGCAGAGGGCGTAAAGCGGCTGCAGGATCAGGATCGGATCGCCTTCACCTATCAAAGTAACCCCAATGGTTCGGTGGATGATATTGCCGGCGTTCTATCTGAAAACAAACGGATTCTGGGGTTGATGCCGCATCCAGAGCGCGCGGTTGAGCCGGCGCATGGTGGCATCGATGGGCAGGCTATGTTTCAAGGATGTCTTAATCAGCTTGCAAGCGCCTGACAGAGCGAAGAATTTAGTTTAAATTGCAGGCAGGATGGCGCAATTTCTAACTGATTCTTTAACATCTTCAAGAACCGCCACAACCCGTGCGCGCCGAACAAGCTGGCAAGTTCGGCTTGTGGTGTTGGCCTTATTGGCCTTTGCGGCGGCAACGTTATGGCTGACCAACCGGGTGTTGACAGACCGCTTTACGTTGTCGATGCGCAACCAGGCTGAACTTCGCTTGGCGCTTTATGGCAGCAACGTTATTAGCGAATTGCAGCGCGCTTCGATTGTGCCGCAAATTCTGGCGCAGGATCCCGAGGTGATCTGGGCGTTACGCGCCTCTGATTTTTCCGATATCACGGCGCGGTTTTCTGGTTTTGTCGAGGAAATTGGCGCCGTCTCGCTGATCTTGGCCGATTTGCAAGGCCGGGTTGTGGCCTCTACGCATGGCGAGGTCATCGGCTTGTCGCATCAGGCACAAAGCTATTTTACCGCCGCGATGAGTTCTCCTCAAACTGGGTTTACCCTTGTGCAAGCGCCATCGGGCCAGACGCGGTTTTTTTATGCGCGGCGAATACTGTCTTATGATCAGCCGATTGGTGTTATCGCGGTAGAAGTGGACTTACAAAAATTTGAACAAGCTTGGCGGGGTATTTCCGACACCGTATTGGTTGCTGATGCGCAAGGGCAGATTTTGCTCGCGACCGAGCCGCGTTGGCGCGGGATCAATATCGCCGCCGCTTTGATGCGCGAGCCACCAAAAAACGCGATTGAGCGGGCGATGCGCGTCACCAGTGATTGGACCAGCGTGGCGGCAGATACCTATCTGCAAGGCGCGGCGGTTCTGCGCATGGAGAGTAAGATCCCTTTTCAAGATTGGCGCGTCATCTCCTTTACTGCCTATTCTGGAGTGCGCGAAAAAGTGAATGGCTGGCTGGCACTAGAAACGATGAGTTTTGCGTTATTTTTTGCGACCTTATTTTATCTAATCAATCGGCGTATGGCCGGCCGCTTAATATCGTTTCAAAAAGAATCTGATGAGTTAAAGCTGTTAAACCAGCAATTGCATTGGGAAGTGTTGGAACGCAAAAAAATTCAGGAAACGCTGGCGGTGGCCGAACAATCCTTGGCCCAGCATTCAAAGCTTGCGGCTTTGGGGGAAATGTCGGCTGCTGTGAGCCATGAGCTAAATCAACCGCTTGCCGCTATGAAAACATATCTGGCCGGAGCCTCGCTTTTATTGAAGCGCAAGCGGCCGGAGGAAGCCTTGGCGGCGCTTGGCCGTATTGACGGTTTGATCGAACGCATGGGGGCAATCACAAAACAACTTAAAAGTTATGCGCGCAAAGGCGGTGAAAAGCTGCAGCCGGTGGATATGGTTGAGGCTTTGGGCTCTGCCTTGGCCATCATGGAGCCTCAGCTGAGCCATTCTAAAGTTGCGCTTGCCAAGATATTGCCAAAAGAAAGCGCGGTTGTGATGGCGGATCGATTGCGCATCGAACAGGTGTTGATCAATCTTTTGCGCAACGCGATCGACGCGGTGAAAGCGTCAGAAAATCCAGAAATCGTAGTGTCTATTAACAGCAGTGACGATATTGTTCTGAGCGTACGGGATAATGGGATCGGCCTAAGCGATCTTGACACGTTATTTGAGCCGTTTCACACAACAAAGCCTGCCGGTGATGGGGTTGGATTGGGCTTGGCGATCTCATCTGGGATACTGGCCGAGTTGGATGGTAGGCTGACCGCGCGAAACGCCGCTGCGGGCGGGGCTGTGTTTGAAATCACTTTGCCCGCCTTCACTAAAAATACGGTTGATATTTCCGGCGCTGAAGCGGCAGAGTGATACTATGGGACAGGCAATGAAAATCGCGATTGTGGATGACGAAGTTGATATGCGCGAATCGATCGGGCAATGGCTGGCTTTGGCGGGATATGATGCGCAGATCTATGCGAGCGCGCGCGATGCATTAAAGCAGATTGATGCCAATTACCCCGGAATCGTAATCACAGACTTGAAAATGCCAGAGATTGACGGCATGCAGTTTTTAAAAAAACTGTTGGCCCAAGATAGCAGCCTGCCGGTGATTATGATCACCGGGCATGGCGATGTTCCGATGGCAGTTGAGGCCATGCGGTTGGGAGCGTTTGATTTTTTAGAAAAACCGTTTGACCCCCAAAGATTAAGCGCATTGGCGAAAAAAGCCAGTGCAAGCCGTCGCGTGACCCTCGACAATCGTCAATTGCGCCGCGAGCTTTCGGATACCACGCAATTATCAAAGAAACTCATCGGTAAATCAAAGCCGATGAACAAGCTGCGTGAAGATATTTTAGATTTTGGTCTGTCGGACGGGCCTGTTTTGATTTCGGGCGAAACCGGAACGGGTAAAACGCTTGTCGCGCATGCGTTGCACGCGGTCGGCAACAGGGCTGGGAAAGCGTGTATTTTGATGTCCTGCAGCGCTTTTGATGAGGCCAGCCTTGCGCGGCGCCTTTTTGGGCCGATCTTGCCCGAGGATGATTTCTTGCCAGCGGTCGAATTGGCGCGGGGTGGCAGCTTGATTTTGGAAGATTTTCACGTTTTGGGCGCAGCGGCCCAATCCCAATTGTTGAACTTTCTTAACAAACAAGGTGATCCAGCTGACGTTAAGATTATCGCGATTAGCAATCTGCAAACCGTGGGGCAGAGCCTTCAGGATTGTTTGCGAAAAGACCTATTTTACAGATTTGATGCGCTGCAAATGACCTTGCCGCCCCTGCGACAGCGCGGGGATGATATTTTGTTGATGTTTAACCAATTTTGTTGTGATTTCGCCGATGAATATGGCAGCGAAATTTGCGGTTTGAAGCCTCAGGAAGCGGCGCAGATTTTACAAGCGCCTTGGCCAGGAAATGTCCGTCAATTGATCAATGTTGCAGAGCAGGCCGTTTTGCAATGGCGCTCTGGCGAGGGGAATATTTCGGCGCTTTTGCTAGATGAAAATGAGGATGCTTCGAGCGTGGTGACCACTGAGGGAAAGCCGTTGAAAGAATATGTTGAGGCGTTTGAAAAAATGCTGATCGACAACACGATGCGGCGGCATAGAGGCTCGGTTTCAAAAGTGATGGAAGAGCTAAGCCTGCCGCGGCGCACGTTGAATGAGAAAATGGCTAAGTATAAACTGCAGCGTAGCAGCTACTTATGATCGCAACGAAGCTGAAATGTCTGTCCTGGGCCAAATGCGCCATGCATAGAACCAAAGAGCGGCTAAAAGCAGCGATGCAATTAGGTTCCAGCTGGCCATCGATAAGCTTAAAAAGCTCCAGGCAATTTCGTCGCAACGGATGATTGGCGCGGCCATAATTTGCGCCAAAAGCTGTTCTGTGCTGAGCCCGTCAATAGAGCCCGACGTGCAGGTATCTGGTCCTGGCCACCATTTTTGTTCAACACCGCTATGATAGCCGGCAATTGCTGCTGTGCTCAGCGATGCAAAGCCGCCAAGCCAAAGCAGTAAGCGGTGTTTTGCGCGCGAAAATATCACCGCTAAAAAGATTGTCACACCATGCGGATATCTTTGCCAGAGGCACAACTTGCAGGGGGCAAGCTCGCCAATATGTTGAAACCCAAAGGCGGCCAGTAAAATGACCAATGATCCGGCGCCGGCCAAAAACGCCAAGCGGCTTGCCGTTACATCCATTTTGTTCCCCAAAATCCCAGAACCAAAAGGCCTAGAAACGCCAGAAATGTCCAGCCCAAATACCGTTCAATGAAATCGCGTATGGGCTCTCCATAGACGCGCAACAGCAGCGCAACGGTAAAAAAACGAAGAGTCCGGGCCAGAATGGCCGTGCTAATAAACAGCCCCAAGGGCATTGCGCTGGCGCCTGACATGATTGTTATAACTTTGAACGGAAAAGGTGTGACGCCAGCGCCCAAAACGGCCCAAAACCCCGCATCATTGAAACGCTCGGCATAGGCGGCGATTGCGTCTGCCTTGCCCATAGACAACAAGATTGGCTGGGCGATGCGTTCAAAAGCAAATGCCCCAAGCATATACCCAAACAAACCTCCTGCCACAGAGCTTACCATCGTGACCGCGGCTAGAAAGAATGCCCGCTTGGGCGCAGCAATAATCATCGGGATCAAAATCACATCGGGAGGGATTGGAAAAACCGAGCTTTCAATAAAAGAGATAAACGCCAAAACCAAAACGGCTTTTGGATGTTTTGCTAAACCCATCGTCCAATTGTAAAGTGACCTTAGCATCTGCAGTGATCCTTTATTGCTGTTCGCATTCAGCACGTTCTAGCAGATTGGTCAAGTTGCGCAGCGAGGCTCTGCGTCAAAAACGCCGCCCTCGGAAGACGGGGGGGGCTTTAAGGTTTGGCGGCTTTGGTCAAGCTTTTTAGGACCTCAATTAAAACTGCCATTTTATTCAGCTCATGCTTGGCAAGATGTGGTTTTAAAGCGCTTTCTACGGCTGAAGCCAGGCGCTGTTTGGCCGCTGGACGATGCCAGCCATAAAACTCAACCGCATGCAGGTCTTCGTATAGGCGAAAGCTAATATAGGTGTGGTTTGCATCCAGCGTGAAAAATTGATCATCCTGCTCTGCGCCCTTTAATAGCGGAAGAAATTTGCTGCGATCACTTCGCTGGGGCAGCTCAATAAAAAAATATTTACGTTGGCCTTTTGCAAAACGTGCAAATCCCCAACTATTTTCGGGTTGAAAAAACTGAACGGCGCATCCGCTGATATGGCCCAGAGCCAAAGCGGCAATATGCGCCGGTGGCTGGGTTTCGCTGCTTGCCAATTCTATAATAGGAACCAGCATAACTTGTTAACGCTCCTGTTTGTTGCTTGATATATGTTGGGATAAGGCTTTTCGACCAGTCCTGCTACTTTTTATTTTGCGCGCTGTTTTAGTTGTCTGAGTAAGCATTGCGGGCTGGCGCCAAGCCGTAACCCATACAGTTATTTTTAAATTTTAAAGAATAGGATTGCTATTCATATTTTTTCATTTATGTATTACTTTGATACGTTTAATAAAGTAAACGGCTCACTGTGATGAAGGTTAAGGGTGCTCTGTCTTGAAAAAATTATCATTTATTATAATATGCAATTCCTGCTTTTTTATTTTCTTAAGCGGATGTTTGTCGCAAGTGCATGAAAATAAAGAAGTATCAAAAGTGTTTTCGAGCCCGAGCAAACCTTTGAAGTCTTTCATGATTGATAAATTTCAAAAATGCCCGTTAACTTATCGCGGATCGGATTTAAGTTATGAGTCTATGCTCGCGCAAAACAAGCTATGCGGTTATAAATAAAGCGGCCTCACCTCTTATTTTATGATGGAAAGCCAGGTCGCGATGCGTGTATATGAGCGCGCTCAAGCATAAGGGATCGCTGATATGTCACAAGCTTATTTGATTGCTGATACAAAAATCCACGATCCAGAGAAATATGAATCGTATAAACGCCTTGCAAAACCAATCGTCGAAGAATTTGGCGGCGAATATATCATAAGAGGAGGGCGTCTTGACGTGGCACAGGCCGATCTATGGTCGTCATCGCGTTTGGTTGCGATACGATTTCCCAATCGAGCTACGGCCTTGGCGTTTTTAAGCAGTGAGGCG
>ENA-OREB01001636-OREB01001636.1-marine-metagenome-genome-assembly--contig:-NODE-1636-length-10960-cov-2.768722_pt1 | contig 10960 bp, 10 predicted proteins | sample MGYA00248625_ERZ508552 | MGnify/ENA primary metagenome ERZ508552 (study PRJEB26219, sample SAMN06267888) | marine metagenome | isolation source: Monterey Bay, California, USA | place: USA:Monterey Bay...
TGTGTGCAATAGAGCAAATTAAAAGCGGGGTTACATGTTTTGTTGAGGCTGGAGGTCAACATGTTAATGGTATGGGAAGGGCTATTGAGCAAATAGGCATTAGAGCAGCTTTGGTAAAATCAACTATGGATACAGGAATTGGATTACCAAAAATTTGGCAAAAAGATACAAATGAAGAAATAGATTTTCAATTATGTAATTTTGAAAAATGGCATAATGTAGCAAATCAAAGAATTAAATATTGGTTTGGATTAAGAACAATTTTTAATAATACAGATGAGCTTATAATTAAAACAAAAGAAATAGCAGATAAATTAAATATTGGAATTCATATGCATGTTGCTGAGATACGTGAGGAGATAGAATTTTCTAAAAATACAAGAGGTAGCTCAACAGTAACTCATTTAAATAAACTAGGTGTCCTTGGTGAAAATTTTTTGGCAGCTCACTGTGTCTGGATGAGTGATGAAGAAATTCAAATTTTTAAAAATAAAAATGTAAAAGTCACTCATAATCCTGCAGCAGCTATGAAGGTTTTAGGTTTTGCAGAAATACCAAAGATGTTAGAAGAGGGTATCTGTGTATCTATAGGAACTGATGGTGCTCCGTGCAATAACAGAATGTCTTTAATTGATGAAATGTGGTTAACTTCATTAATACACAAAGGCAGAAAATTGAACCCAAAGGTTATTCCAGCAGAAACAGTTTTAGAAATGGTTACTAGAAATGCTTCAGAATGTGCTTTGTGGGACAAAGAAATTGGCTCATTAGAAAAAGGAAAGAAAGCAGATTTAATAGTTATAGACCCTAAAACAGCAACAATGTTACCTATGCATGATCCAATAGCAAATTTAGTTAGTTCAATGCGAACACATAATGTTAAGTCAGTAATGTGTGATGGAAAATGGATAATGAAGAATGAAATAATCAAAACAATAGATGAAAAAATGATAATTAACGAGTCTATTAAGAGATCAAAAGAAATCATTGAAAGATCTAATATCAAAAATATTTAAAATAATAAAAATTGAGATAGTTATTGCTGAATATAAAATGAAAATTTTAACAGTTTGTTTAATTATCTCAGAACTATTAAAGGATAAAAAATTTGTTAGAGATTTTTTTAAACTATCATCATAAATATCTATTAAAAAGATTATTGAAAATAAGAAGTAAAGCCCTCCAATCCATTGAATAGAGGATCTCCATAAAATTAACCCTTGATCAATATGTTTGATGTTATCAAATATTGTAAAACCAGTAGAGGTAAATCCAGAGACAGACTCAAATAGTGAGTTTAATAGAGTTAAATTATAAATAATAGATGATTAATATTTTAATTAAAAATAAAGTATAAAAATATTTGTTAATTATAAATTTTAATAATAGAATATAATTTCTATTTGTAATATAAGCAATTATGTCCCGCTCTCAAGATGAAATTAATAAAGAAGTCCAAGAGCAACTCCAAGCCGCACTAGCAGAGAAAATGAAACAAATGCAGTCATTTAATGAATCTGCGCAAGCCAATGACCAGATGATGGCGATGGTGAGAAAGATGTCTGGTAAAGACTCTGATGCAATGCAGAGTATGTTCAAGAATGTTTCTTCCATGCTAACATGCGATAGTGATTGTCAGAAGCGCAAAAAAGCAGATGAGCTTAGGCGAGCATGGAAATCATCGGCTGAATCCGAGAAAAATGCACCGATTATGACCAGCGAAGCTGAAAAAGAGTACTATGTGTTTACTCAAGGGGTGCCTGGGTATGAGAAAATGCTTTTTCAGAGATATACCAAAAAAGCTGAAGGTGCAAAAAGTATAGCACAGATAAGCCATAAGGAACTTATTGAAGAGTTAAGAGCATTGATATCGGACTATACTGCAGAAACCACAAGTACGAAACGTATGAAGGAACTGCTCAGAGTCCGTCTTGATGAGAATAAAGCTCTCAAATCGGCTATCGACCAGGATATAGCTGCAGTTGAGACGAATGACCGTCGCGTAGTATACGAAGATTGGGCTAAAGGGTGGTTAGGGACAGTCGGGAAATCACTCTTTTGGCTGTACGTCATAACTGCATGTATATTCCTTTACAAAACCCCATTTATTAAGTCGCAAGGTTACAAAACAATTAAAGGATGGCTAACTCCTATTGCATTAGTAGTATTCCCATTTATTTTGAAGTACATCTGTCTCCTGTTATGGGCATTATCTGATAAAGTCAGATGGTATCTGGACAATAGAGCACCAAGAAATGTGTTCGCGTCAGACGACATGTAGGACATCGCACCTAATAAGTTTAATGGTATAAAACTGCGTTATAATACTAGTATTATATGAGGTATATTTGTCAATCATATCGTTTGCGGTCGCAAATAATAGTATTAATATATGTGTTCTTATGTAAAAAAATAACAGATAGCGAAAGATCCTCCGAAGTTTGAGTAAATAATAAATACATTGCGTTATTATTTACGTTGATTGTTTTGAACTAATTGTAGTCTTCATCGTCTTCATCATAGATCAACTTGATATTATGCCAACCACCCTTGTAATTCCCATACCGACGGTCCATGAACTCGTACAACTCCCTGGCCTTTGGAATATTTCGACCATAGTTGGTCTGATACCACTCTCGGAATGTATGCATGATTTCCTGTTTCTTGATATTTTTTCCATCCGACATGGTGATCTTCTCCCTGACGAACTCTGCCAGGTAGTCCTGACCTTCTCGGTAGTCGATGCTGCTGGATAGTACGACGTTACAGTCCTTGACATTCCCCTGTGTATCGAATGCACGCTCAACAAGCATCGATGCAAACACTGGCGCCCATTCGTTAAAGTTCTCATTCAGCTTCTTGTCCAATGGGTACTGATGTGGGAATTGCTCTCGCGGGAAATGGAAGTCATCTTCATAAGGCTTATCCAAGAACTTAGACTCGAAGTCGCATACGCGGATACGACGCCATGTACCATCATCGTTACTCTTGATGTCGAACAACACATTTGTAGTAACAACAAGTTTGAACTGTGGAATGAAGGTAACAGTGTCCTTAAACAACGCACGACCTTGAATCGGATCACCACCAGTAATCTCTTTCATAATGCCTTCATTAATCTTGTCACCCTTTGAAGGCTCTTGCATCACAGCATATCTAGTTCCCATCAGCTGCACAATCTCAGACGAAGTACCACCGATAGTGGTTCTTTTCTGAGTGATAAGTGTGCTAGGAACAGTACCCTTGTAATCTCCTAGCACTTTGCTCATAAGATCAACCAAGCATGATTTACCGTTACGACCAGAACCAGTGTAGATATTAAATGTTTGATTATCAAGAGTTCCAATTAGAACAGACGCAAGATGGTCAAACATGTATCGTCTCAGCTCATTATTTGGGAACAATTCATCAAGGAACTTGTTGATGTCAGATTTCATAGAGTCATGATTACTGTTAAGTCTGACGAAGTCGATATTTGTGCATTTTGACATATAGTCATCTGGCTGTCCAGGACGGAAGATCTTCTGTTTGAAATCAACGACTCCATTGCCGAAACACAACAGATATGGGTTCTCGTCAAGCTTAGCGAAGAAGTCCTTATCATAGAACAGCTCCCTGGCTTCACGCATAATGTTATTCTTCCACACTGTTTTCTTTAGTTCGACTGCAATTGATGCCAACGTAGACGTCTTCTTTCGTAAAGCCTCATACTGCGAATCGGACTGTTCCATCGTCTGCATAAGAGTTGTCAGGTTATGAATGCGATTCAGGTACTCGTAATGCATGTCTTTGGATATACACAGACGTAGAGTTGTCCCAGAATCAATTTCAAACCACCTATGATTCTTGTATTCATACCAGCAATTATTCTTGATACTAACACACACAAATCGGTCTTTAAAAATGTTGAACAATACAGATGCGAGATCAAACTCAGTCTTATCTACGACAGTTTGGTCGATGAAGTAGTCAATTGTCGACTTTCTAATATCTTCATATTTCTTGAAGTTGTCACGCTTACACCAGTACATGATGGATCTGTGAGACAGTCCATCTGGGTTATGACAGTCGAATTGCTTCCACAGGTTGAACATATAATCGACACTGATATTCCAGTCAAACTTACTCGTAGATCCACGAAGGGTATTTCTACAGCCGTCTTGACACGATAGCTTGAGCCATGACACAAACATCTTCGGACTGGTGTTTGCAAGCGCCCAACCCACACGAATCCACTTGTTGTAGCTGCCTGGGCCATAGTACTCTGTCGTAAGCGCTAATGTGAAGTCGTGTGTTTCTCGAAGTCTATAATCAACTGCACTAGCCTGATCAGTCATGCATGTTATGACATCATCAAGCATTTCTTCGCTATTAATCTTGTTAAACCTACCCGTTGTCAAGATTAGCGATGCATTGTTGAGATCTTTTGATTCATTTCCATCTGATTTTTTACGTCCTCGCTTGTCAAGCGATTTAGATTCCTGTTCAAATCTCTCTATGTGGTCAACCTTGATCTTGCTTCTAGGATGACCAGTGTAACGCGCACTCAACTGACTGATGTAAGTTTTTGTATCGAATATATCGTCTTTACTTATTGGGTCACCCCATTCTCCATGAGCGTAAACACTTGTGTAATGTGTACTGATCAAGTACGATTCATGTCCTGGTTTGCGAGATCCATATAGCTGCCAATTAACATGACCCTTTGCTACACCTTCATCTACTACCTGATCCCAGCTATTTTCAATAGGAAGATCATCCCAGATATTAGCAATCTCATAAACAATATCATTACGAATCATCACTTGCACTGCCTTATGCACCTGAAGACCAAAGATGATATGAATACCATCCTTCGTTTTATCAGTTAGGATGTTCACATTCTTCTTCTCAAGTACAAAGATGTTCATAACTGTATCATCATCAACGTCAAGATATGCGGAAAGCTTGTCAAGATAAAGCGACACTAGGTCAAGAATATAATCTTTGTTGTGTTGGCGTGTAGTTATTTTTGTGTTGTATTGCATATCAATGTCTACAAGCATCGGGCCATTTTCGATCAATTGTTTTTCTGTCATGTACTCGAGACAGCCATCCTTGAATACCTTGTCGAAATATGTCTGGATGAACTCATCATAATCCGAGTCTGGAACATGATAATTACCACCATATATTTTTTTGTCAGTGTCTCCTATACGAGTATTTGTACTGGATTTGCCGTTGCAAGCAAGTCTATTTCTCATGAAAGCATCAAACTTTGAAGACATTCGGTTCGACATTATTGGTTGATATATTAGACCTACATAATTTTATCTCAATTTTCTGGCATATGTTATATGGTTCAGATAAACATTCCATCAAATTGGATATAAAACCAACTAAACATATTCATAGAGGAATAATGACCACCATATCCAAAGACACCGCCAAACGGTTAATAAAGGACATCAAAGCAATCACAAAAACTCCACCTAAAGGCATTTTCTATGTTCATGACGAGTCTAACATTCTAGCTGGAAAGGCTCTGATAATTGGTCCACCCGATTCTCCATACGAAGGTGGATATTATTTCTTCAAGTTTGCATTTCCAGAAAATTATCCTCACTCACCTCCCAAGGTGACCTATTGCACTAACGATGGGAAGACCAGGATGCATCCCAATCTCTACAAGAATGGCAAGGTATGTCTATCGCTTCTCAACACATGGGATGGAGACGCATGGACAGGCTGCAATACAATTACTAGCATACTCCTAGTTATCAGAAGTATAATGACAAAAGAACCTCTTTCTCATGAACCTGGTATCGACGAAAGACATCGTGACTTTTTCAAATATCAGGAAATTGTAAGATATAAGAATATTCAGCTTGCGATGTTTAACGTTTTCAAGAATGCATACTATGAAAACGAGTTCGGAGATCTCTTCGATATCGCGAAGTCTGACTTCGTGGAGAATCTAGAAAGCAAAAAGGAAATTATAGATAAATCACTCAAATCATGGAATGAAAGCAATGTAGAAGCTAATGCCAATCGCGTTGTGTACACGTCAATCTACAGTATGGCTATTCAAATCGATTACATTCCTTTGAGTGATATGCTTCTCGATACAGCTAAGCAACTGACGAAATAACCCAAATTAGTGTTAAAAATTGAAGTCAGTTAAAAACAATATACCAGTATTATATACACAAGATGCACTTCTGCGTAAATTGCGACAACATGTACTATCTCAAGGTGACGGCAGACGACTCAAATAAACTGATATACTACTGTCGTCACTGTGGACACGAATCAAGCGATGTAACAAAAACCGACGTTTGTGTACTTAAGACACAGGTGAAACGTAGTGAAGAGAAGTACACTCACGTGATCAATGAATATACAAAGAACGATCCTACCCTACCACGTATTAAGACAATCAAGTGTCCTAACCAAGAATGTCCTGCTGCAAAAGGCGAAGCCGAGAATGAGGTGTTGTATGTACGTTACGATGACACTAACATAAAGTATATCTACATGTGTGCTAACTGCGACACCACCTGGAAAACGAGCGAGCAGTAATAATAAGAAAATTGAAGCAGACAATTTAAATATATATCTTTTTATATACTATCATGAGTGACTCTGAACCTGAAGAAACTGCAAGTTATAACAGCGATGAAGGATCTGAATATGAGAACGGATACTACAGCAATGAAGAGCCTAACTTCGATGCAGAGGGAGACAAGTTTCCTACTGTCGAAGGCGATTCAGACAGCGAAGAAGGTGATGTTGTCGTCAACCCTAAAATTATCATTGGAGCTGAAATTGATGACGAGTTAGATTTCGGAGGTGCAGATTCTGAGGAAGAAGAACAGGAAGAGGTCTATCAAACAGACGGTGATGAAGATCCAGGAAAAGTAAACATGGAATCTGACATCCAATCTCAACCTGAAACTCAGGAAGATAGCAGTGAAGAAGAAGATGAAGAAGATGAAGACGATTTTAAGAAGTTCGACCGCGAAGTAATAGCTGATTATGTCGATGTTTACCATCCCGAGTCCCGAATGCATAACTACGACGAAGTTAGGACGATGTCATCAGTTGTCCGTGGTCCCACTGGAGATATTATTGATGTACTCCATAAGACGATCCCCTTCCTCACGAAGTTTGAGAAAGCAAAGATCATTGGACTCAGGGCTAAGCAACTCGATGAAGGTGCACAGCCATTTGTTAAAGTTCCTTCAAATGTGGTGACTGGATACACAATATCTCTTATGGAGCTCGAACAAAAGAAGATCCCATTCATCATCCGGCGCCCTATTCCAGGTGGCGGAAGTGAATACTGGAAAGTGTCAGACTTAGAGCTTATCATTTAACCAGCAACAATCAAACCCATTTTTTTTGTACACATAGTCCAAATACTTATTCATATATTGTGAATAAAAATATGGATGTTTTTTTTATTCACTAACTTAGCACTTCCATCGGTTACCACAGTTGACGCACGTCACGAAAGTAGTCATCGGCTCATCAGCTGATCTAGTCTGCAACTGATAATAACTACACTTGTTGGATTTACACTTCCTGCAAGTAAACATGTCTGTATTACCGTCTATCTTTGGGGCGTATCTGTTTTCATCTTTCGTCTTCTTATCCTGGATAAGCTTTTTCCAACGATCTGGGGCAATATCCTGATGAGACATCAGACCAACTTCATGTGGCTTTATTTCTTTGGATCCGATTCTTGCTACAAAGTCGGGGCTGCGGAGATTCATCCATAACATTCTGATTCGATCAACGTAGATCTGGACGAAGTATACATTCTCCCACTTCTTCACTACGTGTTTATTAGCAGCTTCGCGGATACACCAATTGAATACACCCTTCTCAATGTTAGCAGCGTAATGCTTCTGTGGGAGAACCTTAGCGAACTCTTTTACTATACCCTCTCTGAACGTTTTAGGATCTGAAATCTTGCGCATTGTGATGATATAATGAACTAACAAACTTTATATCATTTCAATTTTCCCTTTATCTTATTCATCCTCTGAGTAATAATCCTCCTCTTCTAGCTCTGAACCACCGTTCATGTCATGTAGAACATCCTCGTCGCTTTCACTTTCACTTTCACTTTCACTTTCATGCTCTTCTTCCTCGTCACCTTCATTCGTGTCGACAACAAAACCATCTTTTAGGTACCCGTGCTTCGTCTTCTGAGCGGCTGCAACAGGTTCGAGTTCATCTTCGCTGTACTCAGCTTCTGAGTTGTCAATGTCCTCGAAACCACCAAATAGATGTTCGTATACCTTCTTCCACGTGTCTTCTGTCAAATCGATGAGCTCATCATCGATGTCACATGCCACAATAGCGATGCTGCCGAAGTACAATGTTTGGTCGATTGGAGGGGGAAGTTCATACTTATTCTCGGTACCAGCCATTCCTGTATCTCTTGCCCATACTTCTACCGTCTCGACATCAAACTTCTTGATTGTAAACTTGTTACGAAGATCGAAACCTTCGGCTTTTCGGAAGCCACATTTCTTATATAGGGTATCACGAGTTAGGCCCTTTGCTTTAGTCGACTTTATTGATGCGCATTTGCCTACGATAATAATACTGGTCATATTGTTAGAGAATGTTATCTGAATCGGTTTAAATGGTTTAGACTTATAGATATAACAATATGCCCACATACTATATCGACGATATTAAGCTATCATCTTATAACGATGATACATTGAGAGGATTTGTCCTAGATTCAACTGAATGCTCTTCCCTCTTCTACACCCAACATGGAATATTCACGGTCCAGAGAGGAAAACTATTTAGAGTAACATTTGATAACGATATAGTAGAATACGATGCACATAGAGGATGGTCTGTAACCATAGATAATAAGACCGAGGTTCTCTCCCCAATCTCATCACAAATCCCTAATGACTATTACGTTAGGCGAATAGAAGTCGTAAACTACAAAGTTCCTGGTAATAATCATGCATATCTCACACTGACTTATGAAAGAGACATCATAATCGACGCATTTTTCAAAAGTGAACATAATCTCAGTACTCCTATGCTCCAAACCACAATCGATACGTTTCTATCCAACCTTAACTAATATTTCATTATATTAGTTATGATTGGCTGGGCATTACAATGGACTATTATATCCTTGTTATTGATTATGCTTGTTCACTATCTGTATTCTTTCTTCATTAACACTCTGACTGTTCCCAAGGTACGTGATCTGATAAATAAGCCATCAGAGAGATACAATGAAATACTGTCACAAGATACTCAAAAACAACCTGAATCGCCAGTTGTAGACACAAACGAAATGCAGGCCGAACTGCGGGATTTTTTGAGCAACATTAAGAAAGGCGACTCTAGCCAACAAGGAGGTATTATGTCCGCTAATGAAGCTGGAGGTTTCTCTGCATACTAACTCAAAAACATATTAAAGAAGCCGCTTTACCTATATTATTACCTGAAATGAATACAGATAGTCTTAAGGCGCGATTTCCTGATATCAAACTTTCATATGGAGCAGTCCTTCATAAGAAGGTTCACTGTGATATGTACCAAATCGTTCCAAAAGGAAAAAAATGTATTCTATGGTACACATACGATGACAAAGAGAATGTATGCTATATGCTGTCAATCGGCAAATCAGGGTCGATTAATAACATATCTAAGATCATCACCAGCTTCTCTAATGAACTCTGCTATGGCGATGGTACCATAATCTCGGGCGTGTGTTTCAGTGTAGACAACACAACATGCTTTACAGTATTCGATATTCATTACTATAAAGGGCAACATATCTCACGTAGCAAATACTCCCACAAGTACGATTTTATAACCAATCTTTTGGCAAATGAAATCAACAACGACCTTTTTCTCAAAGAACAAGTCATCGTGGCATCGCCTGTGCTCGTTCCTACATTTAATGACACAATTGAGCATGCCAGATTACTTCCGTATAATATTTACGGCATCGGGTGCATACAGCTGTCATCGAATATATGTAAGGGCGTTATCCAATATACCGATAATTGTGATCCAGTCGCATATTTCAAAGTTAAAGCACAAATCAGTTGTGATATCTACAGTCTGCACGTTGCCGATGAAAATAAACCACATGGAGTTGGAGCCATCACTGACTATAAGACAAGTGTCATGATGAACAGTCTATTCAGAAATATAAAAGAAAATCGAAATCTTGATTTGCTCGAAGAAAGTGATGATGAAGAGGAGTTCGAAAATATCAGTGAATACAAGTACGTTGACCTGAAAAAATCCTATATCATGAAATGCGTGTTTGTCCCTCGTTTCAGGAAATGGAAGCCTGTAGAAATAGTGAAGATGAGACCTTCAAATTTTAATTCTTGACGCAGAATGCTGTCGATAATGAGCGGAGAGAGGGTGGAAGGCCTGCCGGGTGTGCCGTCCAAGGAAGGAATTGATAGATGCGCGGCCATCATAGCAGTAATGCCCTCATTGACGATTTGACGAAAGGGTTCCAGTTCAATCGAGTCAAGGCGGCTGCGGTCATGAAGGATGGACGGCAGGGTTTTGTGAGAGTCTGAATCGGTGTCACCATGTCCGGGAAAGTGCTTGGCCGTAGCGAGCACACCTACGTCTTGCATCCCTTGTGCGTAGGCTATTCCCATTTCCGCGACACGCTGCACATTGCTTCCAAAGGAGCGGCTGCCAATGACTGGATTCAAAGGATTGCTGTTGACATCGACAACAGGAGCAAAGTTGACTTGGACACCGGTGCCCCGAAGCGCATTTCCAACTTCTTGACCAAATTTCCGTGTCAAGGCCGTGTCATTTGCCGCTCCAATGGTCAATGCTCTCGGCCAAGAACGCGTGGAGTCTAGCCGCATGCCAAGACCCCATTCGGCATCGCTCGAAATGAGCAATGGAACTTTGCTGTTTTGCTGAAGCCGCTGGAGGCGTTGGATTTGTCCTT
>ENA-OREB01001641-OREB01001641.1-marine-metagenome-genome-assembly--contig:-NODE-1641-length-10935-cov-1.866274_pt1 | contig 10935 bp, 13 predicted proteins | sample MGYA00248625_ERZ508552 | MGnify/ENA primary metagenome ERZ508552 (study PRJEB26219, sample SAMN06267888) | marine metagenome | isolation source: Monterey Bay, California, USA | place: USA:Monterey Bay...
TGGACTAGAAAACAACATCTCGCCCAAGGAAGACTAATGTTTTAATCTTCCGCCATGGCAGCAGGTGGAAAACGAAAGGTCATCGAGAGCATCACTGTTCAGGAATTCCTGGAACGACACGGAGATGATCTCGAATTAAGTACTGAGCACCCAGTAACCGGACTCGATCGAGTGATTGAAGAGCCCGCAGTCAACCGTCCGGGGCTCGCCTTAGCGGGCTTTATCGACTACTTTGCCAAAAAGCGTATTCAGGTTTTGGGAAATTCAGAGAATTCCTATCTTGAAAAACTCTCGGACGAACTTCGCCTTGAGCGTTTCACAATTCTTTGCGAACAAGATATCCCCTGCCTGATCATTGCCCGTGGACATGACCTCTCGCCCATTCTCAAAGAAGTCGCTCGAGAGAAAAACATCGCTGTCCTACATACGCCCCGACCAACTATGTCGTTGCTTAACGCCGCTACCATTAGCCTCGAAAATGATTTTGCCCATCGCACCGCCCTGCACGGTTGCATGGTCGACTATCGAGGTATCGGCGTTTTAATAATGGGAGAAAGCGGATCCGGAAAAAGCGAGACCGCAATTGGACTATTGGAAAAAGGGGCCGCACTGGTCGCTGATGATTCGGTTCAGCTGAAGCAAATTAGCGGAGAACTTTCGGCAAGTGCAAAGGACTTCGCAAGAGGATATTTAGAGATGCGGGGTATTGGTATCATCAACGTTGCCAATCTGTATGGCCTATCGGCTATTCGACCAGAGAAACGGTTAGACTTAGTAGTAGAATTGAAATCGGCAAGCGATCTCAACAAAGTCGACCGAATTGGCATATCGCAGAAAAAAATGCGAATCCTTGATGTCGAGATTCCGCTTGTAGAGATCCCAGTAGCTGCTGGAAGAGACACAGCGAGACTGATTGGAGTCGCGGCACTTGATCTCCAACTCCGAAAAATCGGCTACGACATGGCTGACGAGTTCAACCAAAGACTTCTTTCTCAAATGAACCTCAATCCGGATGGCTAGCGACTCACCTTGGTCTGTCTATCTGATTCGCTGTGGCGATGGTTCACTTTACTGCGGGATTTCGAATGATGTCGCACGGCGTCTGACAGAGCATCAATCACAAGGCCCAAAGTGCGCCAAGTATCTGCGAGGGCGTACTCCGCTTAAATTGTTCTATGAAAGAGAGATTGGCACTCGAGCAAAGGCATCCAGCGAGGAATTCCGAATCAAAAAACTTTCTCGTAAATCAAAGGAATCTCTTATTACCCAAAACTTTTCTTCTCGATGATCAAAAGAAGTTTGCCGAACATAATGCGAATTCGAGGTGCAAACCTAAAAATATACGGTATCTTGAGGGCTGTATGAATCGTCGAGTAATACCCCTACTTTCTTTTCTGTGCCTTTTAACTCATTGCTCATCGACGCCTCTTGACTCCTCGTTAGGACCTTCAACTCCCCCGATCCTTTCAAGCCCGGCCCGCGCTAATGCGTGGGGCCCCCCCGAGAGAACCAAAGCAAAAAACGGTTATAGCCTTCGCTACACTAATCCTGCCAACAGCAAAGAAAAGCTCACGATTACCGGGTCAAGCGAGCTCATGTTCTTTCTTCTTTATCCGCCACATCTACGAGGCACTCGCATTGTTAACGGCAACACGGTTCAGATCAATGAAGCACAGCTCTGGAAAAAGGCACTGGTCGCGGAACAAACCGTAAAGTGGTATCATGCTCACCTACCCTCGACGCACTACGGCAGTATTTTCCGGACCTTAGGAACGGAACTCAAAGATGGCTCAGGAAAAATCGGCCAATATCGCATGGAAATTGAGGGCACAAAAAACCAGATGCGAAACTGGCTTTCAGAGCTACGATTCCCTTAAGGATGAATGGACCGAAAACTGCTCTGATTACCGGAGCCAATGGAGGGATTGGATCAGCTCTGGCTCGTAAGCTTCACTCGGCTGGGACCCGACTTGTCTTGGCAGGAAGAAACGAGGTCGCGCTCAAAGAACTCTCGGCTGAATTGGGGGGCAAATTCCTGCTCTGTGATTTTACTCAGCCTGATGAGGTCGCCTCCTGTATTACCTTAGCAATCGAAGAACTCGGCGAAATTGAAGCGGTCGCTCATTGCATCGGTTCAATCCTCCTTAAACCGGCGCATCTAACCTCGATCCCCGACTGGCAGTCTGTCATGGATACAAATCTCAACTCAGCCTTCTACCTCCTCCACAACTTAGGCAGAGCCATGAGTAAATCCGGCGGCTCCATTGCCTTTGTCACCTCAGCCGCAGCGGAAAAGGGTCTCTCCAATCATGAAGCGATCGCATCAGCTAAAGCTGGGCTTGCAGGGCTCACCCGCTCGGCTGCCGCAACCTACGCGAGATACCAGCTAAGGGTCAACTGCGTCGCCCCGGGACTTACAGACACTCCGCTTGCAGCCCCGATTACCAATAATGAATCGGCACGAAAATTCTCTGAAGCCATGCACCCACTTGGCAGGCTTGGAACTCCCAATGAAATTGCCAGCGCCCTCTTCTTTCTCCTTTCACCAGACAACACTTGGATTACTGGGCAATCGCTTTCGGTGGACGGCGGACTCTCTTCCCTACAGACCAAGTAGTCGCCTACCAAGGCTATCCGCCGTGCCAATGGAGTTTCTTTCTAAGGGTCTCATAAAAAGAGTGTCCAGGGAGCCGCACCAATCTTAGGTTTGCGTCGTGGCAAGTGACTTTAACAACACTATCTTTTTCAATTCGGAGAATGTCCCGGCCATCAACTGAAAAAAGAATCGGTTCCTCTCCATCGCCAGCCGGTGAAAGCTCAATCACAGATTTTTCACCGACCACTAACGAGCGGTTACTCATGCTGTGTGGGCAGATTGGGGTGATGACAAAGACTCCCGCGTGAGGACCAAGCAGAGGCCCCCCTGCCGACATTGAGTAGGCAGTCGAACCTGTCGGTGTCGCCACGATCAATCCATCGGCTCGATAATGATTTAAAAGCTCCCCATCCACTCTTGCTTCGAGCGAAACCAAGCGACCAGTCTCTCCCCTCATCAACACCGCTTCGTTGAGAGCTAAAAATTGGTGTAACTCACCACCTTCCTCAGTCATCTCCACCTTTAGCATACTTCGTTCAACGATATTCATCTCTTCGTTAGCCAAATGATCGCCTAGCAAATCAATTTCCTCATCAGTGCAAGCTGTCAGAAAGCCAAGCGTCCCAATATTCACCCCCGCAATCGGAATCGGCCTAGGTCCTAAACGATGGAGGGTCTTAAGTAAGGTTCCATCCCCTCCAAGCGAAATGACAAGGTCAGCTCCATCGGCAAAGTCCAACTTGCCCACCTCCTGAATCAAGCGTGCTGTTTCTTCCTCAAGAACGACCTCGATGCCACGCTCTAAAAGACATTCTCGAACATTTCGCACCGCCATCGGAGCATCTGTCTTTCGGGGATGAGCAACGATAGCGACTTTCACGGGCTCCACCCTAGCACTCACGCTGAACTCAGGCAATCGTTCCTTGCCTGACAAGAATTAACGCGACATCGTTGACTCATGCCATTGACACCGCAAGAAGCCGACCGCTACCAGCGACAAACTATGCTCAGAGAGCTCGGCGAAGCGGGACAAGAACGTCTCAGGAATTCTTCGATTCTCTGCATCGGGAGCGGCGGATTGGGCTCACCAGCCCTTCTTTATCTCGCTGCCGCTGGCATTGGAAGAATTGGCATCATTGATCCTGACTCGGTCGACCTATCTAACCTGCACCGCCAAATCCTCCACGACACCGATCGCGTTGGCACCTCCAAAATGGAGAGCGCTAAGGCGAGGCTCCACCAAGTGAACCCACATGTTGAGATTATCCTTCATGAAGGTCGCTTCGAGCCAGACAATTGCCTTGATCTACTCAGGCCTTACGACGCTGTTCTCGATGGCTCCGACAACTTCCCGACTCGCTTCGCTGCAAATGACGCGGCATTTTTCCTCAAGAAACCTCTCATACATGGAGCGATCTTCCAATTTGAAGGACAAGTCACAGTCTTCGCACCCCATCTCGGCGGCCCCTGCTACCGTTGTCTCTTGCCAGAGTCTCCACCCGAGGGAGCAGTCCCAACATGAAGCGAAGCAGGTGTCCTGGGCGTGCTCCCCGGAATTATTGGAAGCCTTCAAGCCATGGAAGCAATCAAACTTCTCGCAAATCTCGGGCATCCCCCGCTTGGCAGACTGATTCACTATCGTGCCCTTTCCACCTTATTCCGGGAAATTAAAATCAAACCTGATCCAGACTGCCCACTTTGCGGGGATAAACCCACTATTACCGAACCCTTCACTGACAAAAAAGAAATGACAGAGCTTCCCGAAATCACGACTCTTGAACTGCGCAAAATTCTTACCGATGGCTTCGAAGGCATCTTACTCGACGTTCGCGAACAGGATGAATACATGATGGCGCATATCGAAGGATCCGAACTCCTGCCGCTTTCAGGCTGGCCCAGCTCTGCCGTCAACCTTCCCAAGGACACAAAGTATTACGTTCACTGTGCAGCCGGCATGCGAAGCGCTAAAGCAGGAACCTGGATGCTTCAAAATGGTTTCACAGACGTCACTAATGTCGCAGGCGGCATGAAACAATGGCTTCAAGAAGAATAAGCATCGTAGACTTCCTACTCTGCTAACTTCAAAAATCCTCGCCGGATCTTTGAAGTTATTTCAAACCTCCATATCTTTCAACACTGAAGAGTGTTCATGAATTATCAGTTTGCACAATAAGCTTTCAAGACCTGTCCGTAGCGTTAGGAACGCTAACAAATTTCCTATCGAATAGTCATCGAATCGAATCACCTTTTTTAAGAAGAGGCGACAAGTTTAATGACTCGGGTTTTAGCGATATCATCATGGAGGCAATTCCGATCCCGACGAAAAATGAGAAGCACGCCAACCAAAGAAACTAAAATTCCGGCGACAGGCACATTAGCGATTAGGCTCATAATTGCATAACGCTTGAGAGCAATCGCCTTTGCGCTGGCCTGAGATCCGTCAAGATTGACGACCTGAGTCTTCATCACTTTCTTTCCAATACTCTGACCAGTCGACGCCCAAAACGTCCACTGAATCCCGATATAGGCAGCCATCAAAAGGACAGCCAAGAGAAGTGTTTCGCCAAACCCGTAAACTGCAGTGCCCATTGAAAAGGCCTCAGGGGGTGAAATAAAAGCATAGCCCATTCTAATCACTATTAATAGCGGAATCATGATGAGACCATCGATAGTGAACCCAATAATCGTTGATCCAAACTTGCATAATTATGCAATCCTGGAACAGCTGACTGAATAGGAGGAGCCTCAACTTGATTAACGGGAGGGCTGTATGGATTTTCTTCTGACATAGTTGAAGATTTAATAGTTATTGCTCTCACCTCACAAGATGAAACTTCTAAAGTGACCATTAGTTCTTAGCAGCCATAGTAAATTCAGTGTTCATTTGGCTACTCCTGAGTTAACACCCGATTATCTCCATGTTCGAACTCCTTCAGACAGACCCTGATTGCAAGGCCCGCCGCGGCCGCCTCACCACTCCACACGGAGTCATTGAGACCCCGATTTTCATGCCTGTGGGCACCCAAGGATCGGTCAAAACCCTCCACCCAGAAGAGCTCCACCTCATGGAGGCCCAGATCATTCTCGGCAACACCTACCACCTCTGGCTCCGTCCCGGGACCGACGTCATTGGCAAACTAGGTGGGCTCCACTCATTTACAACTTGGGACGGCCCCATGCTCACCGATTCAGGCGGCTTCCAAGTTTGGTCGCTTTCTAAGATTCGCAAGATTACGGAAGAAGGCGTGCAATTCCAGAGCCATCTTGATGGCACCCGCATGATGCTCAGCCCTGAAAAGAGCATGGAAATTCAGGCAACCTTCGGTTCGGATATTGCAATGCTCTTCGACGAATGCCCGCCCTACCCGTGCGAACGAAAATACGCTGAAGAATCAACCGCTCTCACCACCCGCTGGGGAAAGCGCTGCAAGGAGTGGGTCGAAAGCAACAGACCCACCAGCGGAAACGGTCGGCAACTTCATTTCGGAATCGTCCAAGGCTCAGTTTATCAAGATCTTCGCGAAGAATCCGCACGCGCACTCGTAGACCTGGATCTCGACGGTTACGCCATCGGCGGAGTGTCAGTTGGCGAACCGGAGGAAGAAATGTTTGCTGCCATCCAAAATGCTGAACCATTCCTCCCCGACAATAAACCGCGCTATGCCATGGGACTAGGAACTCCAACCCAACTTTTAGAAATGATCGGCCAAGGTGTCGATATGTTCGATTGTGTTCATCCCACCCGCTGCGCGCGCCACGGACAGGCCTTTACCCCCGACGGTCCTATTCATATTAAGAACAAGGCCTTCGAGTTCGATTCAGCGCCGCTCACCGCCGAAGCTCACCCGCATGTTGCTCGCTTTTCGCGTGCCTTTTTGCGCCACAGCTTCCGGGCCGGCGAAATTATCGCCCAGCGCGTCCTATCCTTTCACAACCTTCACTTTTACCTCCAGCTCATGGAAAACTCCCGCCAAGCAATCTCAGCAGGACGTTTCCGGGAATTCCAGCGAGAATTTGTTGCCCGCTACACTGCGGGGGCCAAATAACCCTCTTTCCCCGAAATCAAGCGGTTTAGAGTTGCTTTCCTTCGCTGATCCTAGTTTTTTGCTCTCCCGCAGCGACCTTCGCAATTAGCAGAAATTTCCAAACAAACTACCCTTTCTTAAAATGACGACAGCATTATCGATTCTTGCACAGCAACAGGGCGGCCTGCTTGGCAACCCCATGGTCATGATCATTCTCATGATCGTAATGTTTTATTTTCTGCTGATTCGGCCCCAGAAAAAACAACGTAAGGAACAAGAAGCCCGAGTCGCCGCGCTCAAGAAGGGTGATAAGGTTGTGACGATCGGTGGAATGCACGGGAAGGTACACCAAGTTTCAAAAGAGACCGTTACCATTAAAATTTCCGAAGGTGTTCTCGTCCCATTCAATAAGGTGGCTATTGCAAGTGTTGATACACAATTTAGCAAAAGCGAAGGCAATATCGAAGAGAAAGCTCCCGAAGAAGCTTCCAAAAGCTAGTCACCCTTCGATCAAGCCATTCTCATAATTTCAAACTCGTTACCGCTAACCTAAACAGGTGCCGCAAGAGTAATTTTTCAGATTCTAAAGTCAGTAATTCATGGACCTACAAGACAACCCTCTCATCGTCGTCAGCGCTGGTATCGCTATCGTCGCACTCATTTTCTGGTATGTCGCTACCGAGATTGATCGTCGCAAGCGTAACGTTGGCACAATCGCCATCGGAATCGTCGTCGCCCTCTGCTTGGTGGCTGTTCTTCCGGTGAAGGAAAAACTCAAAGGAGGAATCGATCTTGTTGGCGGATCTTCCTTCATCGTCGAAATCCAGCCAGGACAAGATGAAGAAGGGAACTCCCTGCCCGTCAACGAGGGTGCGATTGAAGAAGCCAAAGCAACTCTTTCAAAACGACTCTCCAAAAGCGGCCTGAGCGACAACCTCATGCAGCCTCTTGGTGAGAATCGCCTCATCATTGAGATGCCCGGAGTCGGTCCAGAACGACGCGACGAAATTCGCGAAACGATTGAAACAACGGCCCGCCTTCTCCTCAAGAAAGTGCATCCCAACAGCAGTCAAATCATTGCTCAAATCGAGGCAGGCACGAAAACCTTAGAACCCGGCTACCAGGTCTTTCCAATTCGTCGCACTGACCCTGAGACTGGAAAAGTAATCGGCATGGATAAAATCCTTCTGAGCAGGAGGACCATTGTTGGTGGAGATAAAGTCGATCTTGCCCGCCCCGGCGATGGTCTTGGTGTTATTAATGTCTTACTGAGTAAGGAAGGTGGTAAACGCCTCACCAATGCCACCAAGACCATGACAATCGGCAGTGATCGGATGGCTGTCCTCCTCGATGATGAAGTTCTCATAGCGCCTACCGTCAACGCCACTCTCGGACGGAGATTTATCGTGGAAGGCCTAGACGGACGTGAGGAAGTTCGCACGGTTTCGAATGCTCTCAACAACCCCCTGAAATACCCACTCAACATCCTTTCCGAGCGAAATGTAACTGCTCGCTATGGTGAGGAAGTGGTGCGCCAAGGTGTGACCGCTGCCATCGCCGGACTGGCTCTTACCCTTCTTTTCGTCCTAATCTACTATCGCTTTGCAGGTTTCGTCGCTCTCATCGGATTAACGGTAAACATGCTCATCCTTTTTGGGGCCATGGCGATGTTTGGAGCCACCTTCACCCTCCCAGGGATAGCCGGGATCATCCTCACAATTGGTGTTGCAGTTGATGCTAATGTTCTCATTTACGAACGCTTGCGGGAGGAAATCGCTGGAGGGAAATCTCTTATCAATGCGATCCGCGCAGCCTACGAAAAGGCCTTTAGTGCAATTTTTGATGCGAACATCACAACCCTTCTTACTGCGATCATTCTTCTTTGGCGGGCCTCTGATCAAATGAAGGGCTTTGCGATCACCCTAACCATCGGAATTCTCTCCTCAATGTTTGCAGCCCTTCTTGTGACTCGTGTCTTCTTCTTCTGGGGAAGTGACACCGGGGCTCTCAAAAAGCTCAGTTTCATGAATCTGATCCCGGCTAAAACGATTAAGTTCATGGAAATGCGGAAGCCAGCCTTCATGCTCTCCTCAATCCTCTTAATAGGATCGCTCGTAGTCATGGGAACTAAGCGGGAATCGTCACTTGGGATCGACTTTCTCGGTGGAAGTATCGTGAACATCCAACTTAAGGAGGGACAGGAATTAAGCGAAGCCACCGTCAAGAAAGCCATTAGCGATCTGACTCTTGATAAAAATCCTACAATTCAGCTCGAGCAACCTGCTGGGGCCGAAGGTGATCTCATCTCAATCAAGTGCGCGACCAACGATCTTGAAAAGATTGAAAGTAAATTGAGCTCAGACATCGGAATCCTTGGTGAGATCAGCACTGAAAAAAATTACGACATTGTGTTCGATAACGAAACGATTTCAGCCTCTCTTGGTGGCGAGTTTCTAAAGAACTCTTTTTACGCTCTTGGACTTGGTCTCCTGGCTGTCCTATTCTACATCAGCCTTCGTTTTGAATTTTCATTCGCCGTCGGGGCCTTTGCGGCACTCTTTCACGATATCTTAATTTGTATCGGAGTTGTTATTATGTGCGGAACTGAACTCTCATTGATTCACGTTGGAGCTTTCTTAACGATCGCAGGTTACTCCATCAATGACACCATTGTGGTTTTTGACCGGATGAGAGAATCACTCCGCTCAAAGCGGGGTGATGTCGCCCAAGTCATGAACTTGGCGATCAACGCAACTCTCTCCCGAACCATTCTGACCTCGGTCACCACCTTTGTGGCTGTCCTCGTTCTCTGGATCTTTGGCGGATCGGCTTTGAAGGACTTCTCATTCGCAATCATGATCGGGGTAGTTGTCGGAACCTACTCTTCTATCTTCATTGCGGCACCTGTCGTCTACATCTGGAGTAAAAAAGGCAGCAAGCTTCGACAGGAACTTCTTGACGCCTCGCTCGACATGTCGCCCGAAATTTCCGAGCCACCTGGCAAATAGGGCTATTTCCACTTTCTAATCAAAGCCTGCCCGGAATTTTATCCGGGCAGGCTTTTTCAATCATTGCCAAAAATAGTTTAAGAAACTAAACCTTTCACGCTATGACAGTCGTCCGAATCACCCTTATTATGGGCATCTTTTGCTACGGCCTTCACGCGCAAGAAGCACCGACTGCCGCGACTGACCGCACCCCTCCCGCAAAAGAGGTCTTTAACGACGATGGCTCCCGCATCGCTGTTTTAGGCTATCACGTTTTCCATAAGACCCTTCCCGCAACGCAAATGAGGATCCCCACCTCAAAATTCCGGAGCCAGATGGAAGCTATTAGAAAATCCAACATTGCGGTGATCACGCTTGAGCAGTTCCTCGCTTGGCGTCGTGGCGAGGGAGAACTCCCACCCCAATCGATTCTCATCACCATGGATGATGGCTGGAGATCAGTTTACACCGAAGCTTTTCCCATCATGAAGGAACTCAAGCTCCCCTTTACAATCTTTCTTTATAAAAACTACGTGGGGTCCAATCGCGGTGGCCGGGCCCTCTCCCTCTCCATGATTCGCGAAATGGTCTCCAGCAAGCTCTGCACCATCGGATCTCACTCGGTCAGTCATCCATTCCCGAGCAAAATAAAAAAAGCAGCCAAAGAGGGGCCGGAAGCCTACGAAAAATTCCTTCGCAACGAATTAGGAAACTCGAAAAAGTTTCTCGATGACACATTCAAAATCAAAGTGGACACCTACGCCTACCCCGGCGGCTACTATACCGACGAAATGTTCCCGCTCGCGGAAGAATTAGGATATGACCAACTTTTCACGGTGAAACCGGGGAAGATTCGGCGAGATTCTCCCCGGTATACTCTACCCCGTTATATCGTGCTTGGAAATCACGACGCCGCCTTCAACGCGGCAATGGTTTTCCGCAATGGAGCTAGAGTTAGCGCTATCCCGGTTTCCCTGCCACACCCAACTAATCCTGAACCCGGAGAAATCATTGCTTCACGCCTTCCAGACATTGAAATAGATCTCTCAGGCGTAAAAGATCTTGATCCCGAATCGGTCGTCATGCGGGTCGCTGGGTTCGGCAAAGTTCCGCTGAAAGCTGACACCATGTCTTTCCTTTATAGATGGACCGTGAGCCGCCCCCTTAGACAGCCACTTTGCGAGGTAACAACTCAGTGGCGTCTCAAAGGTAAGGAAAATTACGAACCAGTCATACGTTGGTCATTCCGTATTGATCATGAAGCAGCATACCAAGCTCAGTAGGAGGATTTCCTAAACTCAAAACGTGAAAAATTCAGATCGGAAGA
>ENA-OREB01001643-OREB01001643.1-marine-metagenome-genome-assembly--contig:-NODE-1643-length-10919-cov-2.651540_pt1 | contig 10919 bp, 8 predicted proteins | sample MGYA00248625_ERZ508552 | MGnify/ENA primary metagenome ERZ508552 (study PRJEB26219, sample SAMN06267888) | marine metagenome | isolation source: Monterey Bay, California, USA | place: USA:Monterey Bay...
AATGACTGTCTTTCATCACCTGTTGGTCCACAACCATCACTAATACCTGGTAATAAGGCAACTGCTGTTATACCACGTTGTTCCATCATACGATGTGCTTTTAATTTTTGTGACCTTGAATCAACCATAGCAGCAATAACACCTTCTTTTAATAACTCATTGAACTTCTCTTCAGCGTCTTGTTTGCAATCAAAACAAATAAAATTTCCGGCGCTTGGGATGTATTGATAACCCAGATCTTCAAGTCCTTTGTATAAAACCATCTTCTGTTCACTGTTCATTTTTAAAGATCTCATCATATGATCTTTATCGGATAGTGCAGCTTCAGCAGCAACCAATGCCAGAGAATTGGCATTAAAAGGCTGTCTGACTCTGTTAAGGTAATCTGTTATTGCTCTAGAGGAAACAGAATACCCAACTCTAAAGCCGGCTAAACCATACGCTTTTGAAAAACTTCTGCTGATTATTAGATTAGGAAATTCATTAATAAACTCAAAATCAATGTCATTGTTTTCGTAAGCAGCGTAATCAAAGTAGGCTTGATCTAAAAGGACAATGACATCTTTGCTTACTTTGTCTAAAAATGAAATTATTTCATCGCGCGGCAAAAATGTGCCAGTGGGGTTGTTGGGGTTTGCTATAAAAATTAGCTTAGTGTTTTCTTGAATGGCATTATTCATTGCAGATAAATCATGGCCCCAATCCTTTGCAGGAACTTCTATTCCTTGAGCACCTACCGTTTGAACTGCTAACGGGTAGACTGCAAATGCATGTTTTGAAAAGACAGCACTGTCTTCTCTAGAAAGAAAACTCCTTACAACAAATTCAATAATATCATTTGAGCCATTTCCAACCGTAATCTGTTCTATCTCAACATTATTTTCGTTACTGATAGCTTCTTTTAACCTTAAAGCATTGCCATCAGGGTAACGATGAATTCCTGATAAAATGTTGTCAACGGCCTTTAGTGCCAAAGGGCTCGGTCCCATCGGGTTTTCATTGCTGGCAAGTTTTATTGCATTTTTAATACCCAACTCTCTTTCTAGATCTTCGACGGGTTTTCCAGGCTCGTAGGGCTTAAGATTAAGAATACCAGGGTTAATTAGTTTTTTTAAATCCATCTTGAATCAGCCTATTGCCAGAGGAAACGAACCCAAAATTCTAACTTCAGCGTCTAACTTATTTAAGTTATCCAGAAGCTGAACAAGCTTAGGTTCTGACTGATGACCTTCAACATCAATATAAAAAGAATAATGCCACTTATCAATCTTCGAAGGGCGGTAAGTTATATGAGTTAAATTTAAATTTAACTCATTAATTGGCTTAAGAACTTTATAGAGCGCTCCTGGCTCGTTCTTTGTGGTAATCAACAACGATGTTTTATCAGCTCCTGTTGAACCAGACTCAATATTTCCTATAGAAATAAACCTTGTTGTATTACTGGAATAATCCTCTATTCCCTTGTCAAGAATGTCTAAACCGTATTTCTCAGCAGCAAGATCACCGGCTATCGCAAGTACAGAGTCAGATTGTGATGCGTCTAACGCAGCTTTTGCATTGCTAGAAACTGAAACTTGCTTAATACCAGGGCAATAAGCATCTAGCCATTGTTTGCATTGCGCTAAAGTTTGCTCATGCGCATGTATCTCAAATCCTTCTTTAGGTAGAGGTCTGTTATAACCTAGCAAGTTATGTTTTATTCGTAACTCAACTTCACCACAAATCTTTAAATCGTAATTTGCTAAGCAGTCCAGAGTCAGGTTGATAGCTCCCTCTGTAGAATTTTCAATCGGAACAATACCAAAATCACTGCGGTTCTCTTGAACGCTCTCAAATACGGATTGAATTGTTTCTTCTGAATTCTTTTTGACAGACGACCCAAATTTTTTTAAGAGAGCAGATTCCGAGTAAGTTCCTTCAGGTCCAAGAAACGCAATATTAAATTCAGCTTCTGTAGATCTGCAGCTCGATATGATCTCTCGATAAATGCTTACAATTTGTTCCGTGGTTAAAGGTCCGTTATTTATTTCATTTAATCTACTAAATATAGAAGACTCTCTATCCGGTTTATATATAACAGCATCGCCTTTGGCTTCCCCGGCTTGCATGGCAAATTTTGCCCTTTCATTAATTAAAGAAAGAATTTCTTCGTCGATAGAATCTATCTCATCTCTAATAGATTTTAATTTTTTGTCCACTGCCATAAAAACACTAAGCTTTTTTGTTAGAAAATTCAGCCATAAATTCTATTAAAGCATCTATGCCTTCTTCAGGCATTGCATTATAAATACTGGCTCTCATTCCTCCTACGGATCTGTGTCCTTTTAAAGCTAGCAAACCAGCTTCTTTAGATTCTTCTAAAAATTGCTTATTTAAATTTTCGTCCCCTAATAAAAATGGAATATTCATTATTGACCTGTTGGGTTCTTGAATATTATTTGAATAGAAATTTGACTCATCAATAAAAGAGTATAACTTTTTTGCTTTTCTGTTATTTACCTCACCCATGGCCTGAACACCACCCATGGTCTTGAGCCATTTGAATACCTTACCAGCAACGTACCAAGCAAATGTTGGGGGAGTGTTGTACATAGATTCACCTTCAAGCATTGTTGAATAATTAAGCATTGTTGGGGTAATTTCTTGAGCTTTGTTTAAGAGATCTTTTTTAATTATCGCAAAGCCTAATCCGGCAGGGCCTATGTTTTTTTGTGCTCCACCGTAAATCATCGAGAAGTTATCTATATTGATCGGTTCTGAAAGAATACCGGAAGAATAATCTGCGACTACCGGTACAGAAGATGGCTTTAGCTCCTTTAAACATAAACCACCAATAGTTTCATTAGGGGTTATGTGGACATAATTAGAGTTCTCAGAAAGATTCCAGTTATCTTGATCAGGGAAAAATGTAAATTTTTTATCTTCAGAAGATGCAGCTATATTTACATTTGTGTATCGCTTGGCTTCTTTTATTGATCTTGCTGCCCAGTGACCAGAATGGACGTAATCGGCAGTGCCTTCTGCATTTGATAGGTTCAGAGGGACCATTGAATTATGAAGTGTTGCTCCGCCGTGCATAAACAAAACTCCATAGGTATCAGGAATATTGAGAAGATCTCTAAAATCTGCTTCAGCTTCTCTTGCTATTTCTTGGAATTCATCGCTTCTATGACTTATTTCTATAACAGACAGGCCCAGTCCTTTCCAGTCAAGCATTTCACTTTGCACTTCCTCTAAAACAGGAAGTGGCATGGTTGCAGGACCGGCACCAAAATTAAATCTCCTTCCCATGGTTTTAGTCTTCGGAATCTCCTGTGAATTCTTCACTGATTGGAGCAATGCTTATTAATTTCTCTTTGTCTTTTAATCTGATCACCGTTACGCCCTGAGTATTTCTTCCTATGATATTAATTTCGGCTACTCTTGTTCTCACAAGCATACCTTTGTCAGTTATTAACATAACTTCATCGTCATTAGTAACCTGTGCAGCCCCAATGAGCATACCGTTACGATCGGAAGTTTGCATTGCAATGACGCCTTTTGCTCCGCGTCTAGTTTTTCTAAAGTCTAAAGAATTTGATCTTTTTCCAAAGCCGTTCTCGCTTACTGTAAATATGGACGCTTCTTCATCAGGAATAATTAAAGAAATAACCGATTGCTTATCTTCAAGTTTAATTCCTCTTACTCCTTGAGCTGATCTTCCCATAGACCTAACCTCAGTTTCAGAAAAATGAGCTGCCTTTCCAGCATTAGAAACCAGCATTACAAACTTAGTGCCATCTGTAACTGCGGTGCCAACTAACTCATCACCATCGGATAAAGTTATAGCTCTCTTTCCTCCTTTTCTTTGATTAGAAAACTCGGTCAGCGAGGTCTTCTTTACGGTACCTTTTTGTGTAGCCATTAAAATAAATTTATTTTCATCATAGTCTTCAATTGCAACCATGCTTGTAATTCGTTCTCCATCGCTGAGTTGTATTAAATTGACTAATGGTCTGCCTTTAGCTGCTCTTCCTGCAGAAGGTATTTGATAGACTTTTAACCAATAAACTTGGCCTAAATTTGAAAAGCATAAAAGTGTGGTGTGAGTGTTAGCAACTAGCATCTGCTCAACAAAATCTTCATCTTTTACTGAGGCTGCCGTTTTTCCTGTTCCACCTCTTCTTTGTGCTCTGTACTCTTCTAGCGGTTGTGTTTTCGCATAACCTTCATGAGAAATTGTTACCACTCTATCTTCAGGAGCAATTAAATCTTCTACGCTCAGATCGGCCATGGATTCTTGAATCTCTGTTCTTCTGTCGTCGGCGTATTTTTCTTGAATTTCTAATAATTCATCTTTTACTACACCAACAAGCTTTTCTGGGTCAGTTAAAATCCCAAGTAAATAGGCAATGTGATCAATGATTTCTTCGTATTCTTGAATCAATCTGTCTTGTTCTAATCCCGTTAAACGCTGGAGTCTCATGTCAAGGATAGCTTGGGCTTGAATTTCAGAAAGTTGATAAGTTTTTCCTTTTAAACCAATACTGTCATCCATTCCTTCAGGCTTACAAGCATCAGGTCCGGCTTTTTTGAGCATTGCAGTAATGTTACCTGGATTCCATTTTTTACCGAGCAGTTTAGATCTTGCTTCAGCTCCATCTTTCGATTTTTTGATCATTTCTATCATCGCATCTATGTTCGATAAAGCAATCGTTAGACCTTCTAAGATATGGCCTCTTTCTTTAGCCTTCTTTAGTTCAAAAAAGGTTCTTCTTGAAACAACTTCTTTCCTGTGATTAAAGAAAACAGAGAGCATTGTTTTTAAATTCAAAGTCTTAGGTTCTCCATCTACAAGAGCAACATTATTAATACCAAAAACAGTCTGCATCTGAGTTTGAGCAAATAAGTTATTTAATAAAACATCAGGAATGTGGCCTGACTTTAATTCTATTACTACGCGGATTCCGTCTTTGTCTGATTCATCTCTTATATCCCGGACCCCTTCTATCTTTTTATCTCTGGCTAGTTCTGCTATTTTTTCAATCAAGCGAGCTTTATTAACCTGATAAGGCATCTCAGTGATAATTATCTTTGGCTTGTCTATGTCTTCATCTTCAAAGTGTGTCTTAGCTCGAATTTTTACTCTTCCTCTTCCGGTTTCATAAGCACTAATAATTTCAGCCTTACCATTTATGATTCCTCCTGTTGGAAAATCTGGACCAGGCATGACTTCTGCTAAATCAGCAACGGAAACTTCTGGATCTTCAATGAAAGCTAAACAAGCAAGTAAAGTTTCATTAAGATTATGAGGTGGCATATTAGTGGCCATACCAACTGCAATTCCAGAAGAGCCGTTAATTAATAAATTTGGAAGTCTTGAAGGAAAGACTTCTGGCATAGTTTCAGTGCCATCATAATTTTCTACAAAATCTACCGTGTCTTTCTCTAAGTCAGCCAGCAACTCTTGGGTAATCTTTGCCATTCTAACTTCTGTGTAACGTTGAGCTGCAGCGCCATCTCCATCCATGGATCCAAAGTTACCTTGTCCGTCTACGAGGGGGTATCTTAAACTCCACCACTGAGCCATTCTTACTATTGTTTCGTAGGCTGCCGTGTCTCCATGAGGATGGTATTTACCTATAACGTCTCCAACAACCCTTGCTGATTTCTTATGCGCTTTGTTCCATTCATTGCCTAGAACTTGCATAGCGTAAAGACATCTCCTATGAACAGGTTTTAAGCCATCCCTGGCATCAGGTAGAGCCCTACCAACTATTACGCTCATGGCGTAGTCCAAATATGACTTCCTCAGCTCTTGTTCAATGTCGACTGGTACTATTTCTTTTGCTGCAATTTCACCCATTTCTTATCCAATTAGTAAGCTCTTCATAACTAATTTTAAGCAGTTATAAAGCCCTTGTATTAATGTTTTTTTAAATTTTTTTAGAGGTCTCAAGTTGAACTGAATTTTAGCATAATTCAGTGAGAAAAACCTGCGTAAAATTAAGAAAAAAAGAGAAATCTAAGCCTTAAATTCAGCAACAAGTTCCGAGACTGTTTCCTTTGCATCTCCAAATAACATTCTGCTGTTTTGTTTGAAAAATAAAGGGTTTTGAATGCCTGCAAAACCAGAAGCCATTGATCGTTTAAGAACAAAAACCGTCTTAGAATTATCAACCTCTATTATTGGCATACCGTAAATTGGACTGCCTTCATTATCCTTAGCATCAGGATTAACAACATCGTTAGCGCCTATAACCATGCAAACATCAACAGCCTCCATGATGGGGTTAACGTCATCCGGTTCCACCAAAACATCATAAGAAACATTTGCTTCAGCCAACAACACGTTCATATGACCTGGCATACGTCCTGCAACAGGATGAATTGCATATTTAACTTCAGCGCCGTTTGATTCGAGAAGTTCTCCTAACTCCCGTACGGCATGTTGAGCTTGGGCAACTGCCATCCCATAGCCGGGCACGATTAAAACAGAACTAGCAGCCTCTAATATGAGATAAGCATCCGAAGAGCTAATGGGTTTAACTTCTCCTTGTTCAACAGAACTTGAAGAAGTGTCTTCTGAAACTGATCCAAATCCGCTAAACAAAACATTGGCTAGAGATCTGTTCATCGCTTTGCACATGATATTTGTCAAAATAAGTCCACTGGCTCCGACCAAAGCTCCTGCAACTATCAATACGTTATTTTCAATAACAAAACCTGCAGCACAAGCAGCTAGGCCTGAGAAACTATTCAATAAAGCAATCACTACCGGCATATCAGCGCCACCGATAGGAATAACAAAAAGGATGCCTAAAACCATTGCTAACCCACAAAGAATCAATAAAGTCTCGCTAGCAGTGAATATCTGTTGAAGAAAGATCATCTCGATACCAGTTGCAGCTATCAAAAGCAACAGAATGCTGTTAACTATTTGTTGGCCTTTATAGAGAGTGGGTCTTCCTCCAAGAATTTCGGACAACTTTCCATATGCTACTAAACTTCCGGTAAATGTAAGCCCACCGATTAAGACGGTTAAGAAGATAGGAAATAAATAATCTAATCCGCGAACAAACTCTGCAGAACCTACCAGTAGACTTGCAATACCACCAAAACCATTAAAAATAGCTACCATTTCAGGCATGGAGGTCATTTGAACTCTAGTAGCAGCAAGGTAACCTATGACCCCTCCTGAGATTAACCCAACCAATATCCAAGTGAAATCAATAATACTTTGGTCCGCAAGCGTCACCAAAACGGCAAGGAGCATTCCTGTTGAAGATAAAAGGTTACCTCTTCTTGCAGTGTCTGGAGATCCAAGCATCTTAAGACCAACTATAAAAAGAATTGAAGCAGCAATATAAGCTACATTTACAAGAACAGCGGTGTCGAAATTATTGAATAAATCCATCGTTATTGTTTCTTCTTAAACATGGCAAGCATTCTGTTAGTTACGAGATAACCTCCAATAACGTTTATGGTTGCAAAAAAAACAGCCGCCGTTCCAAGAATTGTAGTAATAGTTTCACCAGAACCAGAAGACAATAACGCTCCTACAAGAGTTATACCTGAAATTGCATTCGCTCCTGACATTAACGGGGTATGCAATGTAGAAGGAACTTTAGTAATCAATTCAATCCCTAAAAAGATAGCTAATACCAATATAAACAATAATAAAATTTGTCCTTCCATGAGTTACATCCTCTCTTTAACCATTGAATTAATAACTTCTCCATCATTGGTAATGACACAACCTCTTAGAATTTCATCTGATAAATCAAAATTAAATTCTTTACTTTCAGCATCCCAATATTCTTCTATCATGTTAAAAACATTTGATCCATAGACTTGCGATGCGTCCATCGCTACTTCTCCAGGCAGGTTTGACATTCCTATGATGGTAACGCCTTCATGAAACACATACTCATCTTCTATGGAACCCTCAACGTTACCCCCAGTAGATACCGCCATGTCCACTATCACACTACCCGGCTTCATTGCTTCAACCATTTCAATGGAGACGATTCTTGGGGCGGGTCTACCAAAAACTTGTGCCGTAGTTATAACCACATCCGATTGACCGCAGATTTTTTTCATTCCTTCTTGTTGCATTTTAATTTGATCGGCAGACAGTTCTTTAGCGTAGCCCTGATCTGTCTCTTCAGTTTTACCGATATCAATTTGTACAAATTTTGCTCCCAAAGACTTTACCTGCTCTTCGACTACAGGCCTTGTGTCAAAAGCTTCCACTCTGGCCCCAAGACGTTTAGCTGTTGCTATAGCTTGTAAGCCTGCCACCCCTACTCCTATGACAAACACTCTGCTTGGTGAAATGGTACCGGCCGCAGTCATCATCATGGGAAATGATTTATTGAGAGTCCTTGAGGCCTCTATAACAGCTGAATAACCTGCTAAATTGGCTTGTGAACTCAAAGCATCCATTTTCTGAGCACGAGTGATTCTAGGAACCAGTTCCATACTGATGGCACTTACATGAGATTTAGCAAATTCATTTACCAATGCCTTTTCGTTAAAGGGATCAAGAAAACTAATATGAATAGCATTCCTCTTAAGAGAAGATATTTCTTCTAATCTAGGCTTATTTACGCGGCAAACTATATCGGCTTCCGACAATGACTTAATACGATCGACTGATATAGTTGCTCCTACTTGTTGGTAAGACTCATCAGGTAAGAATATGTTCGAACCAATTTCTGTCTCAACAACAACTTTGATACCTAAATCGGTAAACTTCTTTGCAACTTCAGGTAAAATGGTTGCGCGAATTTCTGTACCTTCTTCTTTTGGAAAGAATATTTGCATCTTTAATGATTATTTTGGAAATTTGGAATTAATAAACGTAGTTTAAATTAAAATTACACAAAGAACATGAAAAATTTAGATCAAGAAGAAGTTAAAAAATTTAATGATATTGCTGAAAAATGGTGGGATGAAACTGGCGACTTTAAACCCCTTCATCAAATAAATCCTTTAAGGCTAGATTACATTAAAAATAAATGTGGCATTAAAGGCTTAAGAATACTTGATGTAGGTTGTGGCGGTGGTTTGCTATCAGAAGCTATGAGTAATTTAGGAGCAGAAGTCGTTGCTATTGACGCTTCAGAAAACACTATAGGAGTGGCCAGGTCACATGGCCTAAAAGTTAACAGCAATGTAAATTATATTCAAACCACAATAGAAGAATTAATGGACAAGGGGGAGCACAAAGATTTTGACGCAGTTACTTGTCTGGAAATGTTAGAACATGTACCTGAGCCCTCTCAGATTGTTGAGAATTGCTCGAATCTCTTAAAAGAATCTGGCCATGTTTTCTTTTCCACAATAAATAGAAACCCGAGGTCTTATCTTTTTGCAGTTATAGGAGCAGAGTATATTTTAAACCTACTCCCCAAGGGAACGCATGACTACTCAAAATTTATTAAACCCTCTGAACTAGCTTCTTGGATACGAGCGTCAAATCTTTCTTTAGAGAACACTGTAGGATTAAGTTATAACCCAATTTCTGATTATTATTGGTTAAGTAAAGATGTTCAGGTCAACTACATGATGCATACGGTTAAAGTTTCAAATGATTAAACTGGTTGCCTTTGACTTGGATGGTACCCTCTTAGATACCGCTCAAGATTTCTTTCTTGCAGTCAACACCCTTAGAGATAAATACGGGATAGAAGAGGCTGACTTTAATGAAGTAAGAAGCAGAGTATCCGAAGGTGCGATCAGTCTGGCAAGCTATGCCATGCGTATCGATTATAAAAGCGATTCAAAGGAATTAATAGAAGATGGTCAGCTTATAGCAAATAAAGATTTAGAGTTATTTAGACTGGAACTTTTAGATATATATAAGAAATGTTCCATTAAAAATACATCTATTTTTGAAGGGATTGACTTAGTTTTAAATTCCTTAAACGATCGAGAGGTATGCTGGGGTATTGTTACAAACAAACCAAGGTTTTTTGCTGAAGAAATAGTAGAAGCGACACTTGGAATCTACGAACCTGCTTTTTTAATATGCCCTGATGACACCGGCAAGAGAAAACCATCCCCCGATGGGCTGAAATTGGCTTGTAAAAAAACCAATACTTTTCCTGAAGACAGTATCTATATAGGTGATCATTCTATTGATATTATTGCTGGAAAAGCTGCTGGGATGAAAACTGTAGCAGCTGCTTATGGTTACGTTCCCATAGGAGAGAATGTTAAAGATTGGCATGCTAATTTTGTAGCTAGTTCTCCAGAAGAAATCTTAAATTTTATTTAACGAAATAAAATGACCTTGCCTAAGAATTATCAATCTCACCAAAGTGCTCTAAAAGAAAAGGTAATACTTATATCAGGAGGAGGCTCAGGAATAGGTAAGTCGGCAGCATTAATTTTTGCTGAACACGGGGCTGACTTAATACTCGTAGGTAAGAATGCAGCACATCTAGAATCTACATACCAAGAATTTCTTGATAAAAATCTTAAAGCACCTCTTTTGCATGTCATGGACCTAGAAAAATCAAAAGAGAATGATTTTAAAGAGATCAACAATGTAATTGAAAAAGAGTTCGGTAAACTTGATGGTTTGTTAAATAATGCAGGCTTTTTGGGAGATAAAACACCTCTAGAAAATTACAACATTGATGTTTGGAAAAAAGTTTTTGATATAAATGTGCACGCGTCTTTTTTATTAACAAAATCTCTGCTGCCTGTTCTGAAAGCTGCGGAAAATTCTTCAATTATTTTTACTTCGTCTGGGGTTGGTAAGAAAGGTAAAGCATATTGGGGAGCGTATTCTCTAACTAAATTTGCGACTGAAAGCATGGTGCAAATCTTTTCAGAGGAATTAGAGAACACTAGCAGTGTAAGGGTTAATTCTATCGATCCCGGTCCGGTAAGAACTAAAATGAGAGCTGCTGCCTACCCGGCAGAAG
>ENA-OREB01001644-OREB01001644.1-marine-metagenome-genome-assembly--contig:-NODE-1644-length-10905-cov-4.998430_pt1 | contig 10905 bp, 18 predicted proteins | sample MGYA00248625_ERZ508552 | MGnify/ENA primary metagenome ERZ508552 (study PRJEB26219, sample SAMN06267888) | marine metagenome | isolation source: Monterey Bay, California, USA | place: USA:Monterey Bay...
TAGAATGAAGCATAGTGGAAATCATGATTACCATATCTGCATCTTTGAGAACTTTTTTGTATTGCCTTTGAGCTTCAGCCACATCAGTAATTACATCAGGTAATGGACCATCATCACGAATAGAACCTGCTAAAACAAATGGAATTTTATTTTTTACACATTCATACATTATGCCTTTTGTTAATTTTTTACTTTTAACCATGTTGGCAATTGATCCTGCTTTAAACACCGCATTGATGGTATCCATATGATTTCGGTGGCCATGATATGCCAATGTTGCATCTTTAACATTCATTCCTAATGAAGTTCCAAGTGTTGCATATTCGATATCATGAACAGCTAAAGCATTACCTGCTAAGACTCCATCAATGTAACCTGATCTAATTAATTCAGATACTGAATCATCAGCACCAGTATGTACAATTGCAGGACCTCCAACAATTATGATTTTTCCACCTTTCTTTTTTGTATTAAAAATATCATCAGCTACTTGTTTTGCAATATGCTGAGTTGGTCTTTCACTAGAGCTAGAACTTCCCATGAATTCAAATACATTGACACCTTCTCTTGGACGTTCAGGAGGGGTAATTTTAATTCCATCCTCACCAACAATGATTTGATCATTCTTTTTTACATCACGTACTGGAACACAAAATGCTTTGTTTCCTTTTACAACAATACATTTGTCCATCATCATATTTTCAACTGAAATCCATTTTCCTTTAACAAAAACTTGAGTATGATTATTTGTAGTGCTGTAAAAATTATCTGGCATAACAAAATTTTTTGGTGATTTTTTTAATTTAATTTCTTTTTGAATTTTTGATACTGCACCTTCTCGATATATGGTATTTAGAATTTCATCTAAATGAGATTGATTTCTTCCCGTAACCGTTAATCTTGCATAAGAATGATCTTTTTTCTTTGTTCCGATATCAATTTCTTCAACATTAAATTCTCCTTTCAAATCCATGATTTTATCAAAAATTTTAGTTAAAATTGAAGAATCTATCAAATGACCACTAACTTCAATTTCCTGGGAAAATTTACTCATTTTCATACTATTTCATAATGATAACTAAAGGTTTTCTTTGTATGATTTTATTAGAATTGACTTCAAGCTCTAAAATCATGTGTCTAAATCATAAAAATTACACTGGAAGTATTACTTTTCCTTCAAATTTTTGAATATTATCTTTTTCAAATATTTTTTCTAAATTCTCTTTTTGTAATTTTGTTACCCCTTGAACTATTGTTTTTGAAGAACCTGATTTATCAACTAAAGCAAGAATATATCCACTATTATCAGTTAAGATAAAACCTGCAGATTCATCTACAAATGCATACAAATTTTCTTCGCCTACAGCTTGCCAAACATTAGATTTTGTATCAATTAGGGCTAATGCGGGCATTGCTTTACCATCAGTTATGGTATTGAGATATTCTCTGGCTTCTGCAACTCGTTTTTGACCTAATTTTAGCGCTTGAAAATATTGCATATTAATCAGATTATCTAGTTGTTATAAAAACATCACAAAAGATAGTTATAGAAATTACACATCTAAATGGTATTGCCCTTAACAAATCCAGTCATAATAAAATTAAATGAAATTACAACAATGGTACAGGATAAATCAAAACTTACGGAATCTGAAATTGATGAAATTAAAATTATTTTTAAAGAATTAGTTGAAAAAAATGAGCGTTATGATTTGGATGAAATTGAATTTTGGTTTGAAAATGAAGGCAGTTGGAAAATAAAAGGACCAAGAGTACGCATAACCAATCTTGCAAATTATGTTCAAGACAAATATCAGCAAACAGCTCATTTGAGAATTATTTCAGATGATGACTGTGGGTGTTAAGTTTTTAATTGCTCTAATAATCTACCAACAATTTTAGAATTTTCTTCCCGTTCATTTATGATATCTTGAATTCTTTTGTTATTTTTATCATCTTTTTGTATAATTTCAAAATATTCTTCATCAAGATCATTGTTTGTTTGAAGTCGTTTTATTACCTCAAACAAGATACCTATAACTTGCTTTTGTGCATCAATTAATTGATCTTTTTCAGATTCAGACATTTTTTTATTTTCAGACATTGTAACTATTCTTCTTCAATAATCTTTGTAAATATTTCTTTTAATTTCAACACTTCCGACAAGATTAACACTTTTTTGTTGTTTACATTTATCGTGAAATGTTAATTACTGAAGGAAAAAATAATATTTTAAAATGCAGATTTCTCATAGTGAACAGATAAATTCTACATTTGAAACATTATGGACTTTATTACTAGACAAAGTCCAACATCCAGATAGAACAATAAAAGAAGTTACTCATGTAGAGGTTTTAGAAAAATATGATGATGGTATTTTACGACAAATGCAAGCACTTGGTATGACCATTAAAGAAAGAATAACCATTGATGAACAAAATAAAATAGTAAGATTTGATCTGATTGAAAATTCTATGTTTACGGGTTATTTTCTCAACAAGGTAGAGGGTTATGATGGAAAATTGACACTGATTTATGAGCAGAATTGGATTCCAATAACGCCACAAGCCAGAGAACTAGAAACTAAACTTCCTCAAATTCTAATTAATGGAGTGCAAGAAATGAAAGAACTTGCAGAAAAACAATAGATTAACAAAAAACGTCTATAGGGGGAATCAATATCAAGAACAATTTACTTTATAGATCATGGGTTCATTATTTGGAAAGAAGAAAGAAAAATGTCCTGCTTGTAAAAGAGAATTTAATGATCATGAAGAATTCATAGAACATATCACAACAATACATCCAGAAGAACGACCTTGTCCTGATTGTAAAGGAACTATGCGTTGGGTTGATCTGACATCAGAGAATCATCCATACGATACTCCAGAATTTACATGTGATACTTGTGGTTACACAAAATACTATCTTCCTTGGGATGAGTGGAATGGGGGATATGGTAAAAAGAAGATGAACTTCTATCCTAAACGAGAAAAAAATAAATTTAAAAAAAGTTAATCAAGAACAATCTGATCAAACAGTTCTTTTAATTTTGGATGAGTGATCTCACTTTCTGCGGATTTAAAAAAAGACTCAACTGCCTCTAACGATGCCCCTCCTTTTTGATACATTTTTGCTTGTAATACCATTTCTAATTTATCAATTTGATGAATAATTATAGATTCAGGAGACTCTTGGTTTTGATATTCTTCCCAAATTGTACCATATTGTAATTTTATGGAATCTGGTAACGTGTCAATTATTTCATCATATGCATTATTTTCAATTGTTATTTTATTTTCTTTACTTATTTGATGAGGAGTATAATCTCCAATTTTTGATTCAGCCAAATCATGTAATAATATCATTTTTAACATTTTTTCAGAATCATAATTTTCTAAATCAGATATCACCATACCCATTATGGCCATAGAATAACTGTGGTCTGCCACAGATTCTGGATGCTCCATAGATAACTTATCTATCCATCCCTGCCTAGAGATATTTTTTAAATTTAATGCATTTTTAAAAAAATCCAAAATTACCATGAGTGATCTATGTTATTTTCTCCTAATGAATTTTCAGTTTAATTTTTCGAATTATATAATAGGTAAAGAAGACTAGGAAAAATATGAAAATTTATACAAAAACAGGAGATGATGGAAATACGGGATTACAAGGGGATTTTAAAATTTCAAAATCTCATCCTAGGATTATTGCATATGGAACAGTTGATGAAGTAAATGCTGCAATTGGTGTTGTTTTAACTAATACATTAGATGATGATGTTAGTCAACTTTTAAATCAAATTCAAAATGATTTATTTTTACTAGGTTCTGATTTATCAAATCAAAATCTTAACGATCTAAAAAATAGAGTCACGTTAGAAATGATTGAAAATTTAGAAGAATCCATAGATACATTTGAATCTGAATTATCTCCAATAACTAATTTTATCTTACCTGGAGGAAATATAGCTGCAGCTCAAATACATCAAGTTAGAACAATTGTACGTAGAGCAGAAACTTTGGTAGTAAAATTAAGCGATAAAGATGAAATTAATTCCAATTCTATCAAATATCTCAATAGACTATCGGATTTGATGTTTGTAATGGGTCGTTTAATCAATAAACGTAATGGTGTAGAAGATATTATTTGGAAACCATAAAAAGACAAACTTTAATGCCTCATCTAAAGTATTTTTTTTAGTGCCAAGGTAGCTCAGCCTGGAAGAGCACTCGGCTGAAGACCGGGCTGTCGCTTGTTCAAATCATGCCCTTGGCACTCTTATTTTAGTTCAAATCTGATCGGGATGTTTAACAAGACATAATCTTTAAAAGCCACTCCCTCCCAAGATTTTCGATATTAATGGCAGAAAAAAAAGTTACAAAGAAAACTACTGTAAAAAGTAAAAAAACATCCAAAACCACTAAGGCAAAATCAACGAAATCAAAGAAGAAGAAAATTAAAAATGAGCCTATGGGGGATGGTGGAATTGTAATTGTGGATGATGATATTGTCATTGACCAAGACAAGATAAATGAGGAACGAAGAGCATATCTGGAAGAAGCAAGATCACAAGAAGCAGTAGACTAGAAATCTTTAACACATTTAACAACATAATGGATTTATGCACGCATTATGTCTGGTTGCAGTTAAACCCGGAAAAGTAGATTCAGTTGTTGAAATATTACAGAAAAAAAGAAAAATAGTCAAGCAAGTAATGGTAGTTACAGGTAGAGCCGATATCAGTGTAATTTTACAGGGCAATATGGAACAAATTAATCAAATGGTAATTGATTTTAAGAAAATTAAGGATATTGTAACTACAGAAACTTTGATCGAAGTGGAGGTAGATTTGGGATGGTAAGAGCAATAATTTTAGTAAAATCTCCAAAAAAACTCATAGCTGCTAAACTGAGAAAACTATCAACTGTAACAAATTCATTTCCAACAAGTGGTCAATTTGACGCAGTAGCAATAATTGATGTTAAACAATTAGTGGAAATAAAGGAAATTACAAATCAAATTCAGAAAATTAGTGGAGTAGAACGAACTGAAACTATGGTCGAAGTTCAATAATTATGAATAAAATTTAAAAAGACTTTTTTAGAAAATTTAAAATTTTAATGGTAATTGATTTAAGCAACTTTAAGCTATATTCATTGTGAACATCAAAAAAGTTGGAAATGTGATATTGGCAGTCAAAGACTTAGAAAAGTCCACACAATTCTATAATGAAATAATTGGGCTTCCAATCAAAGACCAAAGAAAAACATGGGTAGATTTGGGAACATCCGGAGCTTTGTTGAGTTTACATCCTGCATCATCAAATGTAGATCATACTGACAGTTCTATAGATAATGGAGTCAGTATAGGATTTCTAGTTGGAGATTTAAAATCTGCACTTGAAGAACTAAGAACAAAAGGTGTTACAATTCACCGAGACATTGTTGAAAAGGATGTAGGAAAAAATGCAGTGATTTTGGATCCAGACCAATACATGATTTCATTGTTTGAACCCATCTATGAGGACAAAGATCAACAAACTAGTGGGTATCATGGATTTACTCCAGCATAGATTGTTTTTTTAAAAAGCAATCCCACAACTTTCTTTTTAAATTATTATACATTAAATATTAATTAAAATTATTTATTTAATTTTTCAAAATATATTTTTCTATGAACAATAATTTTAATCGATAAAACTATCAATATACCTGAAGCTAACACTATTGCCCAATCATTTGCTTGAAAAGTTAAGAAACTATTACTAATTGGAGTGAATAATGGAAATGAAGATCCGCCTCCCAATAATATATCAAATGAAATATGAGATAATATTGCAGCAAATGAAATTACACCCAAAAAATAATCTTTTTTTCCAAACAAAAACATCATAATGATAATAACCAAAATAGCAAAAATGAAACTATGTCCCATTCTAGCAATATTTTCAACACCAAAAAATTGAATTAAATGATCAGCATCTAATAGTATTGCAAATCCACCAGACGCTACAATATATCGATATGCAAGAGTTGGAAGGGCAACAACCATACCAAATACAATATGCCCAAATACGTGCTCTAATGAAGCAGATTTTAAAATATCACTACCAATTTTAACATCTTTTTCAACATCATCCAAAAAATAATCTAATGAAATACCAATCAAAGAGAAAGAGAAAGAGAGTAACCCATATACAAAAAATATCTTAAGCCAAAATTTTATAGTGTTATTCAACATTTAATATTTTTAAAAACATTATTTGTAGTTTAACTCACACGTATACCAACTAAAAAATTACTAAATAGTTTTTTTTATTTTAGACACAAGTTGTTCAAAGTTTTTTTCTTTAGGATTAATGGAAATATAGAAAGTAATTTCTTTTTTATGTACAATTACAATATTGACTTTAGAATGTTTTAAAAGCATATAATCCAATTTTCCTACTGAACTATCACTGGCTTGTCTTAATGAGATTAATGTAGAAACTATAAAAAATTCATTTTTTACTTCTTCAGATTTTAACAGAGGTTTTAGATTTGGTTTAATTATCCCTGTTAAAGTTCGACCGTATGCGTTGATTACACCAGCATATCTAATATTGTTAGATAATTTTAGAATATTTTGACATTGTTTTTTATAATTTATTATTGTATTTTGCCATTTATCTGTAGGAGTTTTTTGCATATCAAAAATTAAAATGAGAATGTAATAAGGTTTATCAATATTTTAAAATTAAATTTCTATGGGTTATGTTTACTTGAAGGTCTACTTTCTAATTTTTTTCTTAATTCTAAATTTTCTTTAATTAATTTATCATTTTCAGTTTTTAATGTTTGAGCAGAATTATTACTAGTAAATAACGGATGTCCTGGAGGAATTACTGGAGAATTTTTAGACAATAAACCCGAAGCATATTCTTGATACATTGTTTGAAATCCTTGTAGTTTTTGATTTAGTGTTTCGTTATGTTGTGCCAATTGTGGTTTCATTTGATTTTGATGAACTGGAGATAAAGGATGAGTTAATCCTGGAGGCAATCTTGGAAATTGAAATGCCATATGAGGTATGTTTGGATTCAATCCATAGAGGTCTTGTAAATGTCTCATTACCATATTATCCATAATATCTGTCTAAATTTGGCATATTTGTGGCTTACTTTAGTCATTTGATATACTCTTTAGTCTAATCTCAGTCATTTTTGATCAATTTGAGTTGATCGCAGATCCTTATAGTTCACTATTTTTGATCAAAATTAATCATGGCGGAATCAAAAAAATCCTGTTTAAAATGTAAAAAGGATATCAAAGAAGAAGAATTACACAAAATTGTAATGTATGTCGTTCAAGAAAAATTTACAGAGCACCACTATGAGCATGTTGAATGTCCAGAAAAATTTACAGTTTAACTAGAAAATTGAAAAATATACTTATCCCTTAAATCCAAACACTTCATAAATTTCTCCAGTTAAACGAGAACGGTATTTCCATTCATCATTTTTCCAAACTATTTGTTTAAAATTATTTTTTAAAGTTGGATGTATGCGACTGCAGACATCACCGCCAATTAAAATTTGATTAGGTTTTGCCATATTTTGAATTTTTGCTGCAATATTCATTGCAGGACCCATTAAATCTACATGAGAATTTTTTTCATCAGAACCATATCTGACAACAATATTTTGACCAAAATCAACGCCAATTTTTACCATTAAATCAGGGTAATCATATTGATTTAGTATAGGGTTAATTCCTTTTTGAATAACTGTATTCATAGATTTTGCACAATTAACTGCATTATCTGCAGTAAGTAAGGAATTACCTTCTGCAACAAAATAACCAATAACTGCATCTCCAACAAATTTTAAAACATATCCATGATGTTGTCTGATTACTGCAGCCATTTCTTGTGCAAAAGAACTCATAATAATTGCAATTTTTTCTGAAGGCAATTCTAAAGCCATTGTTGTTGAACCAACTAAATCCACATACAAAACAACCATGTCCAATTTAGAAAAAACATGTTTTCTAAGAAAGTCATCAGATTCGTCTACAACCCCTGAATATTCATATCCTTTTTTCAAAGCCCCCCAAACCCTTTTTTGAGTTTCTAAAATCATTGTTTCAGAATCCATCGATTCTTCAACATTCCTACTAAGTAACATATCTACAACGGCATTATCTTTTTTATCATTAATTTCTTCAGTCATTTTTGTTCAATCACTCCAACGGAAAATCAACGTGACAAACGATACATTTACCTCTATTGCCCCTATATCCATCGTCATAATACTCAATAATCACATTATTACAAGTATTGCACATAATTTTTGATTTCACCATGACTAGAAATAGTGATGAATCTATTTAGATATTGTTAAGCATTATCGAAATATGCCAGAATTATTAAAATTTAGAATGCTTTTGATAATGAAGGTTTAAGGAGAGTAATATCTTGGAATTTTTGTGCGATTAGATTCAAGATCACAAGATGATTTCATTCAAATATTAAATAAAAAAAATGAAAATATTCAACAAGAATTACTGTCAAAAATTTTAGAATTAACAAAAACAGTAGAAATCAAAGTTATGATGGGGGATTCAACAATTACGGAACAAAAAACATTTGATCCTAAACAGATTATGAATTATCTTGAAACAATAAGTCAAAAATTAACAGATTGGTCATTACATGATGTATCAGTTACTAACAATGAAGATCTTAGAAGAATATTTACAAAGTTTGAAATTACTGAAGGGAATTATTTAATATCCGGACACATATCATTACAATTTCATGTATTATTATTTTATAAACCACTTCAAAGAGTAATTGATTGTCAAAAAGAACTAGCAGAAATTGTTGATAAAACAAAAAATAAAGAAACAGAATTATCGAATAATAGTGATCAGCATGTATTAGATAAATTAAAAGAAATGGGATACAAAGATTTTGATCATCAAAAATTATTTGAAATATTTTATGAAAATGAAGAATTTAGTAAAAAAGTATATGAAGAGATTGAAAAAGATGCAGGAGAGGAATTTAAAAAATTAACAGAAAAAAAGAATGAGTTATTCAAAGAATTAGATTCATTGTTAATTGAAACATATCAAACAAGTTCTGTACTTATTGATGATACCAGATTAGTTGCAGGAGAGGAAGGTTGTTTGTGTACATTAGATATAGAATTTATTAAAAATAATAATCGGGAAGGTCTATTTGATCCAAGAAAAATGTCAAACACAGTAAAAGAAAATATTTTAAAAAAATTAGAAAATTTAGAAGAAGTGATAAAAAATAATCATAAAAACTGAAAATTTAGAAATAATGAATTCCTCCAAAAAATACACATCTAAAGATACATCCAATAAGTAAAAACATGAACAGTCATATTTCTCTAAAAAACACGCACAAAAATTAAATAAATAAAAATAGCATATCGATGAACTCAAATACACCAAAAAATTAGCAACATCTCAATGAATCCAACATATGATGAAATAGTAAAGGCAAATTCATTACGAGGAGATGAAATAAAAAAAACACCATTAATTCACTCCCCCACATTTAGTGATTTAACAAATTCCGAAGTATATTTGAAAGCTGAATTTACACAAAAAACAGGTTCATTCAAAATCAGAGGAGCATATTATAAAATTAAATCATTATCAGAAGAAGAAAAAAAACATGGTGTAATTGCAGCATCAGCAGGAAATCATGCACAAGGAGTGGCATTTGCATCATCATTAGAAAAGATCCCATGTACAATTGTAATGCCTAAGAATGCATCACCCGCAAAAGTTGCAGCAACCAGAGGTTATGGTGCAAATGTAATATTAGAAGGAATAAACTATGATGAATCATACTCCAAAGCAAAAGAAATTGCCAAAGAAACTGGGGCAACAATAGTACAAGCTTTTGATGATCCTCAAATTATAGCCGCACAAGGAGTGATAGGATTAGAAATTTTAGAAGATCTTCCAGATGTTGAAGAAATCTATCTTCCAATTGGTGGTGGTGGATTAGCTGCTGGAACAGTAATTGCGATAAAAGAAAAAAATCCAAATGTCAAAGTAATAGGAGTTCAATCAAAATCATTTCCTTCTATGTATGAATCAGTTAAACAAAATGTGAGGACATTAACTGGAGGAGATAGAACCATAGCAGATGGTATTTCAGTTAAGATGCCAGGAGAAATTACATTTGACATAATAAAAAATATGATTGATGAAATTGTATTAGTTGATGATGAAGAAATTACTAAAGCTATGTTTCTATTAATGGAAAGAATGAAGTTTGTGGTTGAGCCTGCAGGTGCAGTAGGATTAGCGTATTTAATTTCAAAAAAACCATCACCTGGAAAAAAAGTAGTAGCAGTTTTAGCAGGAGGAAATGTAGACATGTATCTGTTAGGTCAAATTGTAGACAAAGGATTAGCTGCAATGAGTAGATTATTGAAATTATCAGTTTTACTACCCGATAGGCCTGGGGCATTTAAAGAAATTGTAGATATAATCACTTTGGCTAATGCAAACATCGTTGAAGTAGTACATGATAGATTAAGTTCAAATGTAAATGCAGGTTCAGCTTCAGTTACACTAAATCTAGAAACACAAGGAAAAGAACAAGCAGAATCTCTGATAAAATCATTGCAAGAGAAAAATGTTCAATTCAAATTATTAACATAAAATTATTTGAATTTCTTTTTGGTAAATTTTGTTAATCCTTCTTTTTTTAATTGTTCAGATTCTTTCATTACAGAATTATGTTGATCAGATTTATGTTTCTTCAATTGTTTCTTTAATGCAGGAAATTCATTGGCAAGAATTTTCATAGCATATATTCCAGCATTACCTGCTTTATTCACTCCAACAGAAACAACGGGAGAACCCG